>Ga0209138_1000854_pt1 | contig 27808 bp, 28 predicted proteins | sample SaaInl3SG_22_DNA_FD_184645 | JGI IMG/M metagenome (GOLD analysis project Ga0209138, IMG submission 184645) | Marine microbial communities from expanding oxygen minimum zones in the Saanich Inlet - ESP_153SG_22_DNA (SPAdes) (version 2) | ecosystem: Environmental > Aquatic > Marine > Intertidal...
ATTTTCGAAGCTCCTGGAGGTCATAAGGAAATGATTTCAGAGGGAATGAATGGATTTATGATTTCGAATGAAAACAAGGCAGAAGTTGTAATTGAAAAAACAATACTACATGATTGGGATAGGATGGAAATTCAAAGTGATGTTTTATCTCGTTTTGGGCCAAAAAAAATAATCGGACAATATGAAAAATTGTTCCATCAAATCTTACAAAAATGAAAATCCTCATCACCGGAGCAGCTGGCTTCATTGGCGCTAACTTATGCGAGTATATGCTTGAAAAAGGATATACTGTTATTGGTTTAGATAACTTTGCCACTGGGCACGCGTATAACCTCAATGAATTTAAAGAGCATCCCAACTTCTCTTTTATCGAAGGAGATATTCGCGATTTGGCTATCTGCCTAAAAGCAACTGAAAAGGTAGACCATGTTTTACATCAAGCAGCTTTGGGTTCGGTTCCAAGATCATTGTTAGATCCAATAACCTCAAATGAAGTTAATGTAAACGGCTTTTTAAATATGTTAGAAGCCAGCAAGCAGAATAAGGTTAAACGTTTTGTGTATGCCGCTTCCTCCTCCACCTATGGCGACTCTAAGGCCTTGCCAAAAGTAGAGGAAAATATTGGGAAGCCACTTTCACCTTATGCCATTACCAAGTATGTAAATGAACTGTATGCAGATATTTACAGCTCTGCCTATGGTATGGAAACGATAGGCTTACGTTACTTCAATGTCTTTGGGCGACGACAAGACCCCAATGGTGCCTATGCAGCCGTAATTCCAAAGTTTGTGAGTCAATTTTTAAAAGGAGAATCCCCACAAATTAATGGAGACGGTAGCTTTTCAAGAGATTTTACCTACATAGACAACGTAATTCAAATGAATCATTTGGCAATAGAAACTAAAAATTCTAAGGCGATTAATCAGGTTTACAATACGGCAGTTGGGGATCGAATCACGATTCTAGAAATGACAAAGTTTATTCGCGAAGGGTTATCTGAATTTGTCCCTTCAGTTGCCGATATAGACATTAAATTTGGTCCCGATCGAAATGGAGATATCCCCCATTCACAGGCCAGTATTCAAAAAGCAAAACATTTATTAAACTACAATCCAAGTCATGATTTTAAACAAGGTTTAAAAGAATCCTTAACTTGGTATTACAATAACTTAAAATAATGAATAACCCTAAGATTGCACTCATAGGTTTAGGCTATGTTGGACTCCCTTTAGCAGCAGCTTTTGCTTCTAAGTATCATGTTATCGGTTTCGATATCAATATCAAACGCGTTGAAGAACTCAACAGTGGCTTTGATGCTACTAATGAGCTTTCAAATGAACAGTTAAAGGCGGTTGTTGGAACCTCATTAAAACTAACCACAACAGTAGCAGATATTGCGCAATGCAATACTTTTATTGTGACTGTCCCAACACCAGTAACCTCGAGTAAAAGTCCAGATTTAACCCCAGTTGTCAAAGCAACAGAGTCTGTAGCTGAGGTTCTGAAAAAAGGAGACACGGTGGTATATGAGTCTACGGTTTACCCGGGTGTAACGGAAGATATATGTGTGCCAATTCTAGAAGAAAAAACGGGCTTAAAATTCAACAGCGATTTTTTTGTAGGCTATAGCCCCGAACGGATTAATCCAGGGGATAAAAAACATACGATAACCAAGATAACGAAAGTGGTGTCTGGATCTACGCCCGAAACACTCAAAGAATTATCTGCACTCTATGGTTCCATCATCGAAGCCGGAATATACGAGGCACCAACCATAAAAACTGCAGAAGCAGCTAAGGTTATTGAAAACACCCAAAGAGACATCAACATTGCTTTTGTCAACGAGCTGTCCATTATTTTTAGTAAAATGGGAATCGACACCAACGAAGTCCTTAAAGCGGCTGGAACCAAATGGAATTTTTTAAATTTCTTTCCCGGTTTAGTCGGTGGACATTGTATCGGGGTAGACCCCTATTATTTAGCTTTTAAATCGGAAGAATTGGGCTATACCCCAGAAATGATTTTAGCGGGACGAAGAATCAATGATTCTATGCCTGGGTTTATCGCCAATCAAATTGTCAAGCAATTTTTAAAGCAGAAAAATTCAATTGAGAATGCTTCTGCCTTGATCCTTGGCGCTACCTTCAAAGAAAACTGTCCAGATCTACGCAATTCAAAAGTGGTGGATTTGTATAAGGAACTCAATGAATTTGGTTTTAATGTTGAGGTTTATGATCCGCAAGCAGATGAAAAAGTATTTCAATTAGAGTATGGAACCACAAAAATTCCTTCGATTGAAAAAAAATACGACGTCATTGTTTTAGCCGTATCTCATACCGAATTTAGATCCATTGATCCCAAAGCACATTTAGAAGACAAGGGGGTCGTTTTTGACGTGAAAGGCTTTTATTCTGATCCTGACTTCTTATATCTTTAAATTGTGAAGACGCTCATCCACATTATTCCAACCCTAGAAAATGGTGGAGCAGAAACTGTACTCACTCGTTTGGTGGAAGAATTTGCTAATATTGATATCGAACAAATTGTAATCAGTATTCAAGGGAATGCAAATGATTTTAATCATGCCCAAATAGCCCGCTATTGTACCGTTATCCATGCAAAGGAAGATTTTTACCTTGTTAAAAAGGCATTTAAAGCAAATCCTGAAGCCACTGTTTTGGCTTGGATGTATAAAGGTATTTTTAAAGCACATCAGTGGAAAAGTAAATTTAATACACAACATAACATCATTTGGAATATTCGCCGTTCAAGTTTTCGTCCAAAAGAAATCTATCAGAAAACGAGTTTGCTTTTCTTTGGATTATTTTCCAAAATTGCAAGAACACCGATTATTTATTGTGCCTATCAGGCAGAAACAATGCACAATCGCTATGGTTTTTATAAGGGGAAGAGTGCTGTGATACAAAACAGATTGGCTAAAAAATTACAGTTAAACAACGTTGATAATTCACCCATTGAAGGAAAATATATCCTATACATTGGAAGACATAATCACGCCAAAGGCCCCGATAGGTTATTAGAAATTGCTCAAAAGCTTTTACCTGAAAACCCTCTGTATTCATTAGTTATTGCAGGAAACGGATGGACCAACGAAATGATTCCACATGCCCTAAAAGAGCAGTCGGTTCTTCTGGGTAACGTAAAAGAAATTGTACCACTATACACACATGCAGCCGCATTGGTATTCACTTCTTATACCGAGGGTTATCCAAACGTATTGGTTGAGGCTGCCGTTTGCGGTACGCCTATCGTTGGTTTTGCGGCTGGGGACTCTCCTTCTATTTTAGCCGATTATTCGCTGGGTAATTTGGTCGCTTCAAAGCAAGATTTTTGCGCGCAATTACAGCAATTGATCGATCAACCGTTGGCATCAGAAGTAAGGGGAACGGCTGCAAAAAAAGCCCTTCATCATTTTGACTTCAAACAAACCTATCAGGCTTATCACGATTTTATATTTCCCTAATCCACGAATTAGTATCTTTAGGGTGTGAAAAAGCTCATCCGCATCACTACCGTTCCTATTTCCCTAGAGAAACTACTCGAAAATCAAGCGCGTTTTTTCAAAAAGTACTATTCGGTTACACTTGTTTCTGCTCAAAAAGAACAATTGGAGGCCCTCGCAAAAGAACAGGGAGTAGCTTATTTCCCACTAGAAATGACCCGAAAAATAACGCCGCTTCAAGACTTGCGTTGTTTGATACAGCTCATTCGTTTTTTACGTGAAGAAAAACCGCATATAATACACAGCCACACCCCAAAAGCAGGAATCATAGGTATGCTAGCAGCCTTTATTGCCCGTATACCTGTGCGTATGCACACTGTAGCTGGCCTGCCACTAATGGAAGCGAAAGGGTTGAAAAAAAGAATTTTATATGCGGTCGAACGCCTCACCTACCGTTGTGCAACGCATGTATATCCCAATTCAGAAGGATTGATGGATTTTATACAAGAAAAAAAATTGGCAGGCAACACACCTTTAAAACGCCTTGGAAGGGGTTCTTCAAATGGGATAGATGTCGACTATTTCAATCCTGATCTAATTTCAGCGAAACGTCAAGATGAATTGCGTAAACAATGGAAAATAGGTCATGATGATTTTGTTTTTCTTTTCATTGGCCGCCTCGTGGGCGACAAAGGGGTGAATGAACTGGTGGCTGCCTTTGAGCAGTTAGCAAACAAAATACCAGCAGTAAAGTTGCTTTTGGTTGGTCCGCAAGAACCCACACTCGATCCCTTGGATCAAGTGACCATAACCGCCATTGATAAGAACCCAAACATCCTATCTACAGGCTATCAAAAAGATGTACGTCCTTTTTTAAAAATGGCGCAGGTCTTTGTCTTTCCAAGTTATCGCGAGGGCTTCCCTAATGTTGTTTTACAAGCAGGTGCAATGGGTGTAGCTTGTATTGTTTCGGACATTAATGGATGCAATGAAATCATTGAAGATGAGGTAAATGGGTTTGTGGTTCCTCCAAAGCAAGTACAACCTTTGACAAAAAAAATGCAATCCCTTTATGAAGATGCTGAAAAACGGAATACTTTTATCCAACGAACACAAACACTAATAGCAACTAATTTTGAAAGAGCCCAGTACTGGAAGTTACTCTTAGCTGAATATCAACTCCGTGAAAAAGATGTATAGTACAATCAAACATTTCTTGGATCGATTCTTTGCCCTCTTTCTTTTAATAGGTCTAACTCCTTTGTTTTTTTTTATTACATTATCCCTTTACATACAGAATAACGGATCTCCCTTTTTCACCCAAGTACGCCCTGGGAAAAATGCTCAGCTATTTACTATTTTCAAATTTAAAACCATGCGCGATACCCGCGATGCAGAGGGAAACTTATTACCCGATTTTGAACGAATGACCCCCCTTGGGAAGACCATACGTAAACTTTCATTGGACGAACTTCCTCAACTGTGGAACGTGTTGTTGGGTCAAATGAGTTTTGTTGGTCCGCGTCCTTTATTGCCAGAATACCTATCTTTATATTCAACAGAACAACAAAAAAGACATTTGGTGAAACCGGGCATTACTGGTTGGGCTCAGGTCAATGGAAGAAACACCCTTTCGTGGAAAGAAAAATTCGCATTGGATTGTTATTATGTGGAAAAGCAAGGTTTTTTTTTAGACTTAAAAATTCTTTTTCTAACCTTGTACAAACTCACTGTCCCAAAGGACATTAATGCAGGAAGTCAAACAACAATGGAACCATTCAATGGAAAAAATTAAAACAGTGAAAAATTGTGTAATCGTGGGGGCCGGAGGATTCGGTCGCGAAGTCAAAATGCTCATCGATCAAATAAATGTTGAGTCAAAACAATACAATCTGCTCGGTTTTTATGATGATATGACCCCAAAAGGAACCCTAATTAATGGCCTAGAGGTATTGGGTAAGGTTGAAGATTTGAATCATTTGAAAGAACCAACAGCGGTGAGCATTGCTATTGGTGCGCCAAAAATTAAAAAAAATATTGTTGGTCAATTGACCAATCCGTTACTTTCTTTTCCCAAATTAATCCACCCTTCTGTTTCCCTAGGAATTTCAGAAGATGCCATAGGAAAAGGAGCTATTATTTGTGCAGGAAATATCATAACGGTTAACATTAAGATTGGCGATTTTGTCATTTTACACTTGGGTTGCACCGTTGGTCATGACACCGTAATTGGAGACTATTCTGCCTTTATGCCCCAAGTAAATATAGCCGGTGAAGTGAATTTGGGCGAAGCAGTTTATGGCGGAATGGGAGCAGGAATCATTAATCAGGTTACCATTGGTGACAATGTTACACTGGGTGCGGGATCGATTGTGGTTAAAGACATGCCTTCTAACTGTTTGGTCGTGGGTATTCCAGGAAAAATAATTAAGCAGTATGAAGGATAAAATTTGGCTGTCATCTCCCCATATGGGTGATGCGGAACTGAAGAACGTTCAAGAAGCTTTTGCAACCAATTGGATTTCTCCTGCAGGGCCATTCATTTCATTGTTTGAAGAAAACTTAGCGGCCTATTGCGGAACAAAAGCTGCAGCAGTGGTTCAATCGGGAACAGCAGCGATTCATCTAGCTTTACGTATTCTGAATATTCAACAAGACGAAATAGTGCTTTGCCAGTCGTTTACTTTTATTGGTTCTTCTAATCCTATTTTATATGAAAAGGCAACCCCTGTTTTTGTCGATTCTGAAAAAGAAACCTGGAACATGTGCCCTCTAGCATTAGAAGAGGCCATTGTAGACTCACTAGAAAAAGGACAGCAGCCCAAAGCCATCATCGTAGTACATTTGTACGGGATGCCAGCTAAAATGCCCGAAATAATGGCTTTGTCACAGAAGTACGACATCCCTGTAATCGAAGATGCGGCTGAGGCATTGGGTTCCACCATCAAGGGAAAAGCCTGCGGTTCTTTTGGTGATTTTGGTGTATTGAGTTTCAATGGAAATAAGATCATCACCACCTCTGGAGGAGGGGCCTTACTGTCAAATAACACTGAAGCAATTGCTAAGGCACGTTTTTTAGCTACCCAAGCAAAAGACAATGCACCACACTATCAACATTCAGAAATAGGCTATAACTACCGAATGTCTAACGTAGCGGCAGCCATCGGTGTGGGGCAATTAACCGTATTATCAGAACGTGTTGCAGCTAGAAGAGCGAACCACGATTTTTATCAAGCGCTTTTGGGGGAAGTCAAAGGTGTTTATTTTTTACTTGAACCCGAAGGTTACTTCAGCAATCGATGGTTGAGTTGTCTCCTCATTGACCCTCAGCAAACCGGGGGTATATCGCGCGAAGATGTTCGCTTGGCACTCGAGAAAGAAAATATTGAATGCCGTCCATTGTGGAAACCCATGCACCTGCAACCACTCTTTGCTGAAGCTAGACATTACGGCAGCAACTATTCAGAAGAATTATTCGACCTAGGCTTGTGTTTGCCCTCAGGAAGTAACCTTACCGACAATCAAAAACAACAGATTGCAAATCAATTGAAAAACGTATTTTCGCTTTAATATGTTTGAACAGATATTTAAATATCATTATTCCAAGAAATTTGCCTACGTTCTAGACGCAATATGCATTGCCATTGGTTTAGAGTTTATACTCTTTCTTAACGGCTCGGTATTAATCATTCGTTCTCTTTCAGATAAATTACTTTTCATTGCATTGGCGTTATCCTGTATTACCTTATTTCGAGGATACACCATGCTGTTGCGCTTTACAACCTTTATCGATATTGGAAAAATAGCCTCGGGCCTCTTACTGGCACTGGCCATATATGCAACCTATATAAAGGCAGATACGAGAGGGCATTACAATTATTTATTACTCCTATTTTATTTTTGCCTTTCACTATTGTCTGTATATCGTTTAATCATTCGATTGCTTTATGCACGCGTTACAAAAGAAGATAAGCTCATCAATACCCTGCTTTTTGGTGCCGGACCAAATGGTCTGCGCACCAAACGTGCCTTGGACGACAGTAATGCCGTAAATGTGATTGGTTTTATCGATGATGACCCGGCTAAAATTGGACGAAGTATTGAAGGCTTATCTGTGGTAAGCCTAGGGCAGAAACTAGAAAAATTAATAGAAAACAAGAAAGTTCAACAAATCATCATCACCTCAAGTGACGTCACTCAAAAGGAAAAGAATGAATTGTTTCAATTTTTCAAAGCAAAGGGTGTACGTATTTTCACCGCTCCTCCCTTAGATGATTTGGCGAGTAGCAAAGGTATTGTGGGGAATTTAACGCCCGTTAAGATTGAAGATTTGCTCAAAAGAGATCAGATAAACATCGATCAAGAGAAAAACAAAATTCAGTACAACAATAAGACCATTTTAGTGACGGGTGCCGCCGGTTCCATTGGAAGTGAAATTGTCCGCCAATTGATCCAGTTTGCACCCAAAGAAATCATTTTATTTGATCAAGCCGAAACGCCCTTATTTGATTTAAAGAATGAATTGGTCAAGCGGAATAGTGCGGTCGTTTTTCATTATTACTTACAGAGTATTGCCGATAAAGCTCCGTTAGAACAATGTTTTGCTGCTTTTTCTATTGATGTGGTGTTCCATGCTGCGGCATACAAGCATGTCTTTATGACGGAGGCCATTCCAAAAGCAGCCATCATCAACAATATTCTTGGAACGAAGAATGTAGTCGATGTAGCGGTAAAAAACAACGTAAACCACTTGGTTATGGTTTCTACTGATAAGGCGGTAAACCCATCCAATGTCATGGGTGCATCCAAACGAATCGCAGAAATGTATGTTGCCGGAATTGCTGAAAAAGCTACCACTAAGATAATCACCACGCGTTTTGGCAATGTTTTGGGTTCCAATGGCTCTGTCGTTCCTATATTCAAAGAGCAGATTGCCAAAGGTGGCCCTGTAACGGTGACAGATCCAGAAATTACTCGCTATTTCATGACCATCACAGAAGCCTGTCAACTGGTTTTAGAAGCGGGAGCCACTGGCGATGGAGGCGAAATTTATGTATTCGACATGGGAGAACCGGTCAAAATTGCCGACTTAGCCATCAGCATGATTCGTTTATCGGGTTTAATAGAAGGTCAAGACATTGACTTGATTTACACTGGACTTCGCCCAGGAGAAAAGCTTTATGAAGAATTATTGACCGACAAAGAAAGCCTGAAACCTTCCCACAATGAACTCATTTTTATTGCAGAGAAAGAGCATTTTTCTGTTGAACAGCAGCAGAAAATTCAAGGGCTTATCGCGGCAGCGTCACAAGGAGTTGAGCCTCGTGAATTGGTCAAACAAATGAAGGCAATAGTCCCTGAATTCATCTCAATGAATTCCTCTTATACATCCCTAGATAAGGCCAATTAGTCCTCGTTAGCGGGAATGATTTTTACATTCCTGATACAGATATTATAGGGATAACGTTCAACACCTCTACTGTTTAATGGAGAAGGGTATTTTGTGAACGTGATACGAAAGTTAGGAATCAATGGTAAGGGAATAATGACTTGGCGAAATTCGGTAACATTAAGTCTACTCTCCGACCAAAGTTCACTGGGCTCAATAGCGAAACTACTGCTGCCACTTACGATAGGGGTATAGCCTAAAGCCAATTTTTTTGAATCTTCATTGGTGCTTGGTAGGATTAGGAAATCCATTTTATATTCAAAGATGAGGTTTTTGGGACTAGAGCCAAAATTGGAAAACTCTTTGATTAAATGCGAGGGTTCGCCAACAAGACCATCGGAGGCTTCATAATATCCAACCATGGAATCATCACAAGAGGCAAATGTTTGGGTAGCTGATGTTGCGGTACTAAACCATCCCTCTTCTGGGTTTTCCCACCCTGTTGTAACAGTAGTATTGCTGGACAGTACTTGCAAGTCATCTACATACTCATAGGTAACGAAATCTTTTTTTGTATTGACGTCAACATCGGTCGAGTTAGCCACGGCATGCGTAACATCATAGCGCCCAAAACCATCACGGTATTCGACTAAAACTGCCACTTGACCAGCGGTAGTTGGGTCATCTAAACTCCCTGCTATAGTTGTAGTTCCACTGCTTGTTGTAGATGAGCCTACGTCGGTGTATCCACCTTCAAATACCCACTTAAAAATATCAAAATTTTTCGCAGTGGTTACATAAGATACCCGAAAGGTTTCTGAGCTCATGTTGCTTTCTGAAAAATAGAATTTACTTTGTGAAGATAAAAAGGTAGCTGCAACTTCTCCTGAACGTCCATTGGGGTCTTCTGTTGGAAGAATTAGCGCATTTTCGTCGCGATCATTTGCCGTCTGAGGAACAAACTCTGCAATACAAGAAATGCATAGCATACAGACAAGAAATAAGGAGATTCCTAAACGCATAATATAAAGATAGTACCCAAAGATAGACAAAATCACGGTTGAATCGATTAATGCGATTACTTTAACAGCCTCAAAACAAAAGAAGAAAAGGAGAAACCGGGCTGCAAATACACAAAAGGATTTGTATTCTGAGTAAAATTAAGTACATTTGCAATCCAAAATTCAATATAATGTATGCAATCGTAGAGATAGCAGGGCAGCAATTTAAAGTTGCGAAAGACCAAAGAGTGTATGTTCACCGTTTAGCACAAGAAGAAGGAAGCAATGTTTCTTTTGATCAAGTGTATCTTTTAGATGACGGTAAGGACGTTACTTTAGGCGCCCCAGCTATAACTGGCGCTTCGGTAGAAGCAAAAGTGGTGAAACACCTAAAAGGAGACAAAGTAATTGTTTTCAAAAAGAAAAGAAGAAAAGGATACCGTGTGAAAAACGGTCACCGTCAATCGCTAACTGAAATTCTGATCGAAGGAATTTCTGCTAAAGGAGGAGCCAAGAAAGCGGCCCCTAAAGCCAAAGCAGAACCAGCGCCTAAGAAAGCGGTAGCTCCAGCAAAGGAAGCGCCAAAAGCACAAGAAGATTTGAGCGGAAAAACGGTAGCTGAATTGAAAGATTTAGCCAAAGCAAAAGGAATTACGGGCATTTCTTCCATGAAGAAAGCTGATTTAATTACTGCTTTACAAGCATAACTATTAAAAATAAACGACCATGGCACATAAAAAAGGAGTAGGTAGTTCGAAGAACGGTAGAGAATCGGAATCGAAACGACTTGGCGTCAAAATTTTTGGAGGACAACCAGCTCGCGCTGGGAATATCATTATTCGTCAACGCGGTACAGTGCATAATCCAGGCGAAAATGTTTACATTGGGAAAGACCACACTTTACATGCTAAAGTAGATGGCCTTGTTCAATTTGCTAAAAAGAAAGACAATAAATCATTTGTATCTATTGTTCCATTTGAAGCATAAGACATCTTCATTACGTCCAAAAAAACCCGCTCATCGAGCGGGTTTTTTTATGGATTAAAGGGATCTTTATTTCTTTAAGGCGCCATATACATGTCGATTAAGCGCAATGACATATTCGTTTGTGTTAGGCAATTTTTGGGTCATAAAAATAGCAATCAAGTCTTCTGTTGGATCAATAAAAAAATGCGTTTTAAAAAACCCTCCCCAGTAAATTTGTCCATTGCTTCCTGGGCTTGGGTCTTTTTCTGTGTCAACAAGCACACCAAAACCTAATCCAAATCCACGCGATGGCCCCAGCAGGGTGCCCACATGATTTTCTCGCATCAGGGCAACGGTCTCGGCTTCCAATACTTGCTTCCCATTGAGAGAACCTTGGTTTAAAATCATCTTACAAAACTGTAAATAATCATTCATGGAAGAAAACAATCCATAGGTTCCACCATAGACCGTATTAGCTTGTGTGGGTACCTGAACGGGACTAGTTATCAGTTTTCCCTCTTCGTTTTTAAGATGTACTTTCAAAACGCGCTTCGCGCTTTCTGCTGTCAAATTATACCCTGTTTCGTTCATTCTCAAAGGCGTAAAAATATGTTCCCTCAAATAGGTGTTGATGGGCTGTCCAGATACTTTTTGTACAATCAATGCCAACACATCAGTAGCCCCACTGTAATACCATTGTTCCCCTGGTTGGCCAATGAGTGGGACCTGTAACAAGACGGCAAGTCGATCCTCCAATTTTTCATAATCCGCAGGGTCAAACAAATCGTTGTACATCAGTTTAAATAATTCTTTATCAAATAGATTTTCCCCTAATCCATGAGAAAGTCCAGCCGTGTGGGTAAGCAATTGCTGGATACTAATGTTGGATTTTCTTTTTGAAGTAGCACCATTCACTCCTGTTGAAAGATCATTGATGACTTCAAGTTGATTCAATTCGGGAAGATAAGTTGCGGCATCTTCGTCTAGTCGAATACGTCCTTGTTCAACCAATTGCATAATAGCCACACTCATGATTGGTTTAGTCATGGACTGCAAAAAGTAAATACTGTTCTCAGTCAGCGGAGCTTGGGTGTCTACATCACTATACCCAAGGTTTGTTCTCCATGCAATATTATCTTGATGATAAACCAAGGCCTCGGCACCGGCAATTTGGCCATCGGTTATTTCATTTTTCAAGAACTCTTCAAAGGCAGCAAGTTTATCAAGGTCCAAATGGTCTTGTGCAACCACCGTTTGTAGGCTCAAGACAAGGAATAAATAGAGAATACGCATATATGTTTTTGCTCTAATATAGGAAATAAAAAAAGCCGCGTGAAAACGCGGCTTTTAAAATAGTAAGAAGAATGTTATTAGTAACGGTAGTATTCCGGCTTGTATGGACCTTGAACACCAACTCCGATATAGTCGGCTTGGTCTTTAGAGAGCTCTTCCAATTCTACACCAAGGTGAGAAAGGTGAAGTGCAGCTACTTTTTCGTCAAGGTGTTTGGGTAACATATAAACCTCGTTTCCGTATTTCTCAGGACTCGTCCACAATTCAATTTGTGCAAGGGTTTGGTTGGTAAAAGAATTACTCATCACAAAACTTGGATGCCCAGTGGCACAGCCCAAATTCACTAAACGGCCTTCAGCCAAGATGATCAATTCTTTTTCGTCTTCCAGTGTATATTTATCTACTTGTGGCTTAATTTCAACTTTGGTGGCACCATAGGTATCATTCAACCAAGCCATGTCAATTTCATTGTCAAAGTGGCCAATATTGGCGACAATGGCTTTGTCTTTCATCTGCAAGAAATGTTCTCCAGTCAGAATGTTTTTATTTCCGGTGGCGGTAATCACAAGATCCATATTGGCAATAACACTGTTGATGCGTTTAACCTCGTAACCGTCCATGGCAGCTTGTAGCGCACAGATTGGGTCAATTTCGGTTACAGTAACAATGGCACCCGCTCCACTAAAAGAAGCAGCTGTTCCTTTTCCAACATCACCATAGCCAGCAACCAAGACACGTTTTCCTGCCAACATCACGTCGGTAGCACGACGAATGGCATCTACTGCACTTTCTCTACAGCCATATTTGTTGTCAAACTTTGATTTGGTTACAGAGTCGTTTACATTGATCGCCGGTATTGGGAGTGTCCCATTGCTCATGCGCTCGTATAAACGGTGAACACCGGTGGTTGTTTCTTCAGAAAGTCCATTGATGTTTTCCACTAACTCTGGGAAACGATCGAGCACCATATTGGTTAAATCTCCTCCATCGTCGAGGATCATATTGAGGGGTTCGCGCTTTTCGCCAAAGAAAAGTGTTTGTTCGATACACCAGTCAAATTCTTCTTCATTCATCCCTTTCCATGCATAAACGGGGATACCGGCAGCAGCGATAGCAGCAGCGGCATGGTCTTGGGTAGAAAAAATATTACAGGAACTCCAAGTAACATCGGCACCAAGGGCAACCAAGGTTTCAATGAGTACAGCAGTTTGGATGGTCATGTGCAAGCAGCCTGCGATTCGCGCACCTGCCAAGGGTTGCTCTTCCGCATACTCTTCACGTAGCGACATTAAACCGGGCATTTCAGCTTCGGCCAATTCAATTTCTTTTCGCCCCCAATCAGCAAGACTGATGTCTTTTACTTTATAGGGTAGGGCAGCGGTTTTCTCGTTCATCATAGGTTTGTTAACTTTACAGCAAAAATACATACTTTCTTTCGAAAAGCCTATGCCAATAATCAATGATTTTTTCACGCCTACATCCTGTCAATTAGCTGTTTGGCATATAGATGAATCCATTGATAAGTTGGAGCGCTTCAGGTCACTAAGTATTCCACAAAGCGAAGAACTTTTACAGCGTAAAACGGATGGGGCAAAGAAAGGGTTCATTGCTGTGCGCATGGCTCTTGAAAGTTTGGGAATCTCACTCCACGATCTTACCATTAACGCAAAGGGCGAGCCCCAACTTCCCAACGCTTTTTGTTCGCTTTCTCATTGCCAGGAGTATGCGATAGCCGTAGTGGGCGACGCACCCCTTGGGGTCGATGTCGAAAGCTACCGTGAACAGATTGTTCGAATTGCCCCCAAATTTGTCCATGTCAATGAGCAATCTTCAATTCTAGCAGAAGAGGAAATCCCGCTCTTAACCCGTTTATGGACCGCCAAGGAAGCTGTGTATAAGGCCATGCACCATCCAGGTCTTAGCTTTGCTACCCAAATTGAAGTAGCTCCTTTCACGCTTTCGGATACAAGCGGTAGTGCAACGGTATATTTGACAGAGCAACAGCTTTCCTTTTCCTTACAATTCAGTACTTTTAACGATCACCAGCTTTGCCTAGCACAATTAACTCCAAACCAATGAATGTATCCATTGAAATAACCCTTGCTCCTCTACAAGAAAACTACGAGGAACCCATTAAGGCATTCATCCGAACGCTTCGCAATTCGAACTTTGTGGTTCAAGAAAACCCACTGAGCACCCAGGTCTATGGGGAACTTCAACCCTTAATGATTTTTTTGACCTCCGCCATAGAGGCAAGTTTTGATTCACTTGCCGCAGGGATGATTCATTTGAAAATTGTCAAAAGCAACCGCAGCGATTATGTCCCCTTTAATTGATTTCTTCTTTGGTCAATACAGCACCTATGCTCCTTTGGACATAGCAATTGAGATCACGGCTGTTTTACTTGGATTAGCCAGTGTCTGGTATGCCAAACAAAACAAGGTTGCGGTTTATCCAACCGGCATGATTTCTACCGCTCTCTTTGTGTATCTTTTGTTGAAATGGGGCCTGATAGGGGATATGTTGATCAATGCCTATTACTTCATCGTGAGCATCTACGGCTGGTATTTTTGGATACAAAAAAGGGAAGGAGAAACCCTACACCCAATCTCGCGTATCACGCGCAGGGAAGTAGCCCTTGGTGTGTTTCTTTTCCTCCTTAGCCTTGGTTTTGTCTATAAGATTTATCAGTTGTTTGCCTTGTGGAACGGTTGGACGGCCTATGTAGACACCTTTACCACCGCCATCTTTTTTGTAGGCATGTGGCTGATGGCAAGAAGAAAGATTGAACATTGGTTGTTTTGGATTGTTGGAGACATTATTTCGGTTCCTTTGTATTTCCACAAAGGCTTGACCTTAACCAGCATACAGTACATTATTTTCACCATTATCGCCGTTTACGGCTACCGCTCATGGAAAGCAACACTCAATTCGACACCACAAACTGCCTAAAAATCGTTATTTACGGCCCAGAAAGCACCGGTAAAACGACCATGACCAAAGCCCTGGCCATACATTATCAATCCGAATGGGTGCCCGAATTTGCTCGTACTTTTTTACAGGAAAAATGGGACAGACAGCAAGAAATTTGCTCTTTGGAGGATTTAATTACCATTGCCCGTGGTCAATTGAAGGAAGAGCAAAGGGCCGCACAAAAAACAAACGATCTCTTGTTTTGTGACACCAATATCTTGGTTACTAAGGTATGGTCAGAAACACATTTCGAGGGCTATTGTGCTTCAGAAATAGAAGCTCTTTTTAAAGAAGCAGAGGTTGACCTCTACTTGCTTACCAGTATTGATGTGCCTTGGGAAAAAGATGATTTGCGCGATCGACCAGATAATCGTGCACAAATGTTCGCCTATTTCAAGCAGCAATTGGACCAGTATAAACTTCCCTATTGTATTCTTGAAGGGAACGAACAAAAACGACTGCAAAAAGCCATTGAAGTGGTCGATGAATTACGAAAAAATAGTCGCGCTTAAAATGCCAAAGGAAATTTGCCGTGATGCAAATTATATGTAATTTTGCGCATGCTCAAAAGGGGTGCTCTAAATAAAGAGCTGAGATCATACCCTATGAACCTGGGCGGGTAATGCCGCCAAGGGAAGTAGATTATTTATTTATTTTATCAACCAGAATAGTTACCCCATTATTCGTAAAACAAGTTCGAATGAGAATAACTGTTTTTATCTGTAGTTGTGTCCTTGGATTAACATCCATTAACGCACAAGAGCAACAAGCGAAAGATTCGCTTGCTACTACCACCATTTCACTAGAAGAGGTGAGTGTAGCTGGACTACGCGCCCGGAAAGATCAACCGCTAAGTTTTTCTGAAGTAACCAAGGAAGACCTAAAGGCCCGTAATTTAGGGCAAGACTTGCCCATTTTATTGAATTTCCTCCCTTCAGTGGTCACCACCTCTGACGCCGGAGCAGGAATTGGCTACACCGGGATACGTGTACGAGGAAGCGATGCTACACGGGTCAACGTAACCATCAACGGAATTCCCTACAACGATGCAGAATCACAAGGAACCTTTTGGGTGAATATGCCTGATTTTGCCTCTTCTGTGGAGAGCATTCAATTGCAACGCGGGGTGGGAACCTCTACCAATGGATCCAGTGCTTTCGGGGCAAGTTTAAATGTATTGACCAATGCAGCTTCACAAGAAGCTTATGCACAAATTTCTAATTCAATCGGTAGCTTTGGAACGCTTCGACACAGCCTTAAGTTTTCTACAGGTCTACTCAATGACAAAATCGAAATTGCGGGTCGTTTGGGATCCATTACATCAGATGGTTACATTGATCGTGCATCCTCTGACTTAAAATCCTATTTCTTACAAGGGGTCTACCAAGAGGGGAATACGCTCATCAAAGCCTTGGTTTTTGGCGGGCATGAAATCACTTACCAATCGTGGTTTGGGGTTGATCCATCTACCTTAGAAAATGACCGCACCTATAATTTTGCAGGAGAAATCTATGATGATAATGGTAACCTAAGCGGGTACTATGACAATCAAGTAGACAACTACAAACAAGACCATTATCAATTGCATTGGAATCAACGCTATGACAACAATTGGTCTTCTTCTGTAGGGTTAAATTATACCTACGGACGTGGGTTTTATGAGGAGTATGAAAATAGTCTCAGTTTATCCGATTTGAGATTGGATGCGCTAAGTGTAGGAAGTACAAGCATTGGCGAAACAGCTGGGGTCATTCAAAAGTGGTTGGACAACGACTTTTATGTGCTAACTACAAATCTGCGTCATCAAGGGGCACAGACCGATTTGGTTTTTGGCATGTTGATGAGCAATTACCAGGGCGATCATTTTGGGAATTTGGTTTGGGCCCGCTATGCGAGCAATGCGCAACCCAAGCACGAATTTTACCGCAATAAAGGAGAGAAGAAAGAATTTTCTCTTTTCGGAAAAATCACCCATCAACTAAGCGATTCTTTTACGGCTTATGCCGACCTTCAATACCGCCGAGTAGATTACACGGCACTGGGAAGTCTCAACGAATTAGGGAGTATCGATATCGCAGATGACTTTAACTTTTTCAACCCTAAGCTAGGAATTACGTTCCATGCAGACGAAAACACCCAAGTATACGTCTCTTATGCCAAGGCACAGCGCGAGCCCAATCGTTCAGACTACGAAAACGGTAGCCCGCGTCCTGAGGTACTCAACGATTTTGAACTCGGCTATCGTTCTGCTGGCGAACGCCTAAAGTGGAGTGCCAACCTGTATTATATGGGGTATAAAGACCAATTGGTATTGACTGGAGAATTAGATGACGTTGGCGCACCCGTTCGTCAAAATGTGGGAGACAGCTACCGTTTGGGACTTGAAATTGAAGGATCAATCGCCCTGACTAATCAATTGCTGTGGCAACCAAACCTTAGTTTGAGTCGAAACAAAAACCGCGATTTTAAGTTTCAGCGCGACGGACAATTGCAAAATTTAGGCGATACCAATATATCGTATTCCCCATCCATCATTGGAGGAAGCAATTTAGTGTATGCTCCATCAACCCAATTTCAAATTGGATTCTTATCGAAATATGTAGGGGAACAATACCTCGGAAATATCGATGCAGATCTCTCCAAGTTAGACGCCTATTTTATAAACGACATCAACATTCGGTATGCCATTGGCCCATTGGGCTGGGTGAAAGCGATTGATTTCTCCTTATTGGTGAATAACGTTTTCGATACCACATTTGAATCCAACGGTTATTTCTACACCTATGATGATACCTGGTCGGTAGCGGATCAAACCACCACCATTGAAGGCGTGGGCTATTACCCGCAGGCAGGCACCAACTTTTTATTGGGAGCGAGCTTTAGGTTTTAAGTAAAAATTTTTTAACGTGCATTCTGTTTACAAGCAGGGCGCAGGTTTTTTTAGTTGGAAATCACCAGACTGTTTCCGCGAATATCTACGCGGTACATAATCAAAGAATAAATGTCTGTAGCGCCTTCTGGCGGATTGAGCAATTGCCCTGTGGCTAAATTGTATCGATAGCCTTCGCAGGCGCATTCTGCAAGATATCCCTCCAATTGAGTTTGGGAACAACTCGAAGGCAAATGATTGGGACAGCTGGCCTCCCAAGCCAAATAGCTAGAGCCGTTGAGGTTAAACAAATGAATTCCTTTGTGTCCAGCATTGGGCAATGAAATGGTTCCGCCCGGAAACCGAAGGTTGTCATATTGGGGGAGGTTGAGGTTGATCGGTAGGGAAAAAGTTAAATCAAGAAAGTAGGGATTTCGTTCCAAATCATTTTTCCCACAGGACAGTGCAAGAAATAACCCGATTAGAATCAAGTGTTTCTTTCTGAACGATAATGAGGCAATCCTATTCATTTTTATATCTTTGTAATTCACCCTTCCGTAAAATTGAAGGGTTTTTTATTCTATTTAAACGAAAAGATCATGAGTAAAGTATCTTATTATACCGAAGAAGGGTTAAAAAAACTGAGAGACGAGCTCAACCAATTAAAAGATGTTGAACGCCCCAAAGCCTCAAATGCCATAGCGGAAGCCCGCGATAAAGGGGATTTGAGTGAAAATGCCGAATATGACGCCGCCAAAGAAGCCCAAGGCTTATTGGAATTGCGGATTTCAAAAATGGAAGAAACACTTTCCAACGCTCGTTTGATTGACGAAAGCGCCTTGGACGACTCCAAGGTATTGGTCCTCTCAACAGTGGAAGTAAAAAACAAAGCCAATGGCATGCAAATGACCTACACACTTGTTGCACAAAGCGAAGCCGATTTGGCCTCGGGAAAAATATCTGTTGACTCTCCCATTGGCAAAGGAATGTTGGGGAAAGAAGTAGGCGATATTGCCGAAATACAAGTTCCCAATGGCACCATTGAATTGGAAATCATCTCTATCAGTCGTTCCTAATGGGCAGCATATTCAGTAAAATTGTTGCTGGTGAAATTCCGTGCTATCGCATTGCAGAAGACGACAAACACTTGGCTTTTTTGGACGTAAATCCAAATGCCGAAGGACATACACTTTGTATTCCCAAAAAAGAAGTCGATCGTTTGTTTGATTTATCGGAAGAAGACTATGCAGCCCTCTTGCTTTTCTCCCGCAAAGTTGCCCTTGCGCTCAAAAAAACAGTTCCCTGTAAACGCATTGGGATGACTGTTATTGGGCTAGAGGTTCCCCACGCACATGTACATTTGATTCCTTTAAACACCATGGAGGACGCTACCTTTGGTAAAAAGGTACAAATCGATCCGCAGGCCCTACAAGCTTTGGCCGAAAAGATTGCGGCGAATACATAAGAATTAGGAATGAGAAATTAATTCCCAATTCCTAATTCCTAATTCTCAATTCCTAATTCTCAATTCCCTCTGTCTTTTTTCTGTAAAACAATTTCAAAAGTGGTTCCTTTCCCCAGTTTACTCTCTTTGACTGCAATAGAGCCCTTGTGGTATTCGTGTATGATGCGATGAGCGAGCGATAGGCCCAATCCCCATCCCCGTGCTTTGGTCGTAAAGCCAGGTTGGAATATTTTTTTGATGTTGTTGGGGGCTATTCCGCTTCCTTCATCGATGACCAATAAGCGTACTTCGCGCTCCAATTCAAGCAGTCGAAGTTGTATTCGTCCAATTCCTTTCATAGAATCCAAGCCATTCTTGACTAAGTTCTCTAGCGTCCAACTAAAAAGGGAGGCGTTGAGGGGAAGGAGAATTTCTTTTTCGGGGAGTTCAACTTCCCATTGAATTTGTTTCCCTGTGCGTTGCTTTAGGTAGGCAATGGTTTCTTGTGCAATGTGCACCACATCTGCAAGCTGCAATTCTGGGAGGGAACCCACTTTGGAAAACCGTTCTGTAATCACTTCTAAACGTTCAATGTCTTTTTGCATTTCTTCGATCGAAGCAGGGGCAATGTTTTGTTCTTTCAGCAAGTCAATCCATCCCATAAGGGAACTCAGGGGTGTGCCAATTTGGTGAGCGGTTTCTTTGGCCATTCCAGCCCATAAACGGTTTTGTTCTGACGCCTTGTTGGTTTGAAAGAAAAAGTAGAGAAGGCCTCCAAAAAGAAAAATAATCAGGAGCAAGGCCAGGGGGTAGTACTGTAGTTTCACCAGCAAGAGGGAATCGCCGTAATATAAAGTTTGATTGATAATGTCTTTATAAACAATAGGGATGGGAGCGTTTTCTTTTTTTAGTTTGGCCAATGTAGCATAGAGCCCAAGGGAATCGGGGTCTTCTTGAGGCTTCCAGTCAATATTTCTAAAATCGATGATTTTCCCCTGTTCATTGACTTGGATCATGGGCGTAACACCAATTTTTTGCAAGACATCAAAGGTAAGCGTTCCGTAGTCTCGGCTGAGGTCATTGCTTTCGATCAATTCTTTTTGCGCCGTAGCCCAGAGTTCCATTTTGGTTCGTTCCTCGTTTTTGACCACTTGAAAAAGAATATTCGTGTTCCACAGAATTAGGCTTACAATGGCAAAAGCACCAAAAAGCCCCCAGTTTTTTCGTAAAGATTGAAAGGATCGAAACACCACGTTTTACTTAACGCCTCAAGGTACCGAATATTATTGACAAAGTTAAAAAGCCCATTGCCAAACGGATGCTCGTCTTCTCACTCTAAATTGCCTCACCTCGACATCTCGACACCTCGACAAGCTCGGTGTCCACTTGGTCGTTGAGCTTGTCGAAACGACTTCGCTCGTGGCTCAATTCCTAATTCTTAATTGCTTCACTGCGTTCAGCCAGTCGCTTCGCTCGTGTCCTAATTTTCTAATTGCCTCACCTCGACACCTCGACACCTCGACAAGCTCGGTGTCCACGTGGTCGTTGAGCTTGTCGAAACGACTTCGCTCGTGTCTCAATTCATAATTCCTAATTGCTTCACTTCGCTCAGCCAGTCGCTTCGCTCGTGTCCTAATTCCTAATTGTCTCACTTCGCTCAGCCAGTCGCTTCGCTCGTGTCTCAATTCCCAACCCCCAATTCTTCTCTTTTTCTTTCGTATTTCCCTCATGGATTGTGTATTTTTGTGCTTTAAATTAAAAGTCATGGAAGTAGCAGGAAAAATTAAATGGTTGGACGAAACCAAAACCTACGGATCAAACGGATTTCGTAAACGCGAGGTTGTTGTCACAACAGAGGAGCAATATCCTCAACACATCTTAGTAGAATTTGTACAAGATAAATGTGATTTACTCAACAGTTTTCAATTGGGTCAGAGCGTAAAAATTGGCATCAATTTACGTGGTCGTGAGTGGGTAAACCCACAAGGGGAAACCAAGTACTTTAACTCTGTACAAGGATGGCGCATTGAAGCCGGTGCTGCAGCAAACGCAGGTCCGTCAGACATGCCACCCATGCCTCCAGCTTCGGCATTTGAAGCTGCTCCAGACACCAACAACGATGTAGAAGACGATCTTCCATTTTAAGCCAAGCCTAGGAGACGATAATAAAAAGGCAATTGCTGATTTCTAAATGAATCATTCTTAAACAGATAATTCTTTAAAGAGTTATTGTCATTCAAAAATTATTGTCTTACATTTGCAGCCCCTTAATGGGAGAAAAATACTAGATAAAACAATTTATTGTGGATACATTAAGTTATAAAACCATCTCGGCCAATGCCAACACTGTTGACAAACAATGGTTAGTTGTAGACGTTGCCGGAATGCCTTTAGGAAGAATGGCCTCTGAAGTTGCGAAACTTATTCGAGGAAAGCACAAACCCAATTACACCCCACACGTTGACTGTGGAGACAATGTAATCGTCATTAACGCGGAGCAAATCCAGTTGAGCGGGGAGAAGTGGAAACAAAAAATCTATTTGCGTCACACAGGCTATCCTGGTGGACAACGTGCCTTGAGTGCTGAGCAGTTATATGCAAAAAGCCCATCGCGTTTGGTAGAAAACGCCGTACGTGGAATGTTGCCTAAAAACAAACTAGGCGCAGTTCTCTACAAAAACTTAAAAGTATTCAATGGATCGGAGCACACCCACGATGGTTTAAACCCGACCACCATTCAACTTAATAAATTCAACTAATGGACGTAATTCACACCATCGGTCGTCGTAAGACATCTGTAGCGCGTATCTTCTTGTCGGAAGGAAAAGGAGAAATTACCGTAAACAAAAAAGGGTACGAGACATATTTTCCAACCCCTACATTACAATACAAAATCCAGCAGCCTTTTGCCTTAACAGAAACACAAGGAAATTACAACCTTAAAGTTACTGTTGTTGGTGGAGGAATCAACGGACAAGCTGAAGCAGTTCGTTTGGCTATTTCACGTGCCCTTTGTCAAATTGATGCAGAGCACCGTTTGGTGTTAAAACCAGAAGGTTTACTAACACGTGATCCACGCATGGTAGAACGGAAAAAATTCGGACAGAAGAAAGCCCGTAAGAAATTCCAATTCTCGAAACGTTAATATTTTTTGCTTCTTTTCGCAAAAAGAAGATGTTCATATATATTTCAACCCGTTGCCCACTCAGCTTGCTGAGATTAGTTTAGCATCTAAATTATCAAGGCCCGCTTTTTCGGCCACTTGATGATTGCTAACTACGGAACGTAAACTAACCAAAAATGGCAAACACAGACGTAAAAGACCTGCTCAACGCAGGCGTACACTTCGGTCACCTGACCCGCAAATGGAATCCAAACATGGCGCCCTATATCTATATGGAGCGTAATGGAATCCACATCATCAACTTGTACAAAACTGCAGCTAAAGTAGACGAAGCGGCAGAAGCAATGAAGAAAATCGCTGCTTCTGGACGTAAAATCCTTTTTGTTGCGACCAAGAAACAAGCCAAAGACATCGTTTCTTCCAAAGCTGCTGAGGCAAAAATGCCGTATATCACTGAGCGTTGGCCCGGTGGAATGTTGACCAACTTTGTCACCATTCGTAAAGCGGTAAAGAAAATGGCTTCCATCGATCGCATGAAGAAAGACGGAACCTTTGAAACATTATCTAAGAAAGAAAAATTACAAGTAAGCCGTTTACGTGCAAAATTGGAAAAGAACTTAGGTTCAATTACTGAAATGACCCGTTTACCTGGGGCTTTATTTGTTGTTGACATCAAGCGCGAGCACATTGCGATCAAAGAAGCACAAAAATTGAAAATTCCAATTTTTGCCATGGTTGACACCAACTCTGATCCACGCGATGTAGACTTCGTTATTCCATCCAATGACGATGCCTCAAAATCAATTGACAAAATTTTAAGCATTGTTACCGAAGCAGTAAGTGAAGGTTTAACCACACGTCAGTCGGAAAAAGATGCTGAAAACAAAGGACAAGATGCTCCAGCAACGGAAGCTCCTGCTAAAGAAGCACCAGCGACAGAAGCTGCCGCTCCAGTAGCCGAGGCACCAGCTGCACCAGCAGTAGAAGCCGCTCCAGCAAAAGAAGGAGACGCTCCAGCCGAAGCATAAACCCACAAAGAAAATTAAACAACCTTAAGCAAAGCTAGGGAATAGCTTTCAATCGAAGCCATTTCCTAGCTTTCTACTTTAGAATCAATATATTATGAAAATTACTGCATCAGAAGTAAATAAATTACGTCAGGCCACAGGAGCTGGAATGATGGACTGTAAAAAAGCCTTAGTTGAAGCAGAAGGAGACTTCGACAAAGCGGTTGAAAATCTACGTAAGAAAGGGCAAAAAGTGGCCGCCAATCGTGCCGATCGCAATTCAGGTGAAGGCGCAGTTCTAGCAAAAGTAAACGCAGACAACACTGCAGGTGTTGTAGTATCGGTCAATTGTGAGACCGACTTTGTTGGAAAAAACGACACATATTTAGCATTGGCCAATCAAATCTTGGACATTGCACTAGACAAAACTAGCTTAGAAGATCTACTAGCGGCCGACTTCGGTGGGATGACCATTGCCGATAAACTAACAGAACAAACAGGTGTAATTGGAGAAAAAATTGAAATCGGTGGTTTCAAACGTGTAGAAGGTCCTTTTGTAGGGCACTACATCCACGCCGGAAACCGAATTGCTACCTTGGTAGGTCTTTCTGCCGCAGTAGACGGAGCTGCAGAAGCAGCCAAGAATGTTGCCATGCAAGCTGCTGCAATGAATCCAATTGCTTTGAACGAAGACGGCGTAGATGCTTCCGTCATCGAAAAGGAAATTGAAATTGCGAAAGATCAATTACGTCAAGAAGGCAAGCCAGAAGCAATGTTAGACAATATTGCCAAAGGAAAAATCAAGCGTTTCTTTAAAGACAACACCTTGGTCAACCAAGATTTCATTAAAGACAGCAAGCAGTCGGTAAGTCAATACATCAAATCTGTTGACGCTTCTTTAGAAGTTACCGCTTTTGCGCGTTTAGCACTCGACTAAACAACACCATACTTTGGACGCTTTGTCCATTTTAAATAAGCCTGTGCATTTTGTACGGGCTTTTTTGATTTAATTAACAATACAATTACGAATTAGGAATCGGGAATTAGGAATTAGGAATTGGGAATCAGCTTGGTTTCCACTTTTATAGCTCAACTTCAACTTTCGTTCAACCACTTTACCGAAACCGAACTTACCCCAAAACCGAACTTCACCCGAAGTCGTTCGGCACCAACTGCGTTGGCTCGTGTCTTAATTGCAACGCTGTGTTCAGCCAGTCGCTTCGCTCGTGTCCTAATTCCTAATTCTCAATTCCTAATTTCTAATTAACTAGTGCGCTTCCAGCCAATTGTTGCCAATACCAACATCAACCACAAAGGGAACTTCTAGCGAAAAGGCATTTTCCATTTCGTGTTTCACCATTTCGGTGAGGGCATCGACCTCTGTTTTGGGAACGTCAAAGACCAATTCATCGTGAACTTGTAGCAGCATTTTACTGGCCCAAGGTTCGGTTTTCATGCGTTGATGGATGTTGATCATCGCAATTTTGATGATGTCGGCAGCACTTCCTTGGATGGGTGCGTTGACCGCGTTTCGCTCTGCAGCTCCGCGCACTATAGCGTTTTGGGAGTTGATGTCCTTGAGGTAGCGTCGGCGACCCAAGACAGTCTCGACATAGCCATTTTCTCGGGCAAAGTCCACCTGACTACTCATGTAGGCCTTGAGTTGCGGATAGGTGGCGTAATAAGCCTCGATAAGTTCTTTGGATTCGCTTCTGCTGAGATTGGTTTGTTGGCTTAGGCCAAAGGCAGAAACACCGTAGACAATTCCAAAATTCACCGTCTTGGCGTTGGAGCGCTGTTCGCGGGTGACTTCCTCTAGGGGCACATCAAAAACCTTGGCGGCGGTGGTGGCATGAATGTCTTCTCCTTTTTGGAAGGCTTCGACCATGGCGGGGTCCTTGCTCAAAGCGGCAATGATCCGCAGTTCAATTTGGGAGTAATCGGCCGCAAGGAGAACGTGGTTCTCATCACGGGGAACAAAGGCTTTTCTGACCTGCTGTCCGCGTTCGGTACGCACCGGAATATTTTGCAAATTGGGCTGGTTGGAACTTAGGCGTCCGGTGGCGGCCACCGCCTGATTGTAAACCGTATGCACTCTGTTCGTCTTTGGACTGATCTCTTCAGGGAGAGCAGTCACATAGGTGCTTTGTAGTTTGTTGAGGGAGCGCCAGTTCAGGATATCTTCCACAATTTGATGCTCCTTAGCCAAGTAGCTTAGCACATCTTCAGCGGTGGAGTATTGTCCTGTTTTGGTTTTCTTGGGCTTGTCGACCAGCTTTAGTTTTTCAAATAAAATGGGCCCCAATTGTTTGGGTGACGCTAGGTTGAATTCTTCCCCCGCCTGTTCGAATATGCTTTTCTCTAGGCGACTAATATCGGTGGCCAATTCTCCTTCAAAATTTTTGAGGAAGGCCGTATCGAGCTTGATGCCCTCTTGCTCCATGGCCGAGAGTACTTCGACCAAGGGAAGTTCTACCTCCTGAAAGAGTTTTCCGTTTTCTGCGGCGGCCAATTCCTGATCAAAATAGTGTTTAAGCTGAAGGGTAATGTCGGCGTCTTCGACCGCATATTCGGTTTGCAAATCGAGGGGGACATCGCGCATAGAGCCTTGGTTTTTACCTTTCTTCCCGATGAGTTCCGTGATGGATTGCGGCTCGTAGTTGAGGTAAGAACTGGCCAAAATATCCATGCTGTGGCGGCGGTCGGGATTAATGAGGTAATGAGCAATCATGGTATCGTAAAAGGGCCCAACGACCTGTAAAGAATAATTGGACAATACCTTGAGGTCATACTTTAGGTTATGGCCAATTTTTTCAATCTTCGGATTTTCAAAGAAGGGACGAAATTGTTCCACCACCGCTTGGGCCGCTTCTTTGTCTTCGGGGACATGGACATAGTAACCCGTTCCTACTTCCCAGCTAAAGGCAATCCCGACCAGGTCGGCTTCCAAGGCTTTTAGACTGGTGGTTTCGGTATCGAAACAGACAGAAGTTTGTTGCTGAAGGTTTTCCAACAAGATCCGCATGCCCATGGGACTGTCCACAAACTGGTAGTGGTGTTTGCTGTTGGCCAGATTTTTCTTGCTTGTGGGTGTAGCCTCGGAAACATTTCCTGCACCTGCGGCAAAGAGATCCATTTGTCCGTCAAAATTTGCTGCGGGTTTTGCTGGACTAGTGCCGGCACCAGCTGCTGCTGGAGTGGCTTCTTGCCCAAATATTTTTTGGATGTTTTCTTTCATCCGGCGAAACTCAAGGGTATCAAATACTTCTCCCACCGCTGGGAAATCAGGGTCGGTCAATCGATAGGCTTCTGCTTCAAAGTTGACGGGGACATCGAGGAGAATCTTCGCCAATTCTTTGGAGAGCATCCCCAGTTCTTTATTGGCTTCAATCTTTTCTTTCATTTTCCCTTTTAGTTCATGGGTGTTTTCTAAAAGTGCCTCCATGCTACCGTATTCTTTGAGGAATTTTTTGGCGGTTTTATCGCCCACTCCCGGTAGTCCGGGGATGTTGTCTACCGCGTCACCCATCATCCCTAAATAATCAATGACTTGTTCTGGTCGCTCAATTTCAAATTTGGCCTGCACTTCGGGTATCCCCCAAATTTCGATGCCGTTGCCCATTCGGGCAGGGCGGTACATAAAGATATTTTCAGAAACTAACTGGGCAAAATCTTTATCGGGGGTCACCATAAAGGTTTTAAAGCCTTCTTTTTCGGCTTGCTTGGCGAGGGTTCCAATGATGTCGTCGGCTTCAAAGCCGGCCATTTCGACCACCGGGATATTCATTTTGCGGAGTATTTCCTGAATAAAAGGCACCGCAATTTTGATGGCCTCTGGGGTTTCATCCCGATTGGCCTTGTATTCGCCAAAGAGTTCGGTCCGTGAAACAGACCCGCCCTTGTCGAAGCAAACCGCCAAGTGGTCGGGACGTTCTTTTTTAATCACATCCAAGAGGGAATTCATGAACCCAAAAATGGCAGAGGTGTCCATCCCCTTGGAGTTGATACGCGGGTTTTTTATAAAGGCGTAATAGCCCCGAAAAATTAAGGCAAATGCATCGAGTAAAAAGAGCCTTTTTTGTGCTGACATGGCAGATTGTTTTAAAGCTCTAATATAGGGAATTGGGAATTGACAATTCCCAATTGTCAATTGGGAATTAAGAATTAAGAATTAATGTCATTTCTAATCAAACGCTTCCTATACCTAATTTTCATTTGCTTTGCCAGTTCACCCGATAACCATTGGGTTGTTGAGCGTGTCGAAACAACCTGTCATCTC
>Ga0209138_1000859_pt1 | contig 27768 bp, 27 predicted proteins | sample SaaInl3SG_22_DNA_FD_184645 | JGI IMG/M metagenome (GOLD analysis project Ga0209138, IMG submission 184645) | Marine microbial communities from expanding oxygen minimum zones in the Saanich Inlet - ESP_153SG_22_DNA (SPAdes) (version 2) | ecosystem: Environmental > Aquatic > Marine > Intertidal...
CCCGGACGCCGTCGGCCTCGCTGTTTCGGGGATGCCCTATGGCTCGCCCGGCATGGGGCCAGAAGACGACCGCGAGGCCTATGATGTCTTCCTCATCCGCAAGGACGGGTCGACGGAAGTCTTTTCGAGCTACGCCGAAGGATAATCTGGCCCGCCCATGGAAAATCTGTCTCCAATAATGCTCGGCTTTCTCGGAAGTCTTGCCGCCGGATCGCTCACAGCAGTCGGAGCAGTTCCCGTGCTGTTCGGGCGCATCCCGTCTCGGGCCACACGCGATCTGTCGCTCGGCTTCGCTGCCGGTGTGATGCTCGCCGCTTCTTTCTTTTCGCTGATCATCCCGGCATTGGATGCGGCGGAGCCGATGTTCGAAAACGGCGCGATGCCTGCGGCCATCGTATGCGTTTCGATTCTTCTGGGCATGGGGGCTGTCGCCCTGATGAACGAAAAGCTGCCGCACGAGCACTTCAAGACGGGACGCGAAGGGCCCGAAGCGGCGTCTTTGCGGCGGGTCTGGTTGTTCATCATTGCGATCACGATCCACAACTTCCCCGAAGGCCTTGCCGTGGGGGTCGGCTTCGGATCCGGAGGTATGGAGGGCGGTCTGCCGCTCGCCATCGGCATCGGGCTTCAGAATGCGCCCGAAGGATTGGCCGTCGCGGTGTCGCTGCTGGGCGAGGGATATCCGAAGCTGCGCGCCTGGGGCATCGCGGCGCTGACGGGCATGGTCGAGCCGATTGGCGGTTTGCTCGGGGCCGGCATCATCACACTGTCGGAACCGCTGCTTCCATGGGGTCTGGCCTTTGCCGCGGGTGCAATGCTCTACGTTATCAGCCACGAAATCATCCCCGAAACCCATCGCAGCGGCCAACAGAACAGGGCGACGCTGGGTCTCGCAGTCGGGCTCGTTCTGATGCTGTTCCTTGATGTCTGGTTGGGATGAGGCAATGTCACTAAACAAGGTATCTCCGATGATCGGCGTCTTCGCAGCACTTGCTGCGTTCGCGATCGATCAGATCACCAAAGCCATTGTCGTTGCGAATGCCGTCACTTTAAGCGCCGGGATTCCCGTGTTTCCGGGATTCAACCTCGTCTTTTATCGTAATGACGGCGTGGCTTTCGGGATGTTGGGCGGCGCGCCGTGGTGGAGCCTCATCGCTCTCGCTCTTGCCATCTGTGTTTGGCTGGGGGTTATGCTGTTTCGCGCCGATAATGCGGTCGAAACACTTGCCTATGGCGCGATCATTGGCGGAGCCTTGGGCAATGTTATCGATCGTGTGCGGTATCGGGCTGTAACAGACTTTCTCGATTTCTACATTGTCACAACACATTGGCCTGCCTTCAACATGGCCGATATATTTGTTGTCAGTGGCGTGGGGCTCTTGCTCGCCGCGCCATGGATCAGCGTGCGGCGTCCGATCAAATCGTGAAGCCGGAAATTCTGAACCGCATAGCACTGCGCCACCGTTTGCTTTCGCGGATGACGCTTGGTTTCGTCGCCGGGGCGCTGACCGTTCTGACTTTCCCGCCTTTCTCGCTTCTCCTGCTTGTTCCCGTTGCCTATTCCGCGTTGTTTGTCGGTCTTCGCGATCTCTCCTTCGGGCGCGCTTTCCTCGTCGGCTGGGCGTTTGGTCTTGGCCAGTTCGGTTTCGGGATTTCGTGGATCGCGGAAAGTTTTTACGTCGAGGACAGGCGGTTCGGGACGATGGCGATCCCGGCCGTCACGGGATTGTCCGCAGGTCTCGCGATTTTCCCGGCCATTGCCGCCGCGCTTTTCGCCGAAATCACGCGGCGCGGAGCCATGGGCAGTCTCTTGGCCTGCCTCGCGTTCGCGACCTCCTGGACCGTGGCAGAGTGGTTGCGTGGTCACGTTCTGACAGGGTTTCCATGGAACCTCGCCGGCTACGCACTTTTAGACTACGCCGCCCTTCGCCAGACCGCCGCCTGGGTCGGAAGCTATGGGCTAAGCTTTCTCACCGTGTTCGTCGCGGTACTCCCCGGCGCGGCTGTCATGGCGTCCGGGCGGCAACGATTGACCGTTTCGCTCATGGCGCTGGCCGGCATCGCGGCTATTTGGGCCGTCGGGACGCTTCACCTCCAGTCGGATACACAACAGCCACCCGGTGTCGACCTGCGCATCGTTCAGGGCAACATTCCCCAAGGGGAGAAATGGGCGCCCGAGAACCGCGAGGCGACCTTCGCGCGCTATCTTGAGCTTTCAACCTGGCCCGGCGATTTCGACGTTCTTCTCTGGCCGGAAACCGCCTTTCCGGGTTTCCTCGATGAGGATACGGAGGCGCGGGCCCGCATTGCCGCTGCGCTGCAAGACGGCAGGGTGCTGCTCACAGGTGTGCCGGACCGTGTACCGAGCGAGGATGGCACCCGATATTTCAACACGGTTCAGGCATTTGACGAGACCGGCAGAATCCTGACCGGATACGCGAAACACCATCTCGTGCCCTTCGGCGAATACGTGCCATTCCGCGGCTGGTTGCCGATCGAGCGGCTGACAGCGGGGCTGGGCGACTTTACGCCCGGTCCGGGCCCGCGAACGCTTGCGCTTCCGGGTCTGCCGCTGGTCGCCGTGGCGATCTGCTATGAGATCATCTTCCCAGGCCATGTGGTCGACGACCTGTTCCGACCTGACTGGGTTTTCAACGCGACGAACGACGCCTGGTTCGGCACCAGCATCGGACCCGAGCAGCATCTGGCTTCCGCACGGATACGCGCCGTAGAGGAAGGCCTTCCTGTCATTCGAGCCGCGAATACGGGCATTTCCGCGGTCATCGACGCGAACGGAGAGATCGTTGCGCGGCTCGATACCGGTGAAACGGGCATCATCGACGCTAGCCTGCCCTCCGCGCGGCCGCCGACACTCTACGCGAGCTTCGGGGACTGGATGCTGTTGGCGCTCATCTTGGCTTCGTGGAGCTGGGCTCTGACGGCCAATGCGACGGCTCATTACCGCCGCATGAGAAAAACCGTCATGCAAAGATCTGGATAGGTGTTCCGTCCTTCACCATTGCATAGATGTCCTCGATCTGCCGATCTGTGACCCCGATGCAGCCAGCTGTCCAGTCGCGGACGTCCGTTGGGTCGATGCCCGGGCGTGGACCACCATGGATGAAGATGTCGCCGCCGGGGGAAAGGCCCTGCGCTTCGGCAAAGGCGATGTCGGCCTCATTCGGATAAGAGATGCCAACTGAAACCGAATTAGCCCAGCTTGCCTCAAGTATTGGAAATAACCCCGAACTTTATCAAGAGATCCTCAAGGCACAGGCAATATCACTCGGGGTTGCCGAGTTAAAAGCGAAGACGGGTTTTAACCCCAATCCTGAGTTTGATAGCTTAGACAATAGCTGGAGCATCTGGAGTGACGGGGAAGTATCCGTTGGCTCAATTAGTGCTTCATCCTCATCGCCGTCGCGCAAATTTAATCATTCCAGGATCACAATTGGAATTGATAAAGAGTACAAACAAGACAAACTGATTGGCTTTGCGGTATCAGCAGGAAGAGACGACGCTGACATCGGCACAGATGGTAGCAAAATTGAGTCAGATAATTTTGGTGCGACCTTATACACAACATATAAATTAGAGGGATTACCGCAGATCGAAGCATCTCTTGGTTATTCTGACCTAACCTATGAGACCAAGCGCATTGATGGAAGCGAGACACTTACCGGAGAGAGAAATGGACATACTTACTCTGGCTCAGTGAGATTAAGGCAATTCATAAATTATGCTGACATGGATTACTCCTATTATGGGGGATTTAATCTCGCCGATATCAAACTAGAAACATTTGATGAGACCGGAGGCACAAGGGCTCTGAGATATTTTGATCAGGACATTGATTATCAAGAGTTGGATTTAGGTGCTGAAATGTCAAAGAGCATTGACTGGAGTGGCTTCAAAATTCGCACATACGGCAATGTTCAGTATTCCAATTTCTTAAATAAAAGCTTCCCAGCATCAATGCGCTATCTCAGTCAATCCAACATATATAGCACGAATGTTTCAACTGAGCTCAAAGAGAGTGGCACTGTGAAATTTGGTGTAAATATGTGGAAATCAGATGATCTTAAAATTGATTTTGCTGTGTCAAGAATGGAGAGCATCCATAGCAATGGCAATGACCATTACGTCAACTCTGTGAGTTTTGGTTTGAATTACAGGTTCTGATTTGACCTGAATTATCGCCCCTCTCTCTTTGGAAACTCTCCCGTAGCCACATTTGCAATATATTGCTCTGCAATCCTAAGATGTCGCTGAACAGCCAACTGTTTACGGCGCTTGATCACACGCTCTAAGTCTCTGGTAGGTAGATCCTCTGCTCTAAGCTCAGCTATGGTTTCACCATTCACAACTTCATTCACTGATATGCCCGCTATATCAGCAAGCTCACTGTCATGTGCAGTTGGATTTTGTTGTTTCGCATCCCATACCAACAAATGCTCGTGCAGCGTTCTCAACACAGGCTTGGTTGCCACAGGATACTTAGCCAAACTCTGTGTTTTTTTACGATCGGCCTTCTGAACCTGAGGCTCTAACAAACGCCTAATCTGCTTCATTGAAACAGATAGTTTGTTCTCCAATGGTATAAACATGGTGAGCGTGTTTTGATCTGTTGAAACACTGTGTTCAACCGACACATGTCTTATGGGTGGTTCTGCAAATAACTCTGCATGCTCAGTCCACCAACTCCAAAAATCACCTTTATGCACATTACCAAAGTCAGCGTAGAGATCGGCATATTTGCCCCTGCCCGCGCTCTCACAAGTTTGCCTGTAGCCATCATGGCGTCGCAGATACTCCCACCAGTAATAATAGACTGAGCATTTCCAAGCAGGCGCACCCTCATATGGCGGCTCAACAGCACGGCGATTGCTTCGCCGCTTTCCCTTCAAGGGCGGTGCATAGACGAAGAATAGAGGACGGTTGGCACGAGACTTTTTCATAAAAATATGATGCCATATTTATTAATATAAGTGAACAACAATTTGGCGTCATTTTTTGTGCGATATTCACTACATCGATGCAATCACGCATCACAACAGACCACGAAAGGTGAATATCATGACTAAAACACAAACAACTAAAACTGCTTCAAACAACGCCAACATCAGCACTTGGATTGATTCGCTCGCAACCAAGCGTGAAACTTGGGAAAATGGAACCTACAAAGCATCAAATGAAGAGCTATATGTGTTGCTTGATGAATGTGTGGATCTCTTCAAAGAAGTTCGTGTACATCGTTCGCTTGTTAAAAAGCTTAATCTCATTCTCGAAGAACGCGAGATTATGATGCGGAGCAATACCAGTCTCGCCACCAAAATTGTGCGACTGATTTTTGGAGATTGCGGTAAACGCGCATACACCTATGCCCGTGTGCTTACTGTAGCAGCAGAGCAAAAAGGTGAACTACAAAGCATGAAAAGCTTTGTTGCAGAAGCTGGCGGAATTGAAGAAATCCGCAAGACACAAAATGGTCAAACACCAACTCAAAAGCGAAACGAGCAAATCGCCTTTGCGGTAGAGGTATTGGAAACGAGACCTGGGCTTGTTGAAACATTCAAAATCAGTGAGGAATTAGCACCTCACAATGAAAGTGCCTATGAGTTCTCAGTTGCGATTGTGCGCAAAGAGCGCAATGGAAAAGGCAGCGTTGTGTTTGGCACCAACAACCAAACGATACTGAAAGCTGCACTTGCCCAAGCAGGCAAATCCCTGAGTGCAATTGTTGAGGAAGCCAAACAAGCTTCTGGCCGAAAGCAAATGCTTGAAGAGCGCCAAACAGTGATTGCTGAAAAAGAAGCAGCCTAACTGAAACTTGTGTGACTGGGGCTTTTGCGCCTCAGTCACCAACTCCACCAAACACAGAGGACAACACCATGCTTAACCAAAACTTTCAGCCAAATCAGTTCTCAGACCTTGTGTTTGAGGAAGAATGCATCAAACAGCGTCTTTTCGCCTACGCCAGCGGCAAGCGCGATGGACATATCATTCTTTATGGAGACTACGGCACTGGCAAATCAACTGCAGCTAAGATCATCGCAGAGACTAGATGTGATGATGAAACCACTGGCTTTGTTGATATTATCCATGCCCGTGACGCCAACATAGAGATAGAACGCTCTCTGCTTCGGCTTTCAAATGGATTTAACATCCAACAGATGATTGGAGTTAACACGCCATATGCCGTGATAGATGAAGCTGACCAGCTTTCCGAAATCAATCAACATCATCTGCGTGCATTCATGGACAACGCAATTGGCTGTGTGATTTTGACAACAAATCACATCCATGCCCTAGACAAAGGCATCAAAGATCGAGCTGATGAAGTTGAAATAAAGAGCCTTTCTCCCAATGCTGTCTGTGAAAGGGCAAGCGACATTCTCAAAGCACAAGGCATCGTTGTTGAGCAGAGTTATCTGCTTCGGCTGCTTTCAACAACAAGTGGCAGTTGGAGAGACGTAGCACGAGCGTTAGATGACTTTATTTACTCTAAGGTCTAATAGGAATCTGAGCATTATTTTTACCCAACCTCACATAGCCTGTCCGTCTCTCCGTCAACCAAATGGCTAAGCAATATTTAGGTGTATGGATTTTATATATTTCCATACACCTCACTTCTTATTGCGTTAACTGCCTAACGGCGGTGATGGCTTAATAGGCACAAGAGCGTTCTGCTTGGAGGTAAAATCCTGCCTTATGCGCTCGTAGTCGCCAGCGCTGATAGCTGACGTCGTAACAGGATTAGCTGTGGGGAGGGCCTTTTGTGGCTGGGAAGGTGGTGGTGCAACAGAAGGAAATGGCCTCACCTTTGGCTGTTTTGCTTTCTTGGGCTTCTTTGATTTTGGTTTATCTGCAGGCTGAAGGCTTTTTCTTACACGCATTTCTATCCGATCAGTTAGCTCATGCGTTGCGTTGGATAGAGTTTTTAGATCATCCAGTGTTTGCTCAAGCGGCGCTTCAAAGCTCATTTTTTTTACTATGTCTATCAAACGCCTCATGTCATCTTTGTATTCCATTTGATTAGGCAGCCATCACTCGTTGCCATCGATCTACGCAACGCTCGTTGATCTTGCTGTGACAGATTTGGCTATATGACAGAAACTTATCTCCCAACGCACGGTGCTGCTCAGTTTGCTGGCTTAACAGCCTCTCGCCATAATACTGAAGCTTGCTTGCCAACAGCGCCATGGTTGCAATGCTTGGCTCAGCATCATGGAACCTAAGGCCTCTTGCATAGCTTTCGCTTCGTGCTAGCCAGTCTTTGCTGAATTCATTTTCTGTTGAGACCAATCCCTGTGATTTCAGCAGTTCAAAAACTTCAAATAAAACCGTTTTCGACATGGTTTTCTCCTCAAGTTGCTAAATAACAATGTGCGTTAAAAACTGCGCACAATGTATTTAGCGATAAAGGCAAAACAAAAGGCAGATAAGGCTATAAAGTGCCCCACAAAATGACATCGAGTTTGCCAACAAGGGTTGTCGCCAACGGATTTTGTCAGCACATATTCAGCGGAACTTACATATTCGCTTTACAAAATACGTAAGAGGAAATGCTTGTAGTTAATACAAGAGCACACAGCACATCTGTTGTTGTGTCGTGTGTTGCGTTGGTTCTTACATCTGTATAGGTAGCACAGCCCAACCCCTACCAAGCTTCAATCGAAGAAGGCAGATGACGACAGCGACTGATGTAGCAACTCAAATGAGACATTAGGTTGTAAGGAGGCTGTGTAGCCTTCTTACGACTGAACACAATCTAAATGAGCCAAATCAATAACGATGCAAATAAAATACGCTGTGCTGTATGTGATTGAGCGAATGCGAAAGAACAAACAGCACAAGTAGTGTTAGCGAAGCTGACACTTTAATTCATCACGTAGCAACACTCATAAAACATAAGAAAATATACATTCTATGAGGTTATTGGTTAACTATATGAATTCATTTAGATTTTCATATATACCATTTTCGGTAGGAAAGCCGATATCTCAGAAAATATAATAGTAGAACATAAACTATTAGATTTTCGGAGGTCCTAAATGAAACAGGCTATGACACTCACAGACGCTCAGCAAAAGCGTGTTCTGCAGTATTGCGCCACAAGGCGTCATCCCACAAGAGACAAGACCATCGTGCTGTTTTCACTGCACACAGGGCTTCGCGCTATGGAACTGGCAGCACTAAAGCTTGGCGATGTGTTTGATGAAGATGGAAGCGTTAAATCCCAATTCCAACTTGCTCAGCGCAATACAAAAGGCAGCAATGCCAGAACAGTGTTCGTCAACACAAAGCTTCGAAAAGCGCTAAAAGACTATGGTGAACAGAGTAATCTAACTCAGCCAGAACGCGCCCTTTTCCCTAGTCAAAAAGGTGGGCACTTTTCTGCCAACACCATGTGTCAGCTGTTCTTAGACATCTATAAAGCTTGTGGCTTTGAGCATGCAAGCTCACACAGTGGCCGCAGGACATTTATTACTAAACTTGCCAACTCAGGCGTAAATGTGCGCTTGCTAGCTACTCTAGCTGGGCATCAACATATCTCCGTAACGCAACGCTACATAGATGTGAATGATACACAGCTCGCAAACGCTGTAGAGTTGCTGTAATGGCCAAGCAAAAAGCCAGAGCTGTTGAAAAGCAGCTTCATAGAGCACTTAAACAACGCGAATGGCTCAAGAAGAATTTGCCAAACTCAAAGCAGTTAAGAGCTTGTGAAAAGGAGATACTCGTCAAGCGCACAACTTTATTGGTAAACTACAGATCTTTGACCTCCTAAAGGCAAAATCTTACGAACGTGGTTTATGTGAAGTTTAAAAAATATCAATTTTTGTGCTGTAAAGTGATATTTAACTAGCAATTAGAGGTTTAACAAAGAAAACGATTACAACATCAATTATTAGGTTTCTTGAGGGTTAAACGCCTGACCATCGTAGCCCCGTCCTCGCCATGCTTTTGCAACAAACCGACCTGGCGTTAGGTTAACAAGCTTTTGGATGACTGACCAAACTCCGGCTGAATATGTATTTTGCTCGAAATCATGCCAGCTTCCTCTTGGGAAGATACCAATTTCGCCACGATTAGCAAATTCAAGAATCCCACAATTTATAAGCTTTTATCCTTTTAAGAAGCACTCTCAATCTTCGTCGTAGTTTCGAATGCAGTAGGAGAAGACTTTGTTTTCACGCATCATTACTTGTGAAAACCCACTTTCGATTTCAGTAAAAAATTTACCAGTAGCAACACACATTATTTTTACAGACCAGTTATCGTAATTTGAACGTTCGTCGAAATTTTCGATTAAATCTGTTTCATACCATTCATTATTGGTAAGGCTGCATGATCCATCCAATATATAATCAGCAAGCTTGAATGCGAATTCGATTGGTTTTTCTTCTTTGCAACGCTGGATAAATGATATGCCTTGGTCAAGACTGTCAGAGTTATATTCGACTAACCAATCTCCTTCAGCATCAGATACCCAATATTCGGGCAATTCGTCGCCATTCCAAGACTGTGGTTCGTCATTGTCAAAATTCTCATATAGATCTCGTGCTATGGATGATCCATCAACCTTATTAATGACGTAATATACAAAGAAATTACTAGCATGCAGGAGCTGCCATGCAACGAATTCACGTACTGAAACAGTAGCCTCAGATTTATCGTCTTTAAAAATCAGATCGATATGATTGCTTGTTGGGACAAATATGCCCCCCCATTCTGAGCGCTCAAATAAATGTTCCCAGCCTTCAACTGGATCACCATCTTCTGTTTCGTGCATTAGTGGGTTATCAAAAATCTCAGCAAAATGTGTCACATGCGAGAATTCTGCGCCACGCTCCATCGCTTTAGACATAATATCAAAATTCATAACTATTCCCTTCTTGATCTGGATTTATCTATCAGCAAGCTTCTCAAACTCATCCCGCGACAACTCATACCTTTTCCCTGTGAGCATGTCTTTCTTCAAGCGCGGCGTCAAATGGCTGTAGTGGCGTTCTATCATCTGGATTGAAGTTCCCATCTGGATAGCAAGCGTATGGATGTCCATGCCATCTTTCAGCAGAGCAAATGTCGCATATGTGTGTCTGAGGCTGTAGAGCGTGCGAGCCTGTCCTGTCCTGGGGCATATCAACAGCTCGTTCTCTTTGAGAAAATTCCTAAATGTTTGGTGGAGGGCATTAGTGACTGTTCCATCTCTTAGACGAAACACTGGCAGATCCAATCGCTGCTTTAGTAATTCTTCGAACTCTAGATGCTTTATGTCCTCTGAGCGCTCATGGATGCGCTTGAGATAATTGATAGTTCCAGATCTGCAAATAATATCTCTTCTGCCTGTCTTGCCACTGACACTCATCTCAAGATAGCTCTGTCCTTTGTCTTCAAACTGAGTGATGTGCTGCCATTTGAGATTTTGCGCTTCTGTGCCATGCCTCATGCCTGTGTTGGCCATGATCAAAACATAGTCTCTGAGTAGCTCGCGCATGTGGACTGACTTTGGATGCTGTGTCTTGTTGATCCAGTGCGGTAATTTACGGATCATTGAAGCATAACCTTCTTGGGAGAAATCTGGCCTTCGCTCGCTGTCCCTGCCCTTGTTGATCAGCGTTGGCACCTGTGTTTTGTTCATAAAGCCGCGCGCAACACTCTCATCAAACACTCGATTGAGAGCCGAGTTATGAGTATTCAGCGTTGATGCTTTGGGCTCTCTGCCCATCTGCTGTTCGCGCCAGCGTGCAAACTTTTGGAGTGTTTCGTAGGTTATGCTTGTTACATGCATCTTGCCAAAGAAAGGAATTAGATATTTCTCAAGCACTATCATATAGTCGCGATAGACTTTCTTACCTACGCCACTTTCTCGCTGCTTGTTCATTTCTGCAATGCACAGCTTGGCAACATCTGAGAAGCGTTTGGATAAAACTGGCACACCATTCTTTTGACGAAACTTGTATTCCAAATAGCTGTCAGAAGCGGCCTGTTTGGCTTCGTCTAAATCGCTTTTACCTGTTGAGATGCGAATATATTGGCCATCTATTTGGAAGGCTGCCTGCCATTTACGGCTTCTCTCACGCCTGTAGAGCTTTACCGCTCCATCCATAATCAACACAGAATCTTCATGCAAAACAGGCATCTAACACATCCAATCACTATAAAAACGATATAGTCTTGCCGGTGCTGATGCCAACCAAAAAGTGTGTAAGAGGTGTGTAACGCAAAAATCGCCTCAAAATCTTATTTGAGACGCTGTAAAATATTGATTGTATTGAGAGAAATGGTAGCGGAGGAGGGACTTGAACCCCCGACACGCGGATTATGATTCCGCTGCTCTAACCAACTGAGCTACTCCGCCATCTAGGCATTGCGTGGGCGCTATTATGGTCGGTCTGACCGGCGCCCTTTCGCTTGCGTTGGCTGTTTTACTGGGTTACATGCTATTAGGTCAAGCCCGTTATCGCCCGAATGTGGAAATTGCTGATATTTAATCCGGCAGGCGCGGCTTTCATGAAATTTATGAAGGATTTCTGCGATGCTTGAGAGCTTTATCACCGCCTTTGTGATTTATTTCGTGGTTGTCGATCCGATCGGCAACGCCCCTATTTTTCTGGCCGTCACCACCCATCTGGACAAAACCAGAAAGGCCCGCGTTGCGCTTGAGGGAACCGCTGTTGCCACAATCATCATGCTGTTCTTTGCCATTTGCGGATCTTGGATTTTGGGCTATCTGAATATATCGGAGGCGGCCTTTAAGATTGCCGGTGGATTAATCCTCTTTACCGTTGCGCTCGATATGCTGACCAGCCGCCGCCAGACGCGCAAAGAACAGAACACCGCCCGGGATAGTGACGCGGGCGCGCCGCCCCCTGCCCTTGGTGAAAGTGATAATGTGGCGATTTTCCCACTGGCTATTCCGTTGCTCGCGGGGCCGGCGGCGATCATGTCGGTAATGGTGGTGTCAGCCGATCTTGATGGCAGCTTTGCCCTGCAAGTCACCGGCTATAGCGCCCTGCTCGCGGTAATGGTGCTAACCGGCATCATCCTCAGCCTCACCACGCTAGCGGAGCGTATTATTGATCCTCGCGCCGCCAATGTATTCTCGCGCATAACCGCGATTATTCTGGCCGCCCTGTCGGTTCAATATGTAATCGACGGCGTAACTCTGCTTGGGTTTATTGCGAGTTAACTATTAGAATTTGCCGCAAATTGCGTTAGTCTGGTGTTAATCCGGATCCAACCAGTGAAAGCCGGATCCAACCAGTGAAAGAATGTAATGCAACAGGATATTTTGATTATTGGCGTGTTATTTCCAGCCATTCCTTTGATGATGATTAACTTTGGCAATCGCTATACCGTCCTCGCGAATTTGATCCGTAATCTGCATGATGCGGTTATCCGTGATGGAACGTCGATTGTGGACGCCGCGCGGTTTTTGAAACAGATAGCCTCATTGCGGCATCGCCTGCGCCTTATCGGCTTTATCCAGACTATGTCTGCGCTTGGCTTTATGTTGGCATTGAGCGCGATGATCGCCAGCTACCTCGACAATATGGTGCTGAGCTCTTGGCTGTTTTTCTCGTCGATCCTGTTGATGATGGTGGCGATGATCGTGTTTATGCGCGAGATCCAGCTCGGCAATACGGCGCTTGACGTCCACCTATCCGATCTTGAAGACCATCAGGAATGGCAGCATTTGCTGCACCCGCCGAAACAGAAAAGGCGGTCGCGCAAAACCAAGGCTACCGCGAAGAGTTAACGCCCAACAGACGAAAGTATTCAAACATGCCTAACAACGATAAAACCATCATTGCGATTGATCAGGGAACGACTAGTTCACGGGCCATTCTGTTTGACGCGAACGGCCATATTCTGGCCCAAGAGGGCGCTGAATTTGCCCAGATATTCCCGCATGATGGCTGGGTAGAGCATGATCCAGAGGAAATCTGGAACACCACTGTGAATGTCACCAAGGCGATGGTTGATGCGGCGATTGCCATGGGCCGCCCAGCCAGCGCTATTGGCATAACCAACCAGCGTGAAACCACAATCATCTGGGACAGGGCAACCGGAAAGCCCATCCATAATGCTATTGTGTGGCAGGACCGCCGGACCGCTGATATTTGTGCGGGTCTAAAGGCGGCTGGCCATGAAGACATTATCACCGCCAAAACCGGTCTGTTACTCGATCCCTATTTCAGCGCCACAAAGGTTGCCTATATATTGGACCAAGTTGAGGGCGCACGGGCGCGGGCGGCGGCTGGTGAGCTCTGTATGGGGACGGTGGATAGCTTTTTGCTGTGGCGCCTGACTAGCGGCGCGGTTCATGCGACCGACGCCACCAATGCTAGCCGCACAAGCCTGCTCAATATCGAAACAGGTACGTGGGACGATGAATTGCTGGAAATCTTTAATGTGCCAGCCGCCTGCTTGCCAGAGGTCCGCGATAATGCCGGTCATTTTGGCGATTGCGATCCGGCGTTGTTCGGCGCCCCTCTCCCGATCCTATCGATGATTGGCGATCAACAGGCTGCCGCCGTTGGTCAGGGCTGTTTCAAACCGGGGGCACTTAAATCGACCTATGGCACTGGTTGTTTTGTGATCGTGAATACCGGCGACACCCGAATCAAATCGACCAACAAGCTTTTATCCACCATTGGCTATCGTCTTGATGGTGAGATCAGCTATGCGCTGGAGGGGTCTATATTTATCTCTGGGGCAATTGTGCAATGGTTGCGCGATGGCTTGCAGATCATTGAAAACGCATCATCAACAGAATCAATGGCCTCGGCCCTTAGCGGCAATAGCGGGGTCTATATGGTGCCCGCATTGACCGGATTAGGGGCGCCGCATTGGTCACCACATGCACGCGGAGCGATTTACGGCATCACCCGCGATACCGGCCCCGCGCATTTTGTCCGCGCCGCATTGGAATCGGTGGCCTATCAAACCAATGATCTGTTTACCGCGATTGCTGGCGATGGCATCGATGTGACGATTGTTCGTGTGGATGGCGGGATGACGGCTAATAACTGGCTGATGCAATTCCTGTCCGATATTCTGGATGTAACAGTTGAACGGCCGGTGGTGCGCGAGACAACCGCGCTGGGGGCGGCAATGCTAGCCCATCTAGCGGGCGAGAATGCCGATAGCAACAGCCCTGACATGTCTTTGGATGATATCGCCGCGATGTGGCAGAGCGACCAGCGTTTCGAACCCGCCATGGATGCGGCAAGCCGTGATGATCTGATCGCTGGCTGGCAGACCGCAATCACGCGGACCCTAACTGGCCTGTAGAAATTACCGGACTCTGGCGTCACGCAAGCTTGTCGGAAAATTCAAGCCGGAGCCGCTTTTTGTCGATTTTGCCAACACTGGTTTTGGCAATCGCGTCAACGAATTCGATATGGTCGGGATATGCCCATTTTGAAATTTGATTGGCCTCTATTTGCGCGCTAAAGGCGGCTTTTATGCTGGCGCGCACATCGGTTATTACGGCCCCTGTGGCGGGCACGATGATCAATAACGGCCGCTCGCCCCATTTGGCATCGGGGACACCTATCACCGCAACCTCGCCTACCCCATCGACTGCCGAGGCAACACTCTCTAGCGATAGTGATGAAATCCATTCACCGCCCGATTTAATCACATCCTTCATCCGGTCGGTAATGATGAGAGCACCGGTTTCGTCGAGATAGCCAACATCGCCTGTATGCAGATAACCACCCCGCCACAGATCTTTTGTCGCGGCATCATCCTTTACATATTCAGCGTTCAACCATGGTGCACGGGCGACAATCTCGCCTGTTAGTCTATTGCCAGATTCATCAATGGGCGGTACGTCTTGCATCGCTTCATCAACAATGCGCAAATCAACCATTGGCACGGGTCGTCCCGCCTTTAACCGCGGCCCGACATCACCCTCATCCAGCGGGTTTAGATGGGCGATTGTTAGAAACGGACAGGTTTCAGACAGGCCATAAGCGGCAAAGATATTTATGCCCAGCGATAGCGCTGTTTCGCAAAGGCCACGCGGCAAAGCAGATCCGCCAATAACGACTTTCCATTTGGCAAAATTAACAATAGCGGCCTGGGGTGCACTCAATAGCATATGCAGGATTGTCGGCACGCAATGCGAAAAGCTAACGCCTTCTTGATCAATCAGACGCAACAGGCGGGCCGGAACATAACGGCCGGGATAAACCTGTTTCACCCCCAACAATGTCGCCGCATAGGGAAAGCCCCACCCATGCACATGAAACATCGGGGTGATCGGCATATAGACATCGCCATCATGAAAACGGCCGGTGCTAGCTCTCACCCCAACGCCGCCCAAAATCCCCATCGTATGCAGGACTAGCTGGCGGTGGGTATAGGCAACCGCCTTTGGATCTCCTGTTGTGCCGGTCGTATAAAAAATCGTCGCCCGCCGGTTTTCATCAAAATCCGGAAAGGTAAAATCGGGGTCACCCGCCGCCAGCAATCTCTCAAAATTACCGTCAATACCTAGGCCGGATTCGGGAATTTCATCATCGGCATTATCACTCATCACAATGATCCGAAGATCACGATCAACCATCGGCATGACCGATGCCAACAGATCCAGAAAATCCACATGAACGAGGATCACATCATCTTCGGCATGATTAATCGTATAGGCAATTTGCGCTGGTGATAGGCGTATATTCACCGTGTGCAACACCGCCCCATACATTGGCACAGCAAAGAAACATTCAAGATAGCGGTGGGTATCCCAATCGAGCACAGCGACCACAGCGCCAGTGGCCAGATCCATGTCGGCAAGCATGCTACCGAACTGGTTCAAACGGCGGTTGAAATCACGATAGCTATAGCTGCCCAGACCATCGCTAATGATCTGTTGGTCCGGCGCCCTTTGGAGCGGGGTCGCTAACAGTGATTTAATCAGTAGTGGAAAATCCGCACCCGCCACTAGTCTCTCCCCATTAAACGTAAAACGCTATCAGGTGGCAGTCACTTTTGCCACGTAATTTCGGCCATGTATTTCCGCCGGAAAGACCAGCGTCATTACATTATGATGAGTATAGAGCGGCCAGAGGGGCGGCAGAAATCCATCCCCCACCGAGTAATTTTTGTGGGTTGCCAGCGTCATAAATCGCCGCGGCCTGACCGGCGGCAATACCATATTGCGGATCATCCAACTGGATAATGGCACTGCCAGCGCCATTCGCGCCGCCAGCATCACTAATCGTTGCGGGCATGGCCGGCGCGGTATTACGCAACCGAGCCAGAATTTTTGTACCAACCGCCGGTGCGCCGTTCTTTGACACCCAATTGGTCTCGGACAAATGCACCTCAACACAGGCTAGCGCCTCTTGCGGCCCGACAACAACCTGATGACGCTCTGCATCAATGCCAACCACATAAAGCGGGCCATCACTCTCGTCGGCGTCCTTGCGGCCACCAATGCCAAGGCCGCGGCGCTGGCCGATCGTGTAATCAATCACACCATTATGCGTGCCAAGAACAGTACCGTCCAAATGGACAATCTCGCCTGCCTCAACCGCGCCCGGACGCAACCGGCGCACAACATCACCATAACGGCCATTCGGCACAAAGCAGATATCCTGACTATCCGGCTTTTCCGCAACACTTAGCCCATATTTGCGGGCCAGATCACGGGTGACATCCTTGTCCAATGCACCAAGGGGAAAGCGCAGATAATCGAGCTGTTCCGGGGTGGTCGCAAACAGGAAGTAGGATTGATCCTTGCCATCATCGGCGCCGCGGTGAAGCTCTGGACCATCGGCGCCGTCAATGCGCTGGACATAATGCCCTGTGGCCAAACAATCCGCACCAAGATCACGCGCGGTGGTCAATAGATCGGTGAATTTCACAGTTTGATTACACCGCACACAGGGAATAGGTGTCTCGCCGCGCAAATAGCTATCGGCAAAATCTTCCATCACCTGATCGTGAAAGCGGTTTTCATAATCAAGGACGTAATGTGGAACACCCAACCGCGCCGAGACTGTACGCGCGTCATGGATATCAATCCCCGCACAGCACGCACCTTTGGTTTGCACAGCGACACCATGATCATATAGCTGTAGGGTGATGCCGATCACCTCATAGCCTTGTTCATGCAACAAAGCCGCCGTCACCGAGCTATCAACACCACCTGACATCGCCACCACAACACGGGTATCGGCTGGCGCCTTGGCAAAACCTAGCGAGTTAATCGCTGGCGTTTGCGCGGCAACAGCCTCATCGCTCTGGTCAATTGTGCTAGCCGGTGTCGGCATAAATGCTTCCTTACATATCCTCAGGTACGCTAACCCGAAGACCATCTAGCTCAGCCGACATTTCCAACTGACAGCCAAGACGTGAGGTTTCAGACAAACCAAAGGCAAGATCGAGCATGTCTTCCTCGTCCTCACTCGGCCCACCCGTTTTTGCAAACCAATCTGGATCAACAATGACGTGACATGTGGCGCATGATAGACAGCCACCGCATGTGCCCTCAAGGCCAAGATTAGCGTCACGGCCAGCTTCCATCACGGTTACACCGTCATCTACAGTCACTGTGTGTTCTTTGCCATCAGGGGTCGTAAATATAATACTAGGCATGGGCCTCATTGCTCCGCTATTGGGGGTTTATAATCTCTGTTCGCTTTTACAGCGCAAGCATTACTTCCGCAAGCTTTTCAAAATCACTCTTACGCGTTTGCCAACCGCCCGAAATGCGGATGGCTTGGGCCGCGCCATCGCCGGCATTCATAGCCCGCAACACATGGCTTTCTTTGACCTTGCCCGATGAACAGGCGGATCCGGCACTCACCGCTACACCGGCGATATCCAGCGCCATCACCATGGTCTCAGCAGGCTTTGCCAGCGCCGCAATACAGCTGGTATTACCAAGGCGTCCGACCGCCGCGCCAAAGACCATAGCCTCAGGCTTTGCCGCCCGCATTGCCGCCTCAAATTCGTCCCGCCATTTCGCCATGTCGGCATAATGCGCCACATCGCCAAAGGCCGCGCTGGCCGCCGCGCCAAATCCAGCGATACCAATAAAATTCTCTGTGCCAGAGCGTCGTCCCTGCTCTTGGCCGCCGCCTCTAATCATGCTGGTCAATGCCTTGCCGGGGCGCACCAACACAGCACCAACACCGGTTGGCCCGCCAATCTTGTGGGCTGAGAGACTAGCGTAATCAAGGCCAGACGCGGCAAAATCAATGTGATCCTTGCCCAATAGCTGGACCATGTCACTATGCGTTGCAACACCGGCGGCACGGGCCAATTCGACTATGTCCGCAAGGGGCTGGATAACGCCTGTTTCATTATTCGCGGCCATTACCGACACCAATATTCGAGATTTCTCGGCCGGATCAATGGCGTCCAAAATCTCGGCCAGATGGGCCAGATCAACAACTCCGTCCTCATTAACTCTGATCACGGTCGCATGCGGCGCGGCGTTAAGTACGGAATCATGCTCGATGGCGCTGGTGATGATATGATCATAGCCGGATAGGGCCAGATTATTGGCCTCGCTACCGCCGCTGGTAAAGACCACATCCTGGCTACGGCAATTGGCCAGAATGGCAATATTTTCCCGCGCTGTTTCAACTGCAAGTCGCGCTTTACGGCCAAAGCTATGCACCGAGGACGGGTTCGATGGTGGGCCCATCGCCTTATGCATGGCCGCCACGGATTCGGGGCGCAGCGGGGCGGTGGCGTTGCTATCAAGATAGATCGCATCCTGTTTCTGCATGACCGCCCTTTCACGATTGCGGGTTGGGTTATTGAGATAACCAGCGGCGAGCACCATGCCAGCCGTTAGCTATTGATCATTGTTGGGGGCTAGCTTTTGCGGGTGCGTGGTGCGCCGCGCTCATCAACTTTGCTATGGACGGTTGTTGAGGCCAGACGATCTTCCATGTCATTGAGGCGGGCCCGCAACGTCTGGACCTCGTCAACAAGAGCAATGATTGTGCGCTCACGTGGGTCAATTTCATCTGGGTTCGCCACACCATATGCCTGAAACGGATCATCAATCGTCGCGGCGCGTTTGGACACAACTTGACGCGCAGGCACGCCCACAACTGTCGCACCGGGCGGCACGTCTTTTGTCACAACTGAATTACCGCCGACACGCGCACAGCAATGAACAGTGATGGCGCCAAGAATCTGGGCACCCGAACCAATGATCACATCATCCTCGATGGTCGGGTGACGCTTGACTGCGCGCTGTTGGGCAGAGTCCACAGACGGAAGAACACCGCCAAGGGTGACACCCTGATATAGCGTTACATTGCGCCCGATAATCGCGGTTTCACCAATAACGACACCAGCGCCATGATCGACAAAGAATCCACAACCGATGGTCGCGCCCGGATGAATTTCGATATTCGTAATCCAGCGGGTGACTTGCATAATCAATCGGGCAATGAATTTGAACTTCATTTTCCATAATGGGTTGGCAATACGATAGGCGAGCATGACTTGGAAACTCGGATATAGGAATATCGCCGCGAGCCGTGAACTAGCCGCCGGATCGCGTTCCATGATCGCCGATAAATCTCTGTTCAATTTTGAGAACATGCACCGAATATCCTTGGTTAACCCATTTCAATTGCCGCCATACAGCAAAGCTCGCTTGGCCTGACTTGATTATTACGATATAAGCCGTTTTTACCGTAGCACAAGATGATCGGAAAAAATATGCCAGAGGTGATTATTAACGGTCCAGAAGGCCGGATTGAATGCCGCTATATGCCAGCTGAAACGCCGGACGCGCCAACCGCGCTGATACTTCATCCAGAACCCGACAAAGGCGGTTCGATGAATAATAAGGTGACTTACGCGCTATATAAGCATTTTCAATCACGCGGCTTTGCCGTTATGCGCTTTAACTTTAGAGGTGTTGGCCGCTCTCAAGGCACCTATGACAATGGTGAAGGCGAGCTATCTGATGCCGCAACGGCGATGGATTGGCTACAGGCACAAAACCCAGCGTCACGCCAATGCTGGATTGCCGGTTTCTCATTCGGATCGTGGATCGGCATGCAATTGATGATGCGTCGGCCTGAAATTCGCGGCTTTATCTCGGTTGCGCCGCCTGCGATCACGCATGATTTCTCATTCCTTGCGCCATGTCCGGCCTCTGGCCTGATTATTAATGGCGAGGAAGATACCGAGGTCCCGCCAGATGCAATCCACAAATTGGTTGAACGTCTGTCTATTCAAAAGGGTGTCAAAATTGACATCAACATCCTTGCCGGGGCCAATCATTTCTTTAGCGATCACCTCGATCCGCTGATTGGCAACATTTCGGACTATCTTGACAATGCTCTGAGCGCACCGGACTTTGACCCTCTGGCCTAATTTGGACGATCGATCCCATGACTTATAAATCAGACCTCATCCAGCGCTTTGACGAGCGTGGCTACATTCACCAAAGCACCAATATTGAGGGGCTGGATGACGCCGCCACGCAAAAAATCATTCCAACCTATATTGGCTTTGATTGTACCGCGGATAGTCTGCATGTGGGATCACTAGTGCAAATCATGATGCTGCGGATATTACAGCAAACCGGGCATAAGCCGATTGTTCTGATGGGTGGCGGCACCACCAAGGTTGGCGATCCTTCGGGCAAAGATACCGCCCGGCCGCTATTGTCTGATCAGGACATTGAGCATAATAAACAAGGTATTAAGAGTGTTTTTGAAAAATACCTGACATTTGGCGATGGGCCGACCGATGCGGTTATGGCGGATAATGCTGACTGGCTGGACGGGCTTGCATATGTGCGGTTCCTGCGTGATTACGGCCCGCATTTTTCGATCAACCGGATGATGGGCATGGAATCGGTCAAGGCACGCCTTGAACGGGAACAGCCACTATCCTTCCTCGAATTCAATTACGCCATCCTCCAAGCCTATGATTTTCTGGAATTACGGCGGCGCTATGGCTGTTTGTTGCAGATGGGCGGATCCGACCAGTGGGGCAACATTGTTTCGGGTATCGATTTGACCCGGCGCGTTGATGCCCAAGAGATTTTCGGCCTGACCTCGCCGCTGATCACCACGTCTTCTGGTGCCAAGATGGGCAAATCAGCCGATGGTGCGGTGTGGCTAAATGCGGAAAAACTGTCACCCTTCCATTTCTGGCAGTTCTGGCGCAACACCGAGGATGGTGATGTGGCGCGGTTCCTCGCCCTATTCACCGAATTACCAATGGATGAGGTCAACCGGCTAGCCGCGCTAGAAGGTGCCGAGATCAATGAGGCCAAAATCATTCTCGCGAATGAAGCAACAACCCTATGCCATGGCGCCGATGCGGCCGCCGAGGCAATGGCAACAGCAAGCCAGACATTTACCGGTTCGGGCATGTCAGACGGCCTGCCACAAACCGAGATTTCCAGCGAAGACAGCGACGGCATGAGCATGATTAACGCCCTCGTCGCGGTAGGCTTTGCCAAATCCAATGGTGAGGCCCGCCGGTTAATCAGGGGCGGCGGTGCCCGGCTAAATGATCAATCCATTGCCGATGAAGAGCATGTAATCGCCGCGGCCGATTTTACCGATGGTAAGGCAAAGGTGTCGGCTGGCAAAAAACGGCATGCGTTGCTGGTAATCGCCTAGGGCAACCCAGCTGGCTATTGGGCCCTGTGTTGGGTTCTGTATTAGGTTCTGTATTGGGTTCTGTATCGGGTCCGGACACTTATTTGCCTATTCTGTGGCGTTATCAGCGCCCAATATGCGCTCTGACTCGCGCCCTAACCAATCTGGGCTAAAGAGGTCACGAAGCAATCCGGGCACTAGCGATGCAGCGTTGGTCGATGTTTCGGGATCATCAATGTCGCCAACCATGCTGAATTGGCTAACCACAATGCCGCTATTATCAAGACCGGTGAGGATTGTGCCAAGAACCGGCACAGCCTCGGCAATCTTGTTAACGAAATTCGCCGGGATCAGATTGCCGCTGATATTTACCTGCCGCAGATTGGTGTCATAAGTGCCGACCATGCTAACCGCTAGCGCATCACCGCCAGCGCGAACATTCTTTAACCGCACCATCGACCCACGCTTTTCGAATTGGGCATCGCCCCACGCAAAATAGGTTCCCTCGCCCTCGACCAGTTTATAAAGACCGATCGGTCCCAGAACGGAAAAGATCTTAACCGCCCGCGGGGCCTCAAGAACGTTAAAGCCTGTCATTTTGATGTCAGTGTCAAATTCGGCCAGATCATCACCGGCAAACACGTTGGTTAGGACAATCTCGCCGGAACTAATGGCATCGGTGATGCCAAGGCCATTCAATAGGCGACCAGCATTTTTCGAAACCAGTTTCAATGTCGGGTCCTTATCACTCGCCGCACTATAGGCAATCGTTGTTTCCGCCCCGCCAATGAGACCAGCGCCATTCAGCAAATCACCCTTTTCACCAAACACAACGGTCAATTCGGACTCGGTAATCATCGGCTCGTTATTGCGCAATAGATTACCCGAAAACTTGGCCTTACCGCCACCATCGGCCCGCTTGTTGCCGGTGATCTGTCCTTGCAATACGACGCCCTGCCCAATGACAATGCGCTCGCCAGTGATATCAAAACTAATCGGCTGACCTTCACCAACACCCTCGTTGCGGCGCAATGGTACAAGATCAATAAGCTTGGCAGATGTGCCTATTTTCCATTCACCGGAACTACCGCTCTCGATGATGAAATCGCGCAGATCATTGCCCGGCCAGACAACGCGCTCGAACAACGCGCCGCGCATACTGCCATCCTCACCAAGCACGACTTGTCCGGTTGCACTGAGGCTACCAAGAGAGATATCGATGCTATCAAGCGAGTAAATCCGGCCATCCCGCACACCAAATGTCAGGCTGGCCAGTCCATTTTCGCCGGGCAATTTTGCCCAGTTCAAAACCGGCACATTGACCGACGCACGGCGCATATCCGCGGCCAGCGCGACTTTAAGGTCAGTAAACGCATTATCACCATTAAGCGTGAGCGCGGCCCCAACTTCGCCGCCAATCTCGATCCCGCTAAACGTGGCTAGTTTTTCCGCCATCTGTATCGATGGATTGGCTCGCCCGACAAATTCAACCTGGCCTTTGGCGGCATCGGTTACAAAGCTAAAATTGCCCGGCACGTCAAATATCGCCGCCGATCCAGTTACGCTAATACCTTCGGGGCGGAATGACATCACCAGCTCGGCATTTGTAACCTCGGCATCGAACGGCAAATTGCGCAGATCACCGCTAGAAACATTCGCGTCAACGGTGATATCAACATCGCCGCGATCGAGTTTCGAACCGACAGGAAAACCTGTTTTAATGGCCATCTCGACCTCGCCGCTAGCCTCAATCGTCTCCAGATCAAACACCCCGCCCGCCTTGGTTAGACCAAAGCTGTTGGCGATTGTAATCGCACTGGCCAATTCACCCTTTAGGTTGAGATCAGCAATCGCCCGGGGCTGTCCGCCGATGATCGGCGCAATCATGACACGGCCCTGCTGGACCGCCAATTCATCAACCTGAGCCGAAAGAAATTGGATGTCGGCTTGGCTCTTATCCAGCGTGATAAGCGCGTCGACATCCTCAAAAACAGGTATGTTACCCCCAAGCGCCAACCGTGCGTCGACTAGGCCAAGGCTTCCGGTGAGCTCGCTAAGTGCTGGCTTGTCCTTGGTGAAATCTGAAACGATTTTTAACTTGGCATTCTGGACCACACCATCGGTGATCTTTTCATCCACCCAGCGGCGTGTAGTGCTAACCACCCATTCCGGCCAAACCGCATGAAAGAGGCCAATATCCATGATCTTTGTATTAAGGGAAAAGCGCAGTTGTTCAGGTGACCAGTCAGGCAAAAGCACGAGCGCGCCATCCGCGGTAATCTCGCCGCCATCGTCAAACATGATGGCCATTTCATCCAGCGACAACACGCTGTCACTAAGGCCCGCTTTGATTGATAGATTGTCGATTGGCACTGCAACCGGGTGATCAGCCAGCAAAACTGACCCATCTTTTAACACCAATTCAAGGCCGACATTTTCCACCTGTCCACCATTACCAAGGCGCAAAGCCAACGCGCCATCAATGGTGCCAACAAGCCGTTTATATTGGCCGCCAGCCACATTCATACGCACCCCGGCAAAATCACTGGTCACATCAAGATGCGTTACCACAAGGCGCCTGCCATTACGATCAAAGCTACCGATCACCTCAAGGCGTGCATTTTCAAATGCGCCGCCAGAAAAGCGGTCTTGCATATTGTCTTTAAAATCATCCGCAACGCCGGCCGGCCAGTCATTATAGAGCGAGGCCAAACTCAACCGGTTGGCACTCAGCACACCGTTCACGCTAGGCGCGGGGGAATGCACGCCAATCACATCGCCAGCGAAACCCAATTTACGACTATCGCGCAGCATTACCTCGGCGGAACTAATTTGCAAAAGATTGGCGTCGCGGCGATAGGTGAAATCGAGATTTGCCCGATCAAACCCGCCTAATTCAGTTGATCCGGGCAAGCTAAGATTACCATCACGCGCAATGATATCAGCATCAATCCGGTTCACACCATTATCGCCAAAACCGCCATATATCTGACCCGAAATTTTACCAAGCTGGCCGACACTGGCGGGGATGGGTTTGAAATAGGTGGTCAAGTCAGCGAGGTTGAATTCTTCCATCGCGACATCGGCAAGAAACCCATCACGGCCGGGCCAGCCAGTAAATCTCACACTAACGCTTCCCGCAGATAGACTGGCAATCTCGCGGCTAGCACTCATCGTGCCACCAAGACTGCCGTCACTGGACGCGGTGATGCGGGCGTTAAAATCAACCAATTTCAGCGGCGCCAAATCGTCAAAATCTTCATGGGCGATGGTCAGGTGATCGGCCGCAATGACAATATGTTGCAATCCAGCAAAACCAACAGCGCCATTTACAGGGCCACTAGCAGGGGCATTGGTAGGGCCATTCGTGTCTACCGTACCACTGGCCCGCGATGCAATCTCGCCAAACAACGATCCAGACGGCGATGTCGCCCATCCATCAGAGCCGCGCACAAGATCAAGTTTAAGGCCTAGCAGAGCAATTTCGTTCGGGCGGCCCTGCATCAAACTTGAAAGGGCAAATCCAACGCGGGCAATTGGCACCAGCAAAACATCATCACCAGTCTTTAGTGTGATATCCCGCGCCACTATCGATATTGGTATCAATCCGGATTTAAATTCGACACCGGCCTCGCCGACTGTTGCCTCAATATTTGGTGAGAGGCTGTTCAACTCATTGAGCACAAGCTGTTTAATGCCGCCGGATTGATAGACATAGATTGCCGGAATAGCCACGATAAGCGCGACAAGCAGAGCGATGCCCACCGCGATTTTCTTACCTATAGAAATCGGCCTTTTGTGCCGCTCTGATCCAGATTTTCTGGCCAATTTCATTCCTCTGTGCCTTGCCCCATCGGGACCGGACTTTGTTCTATCACGCAACAATTATTTTGTCTTGCGCTCTGATGCATTATACCTATGTAACAGCCCGTGTTAAACCAACTAGGTGTTAAAACAATCAGGTGTTAAACCAACTAAGTGGTAAACCACCGGGGTGATAAATAAACAGGGGCAACAACAGCTTGGTTGAACCCGAAACAAACATTACGATTGGAATTGAAATGCTGGATATTGGGACCCGCGCACCTCACTTCACCATGCCGACAGATACCGGCGACTTCACCATGGCGGATCAACATGGCAAAAAGATGGTGATTTTCTTTTTTCCGCGCGCTGATACATCGGGCTGTACTACTGAGGCGCTCGCCTTTTCCGCGATGCTGGATGATTTCGCCGCGGCGAATTGTGATGTCATTGGCATTTCCAAGGACACGCCAGCCAAACAAGCAAAGTTTCGGGCTAAACATGGCCTAACCTGTTTGCTGGGCGCCGATCATGAGACCAATGTTTGTGAAGACTTTGGTGTGTGGGTGGAAAAATCCATGTACGGAAAAACCTATCTTGGCATTGTCCGGACCACCTTCGTCATTGATGAAACCGGCACCATCATCAAGGTGTGGCCAAAGGTCAAAGTCAAAGAGCATGCCGAGGACGTTCTGGCCTATGTGCGCTCGCTATAGCCCATGACCGACCAGCATATGATTTCACCTGAAACACCGCTTAGCGAGACCCTTGCGGGCGTCATTGCCATTACCAACCCGCGCCACAAGGCCGAGGCAACACGGGCATTGATCGCCAATTGGCATGCCGGCGCACATAGCAATCTTGGTACTTTCACCCCGCCAGAGCGACCGGGCCGGCCGGCGCGTCCTGAATTACGCCCACCGCGCGATGTACCGCGCCGCCGCATCACCCAATCGGCACCGGGTAGAATTGCGCTGATCCACGCCATCGCCCATATCGAACTCAACGCCATTGATCTATCTCTGGATATGGCTTGCCGCTTTGTGGAACATCGTTTGCCGCGTGATTTCTATGTTGATTGGCTATCGGTCGCCGATGATGAGGCCCGTCATTTCCTGATGCTGGACGATCGGCTTTCCCGCATGGATGCAGGTTATGGCGATCTGCCGGCGCATGATGGATTATGGCAAGCCGCTCAGGAAACCGCGCATGATTTGTTGGCCCGCCTCGCCATTGCCCCGTTGGTACTAGAGGCCCGCGGCCTTGATGTCACGCCGGGCATGATCGAAAAGCTACGCAATGTCGATGACAATGATAGCGCCGATGCTCTTGGGATTATCATGGAAGATGAGATTGGCCATGTCGCCATTGGCAAAAAATGGTTTGATTATTGCTGTGGGTTGGAACGCCGTGATCCGGTTAGCACATGGCAATCATTGGTTGGCACCTATTTCAGGGGACCGCTAAAACCGCCCTTTAACATAGCCGCACGGACCGCCGCCAATTTTGCCGCCGCGTTTTACGCACCTATGGCCGAACGCGATGATCTCTACCAGAGCCCTCCGCAATAGGGTTTCATAATCACCAGTGCCTCGTTAATTACCAACGCGGGCGGCAAGACTAGCCTCAACAAATTCATCGAGATCACCATCTAGCACACCAGCGGCATTGCCTTTTTCAACATTGGTGCGCAAATCCTTGACCATCTGGTAAGGGTGCAAAACATAGGATCGGATCTGGTTGCCCCAGCCAATATCGGTTTTACCCGCCGCCGCGTCAGAGGCCGCATCCTCGCGCTTTTGCAGTTCCAATTCGTATAAACGCGCCTTTAGCATGTTAAAGGCGGTTGCCCGATTGCGGTGTTGCGAGCGGTCATTCTGGCATTGCACGACGATATTCGTTGGCAAATGCGTTATGCGAATGGCGGAATCTGTTTTATTGACGTGCTGACCGCCTGCACCGGACGCGCGGTAGGTATCAATCCGCAAGTCCTTATCTTCGATCTCGATCTCGATATTATCGTCGACAACAGGATAGATCCACGCGCTAGCAAAGCTAGTGTGGCGGCGGGCCGAGCTATCAAACGGGGATATCCGCACAAGCCGGTGAACACCAGACTCGGTTTTTAGCCAGCCATAGGCATTCTCGCCATCAATCCGCATTGTGATCGATTTGATACCGGCCTCTTCGCCCGCGCTTTCCTCGATAATTTGTAGACGAAAGCCGCGATTTTCACACCAACGCGCATACATTCTCTGCAACATCTGGGCCCAATCCTGTGCCTCTGTGCCGCCTGCGCCTGCGTGAATTTCAAGAAAGCAATCATTGCCATCAGCCTCGCCAGATAACAGGC
>Ga0209138_1000861_pt1 | contig 27737 bp, 28 predicted proteins | sample SaaInl3SG_22_DNA_FD_184645 | JGI IMG/M metagenome (GOLD analysis project Ga0209138, IMG submission 184645) | Marine microbial communities from expanding oxygen minimum zones in the Saanich Inlet - ESP_153SG_22_DNA (SPAdes) (version 2) | ecosystem: Environmental > Aquatic > Marine > Intertidal...
TGGTAGCGAGAGCAGGACTCCCTGTCTGCCGACAGGCAGGGAACCGCACTATTTTCGTGTATTGATTTTTTGGAATTATTGGGCACAAAAAAAGGAGCTCTTAAAAAAGAACTCCTTCAATGGTAGCCCTAATTGACCAAAGTTGCAGCTTTAAACCAGTGATATTTTAACGCAAACATTCATATGTAATTGATTTTAAGGCAATTAATATCTTCTGTTTTTACTAAATCAGAATTATTATGACGTTAAACTTAGTTTTTAATGTTATTATTTTACTACTGAATAATTCCCTTGTAAAGAGCTGGGCTGGGGCAAGCTAGGATTTTAGCTTACAACACCTCAGAAGGTGTCCTGGTTGCTCAACTGATTTCTCAGTCCCACGAGTATTTAACAGAGATTAACTCCGACCCCACCTATCCGACTCCGTTTAGTGAGGGTTTATATAATTTAAATAGATATTACTTCGCCAACTTCATATCCTCTTATTCTCGTGGATGGCTTTTGCCGGTCTTTACGACCCATCATTAATCTATTACTATAATTAATAGAGTAAGATTGATGAAAAGAAAGAGTTTAATTAAAAAAACTACAGAAAAATATAAATGTTTTTTTTTGGTATGTTAGAGACTCTAATACTATATACGAGGTGGTGATTATTTATTAGTATTACGAAAACCTTTATAAAAACCAATAATGAAATCAAAAAACCATTTTAAGGACAGGAAGGTAAACCAAAGAATTGAAACGCTTAAATGCCAAAATAACTTAATTGAATTTATAAAAAGGCTAAATAGTAGATAAATAATGCTGAATATCACGGCATTTTTACCTCTAACTTGAACACCGCCTAACTTAAAACTTGAATAATTAGGTTTGAAAAAATTATAGGTCCCCCTTTTATGTTTTAATGCTGTGCTAACTCCATTTTTTGACACATTAAAATTAAATGGCCCATTTGAGTATCTCCCAATAAACTGAAAGTTTCCGTTTTGAAAACCCATTCGTGCATCCCTAAATAATCGTTTATGAAGACGAACGCCGTGATTGGTATTGATGGTTGCGCCGTAACCATCTCCTTTAAATGTTTTACTTGCAGAAACACCACCTGTTCTTGACGCTCGTATATTCTCACCTCTATATTCTATTCTTTTTTTGGGTTTATCGTTTTGTTTAGAACTATTATTTGACACTTTTAAAGATTTTTTAATTATTTTTCAGTTGGATAGAATTTTTTTCGATATTGTATTTGAAGTTAACGATACTTCCGTTTGAAATTAATGGAACGACATCTTCAATAACTTTTAATGGCGCAACAAACCATTCTCGTGGTGTAACTCTTTTTCCGTTTTTATCAAAAACATCGATTTCTAAACAGACCTCTGAAAAAAACCGGTGTATTAAACCTTCAATTTTCTGAGCATTTACATTATAACATTTAAACGTTGAAACTACCTCAACCGGAGCCATTAAATAAGTAGGTTCTTTAGAGCGACAGCAGGACTCGAACCTACGACCTTCGGGTTATGAGCCCTACTGCATACAACTTGTAAAGTGCTGAATTACAGTTTTCTAATTTAATAAAAATAATTACTGCCATTAAAGACTGGCAGAATGAGTACTTATAAAGTAACAATTGGAACATCAAAATCAAACCCAATAATAATTATTTACTACAACAATAATAGATTCCGTTTTTGGAATGGAAATAGTATTGATGTAAACTTAAAAGCTTCTGAAAATCCTATTCTTTTAAAAGCTGCTTTTGAATTAAAATTACTAGAGGGGTGGAGACCTAAAAAGAAAGTAAAGCAAACAAAAACTAAACCTGTTACTGTAATAGAAGCATTACAACAAGGAATAGAACATAAAGTAGCTCAAGGTTGTTCTCCACGTTTTATAAAGGATGCTAAAAGAATTTTGAAATTATGGCAACGGTTTGAGGCTGAACAACAAATAAAGAATCTTACACTTGATAAACTACACCCCTCACATATTAAAGACTTCCTTATTAGACCGGTTAGAAATTCCTCCTGTCCAAAAGGCTTCCCATATTTTATCTACTTGTGATTTTAATTCTCCTGTAATCATGAATTTTTTTAGAATGTGTTTTTATATAGTAACAAAGCTCTAATCTAATCAATTTATTGTAAAGTTTTAAGATCTATTAGTACACAATAAAATAGAAATCTCTGCCAGTTTTACTGCCAATTTACTGCCAGTTTTATCTATATTTGATACTTAAACACGGTAGTAATTATTGAAATTAATAAGCTATTTATGGTATTTTAATGTTGTGGAATATACTGTCTATAAAGGTTTAGACACAAAAAAAGGAGCTCTTAAAAAAGAACTCCTTCAATGGTAGCGAGAGCAGGACTCGAACCTACGACCTTCGGGTTATGAGCCCGACGAGCTACCAACTGCTCCATCTCGCACTATATCTTTGTTGGTATTTTTCTGTATTAAAACAACACGTTTGTTGTTTGCGGGAACAAATATACTGCTTTTATATCGATATGCAAGTCATTTCAAAGAAAATTTAATCTTCAAGACCTAACAATTCTTCTGTAGCTCTTTCCCATGTTTCCATTTGTTCATCCAACTCTTTTTTGAGCGCCTCATACTCTGCAAGTTGTTGGTTGGCATATGCTTCATCGCTATAATCGAGTTCAGCGATAATTTCATTCTTATTTTTAATTTCTTTCTCTAAACGGTCAATTGCTTCCTCTGCTTTGTTGATTTGATTTTTAAACTTGTTCTTCTTTCGTTTTAATTCTTTTGTTTCTTCGTAAGTGCGTTCGTTTTTGCGCTCTACTTTTTGCTCTTTTAAAACCTCTGTTGGCTTTATCTCCTCGGTGTTTTCGGATTTTAACATCTTTCGTTCAAGATATTCTTGAACGGTGAAATGATTAATTTTAAGAGATTTATTCTCGATATCCCAAATTCGGTTGGTTAAGCCATCTAAAAACTCTCTATCGTGAGAAACGATAATAAAGGTACCTTCATAATTTTTCAGGGCACTTTTAAGCACTTCCTTACTTTGAATATCTAAGTGGTTGGTAGGTTCATCAAGAATTAGTACGTTACCCGGACTCAATAAAAGTTGACATAAAGCGAGTCTTGTTCTTTCACCTCCAGAAAGTACACCTACTTTTTTATTTGCATCTTCACCACTAAACAAAAAAGCGCCTAAAACAGAACGTAATTCTTTTCTTATTTCTCCTTTAGCAACAAGGTCTACCGTTTCAAGAATGGTCAGGTTTTTATCCAAATTTTCGGCTTGGTCTTGTGCAAAATACATCACCTCAACATTATGTCCGTAGTTCACAGTTCCTTCGCCATCTAAGGTTTTCATTATTCTTTTTAGCAAGGTAGATTTACCTACACCATTTGGCCCAAGTAGGGCAATTTTTTCTCCCCTACCAACTGTAAGGTTGATTCCTTTAAATAAAAGATTATCGCCATAACGTTTACCCATATCTTCCATTTCAAGCACCCATTTACCTGGTTGTACACTTAATGGAAACGCAATTTTCATTTTAGCTACGCTGTCTTCTTCTACTTCAATTATTTCGGTTTTTTCTAATTTTTTGATGAGTGATTGAGCAAAAGCAGCTTTGTTCTTTTTAGCTCTAAATTTATCGATTAAAACTTTGGTTTGTTTAATGTCTTTTTCTTGCTGTTTAGCAGCAGCTTTCATTCGTTCTATTTCTTCGGCTCTTTTTTCTTTGTAAATGGTATATGGGTAAGGGAAGTCAAGTACACCTCCTTGTGTAATTTCGAGGGTTCTATTCGTAACATTGTCTAGAAATAATCTATCGTGTGAAATCGTGATAACAGCGCCATCAAAACGTTGTAAATACTGTTCTAACCAAGCAATAGAAATAATATCTAAGTGGTTAGTTGGTTCATCTAGCAATATTACATCTGGTGTATTTACCAGTATTTTGGCTAGTTCTGCTCTCATTTTCCAACCTCCAGAAAAAGCATCTATAGATTGGTTAAATTTGTTTTCTTCGAATCCTAAACCAACTAAAGCAGCTGTGATTTTTTCTTCCCATTGATAACCCTCATGAATTTGAAATTGCGTATTTACTTCTTCCAATTCATCTAATAACGATAAATAAGATTCGCTCTCATAGTCTGTTCGGGTAGTTAATTGATGATTGATGTGATCAATTTTTTTTCTTATGTGGTTAAGGGTTTCATTTGAGTATTTTAAATAATCAAAAACCGATTTTTTGCTGTCTATTTTTATGTCTTGAGTTAAAAACCCAATTGAAGTATCTTTTGGTTTGTGCACTTTTCCTTCGCTGGGCTGGTCCCAACCCGCTATTAGTCTCAGTAAAGTTGATTTGCCCGCACCATTTTTACCTACTAATCCTACTTTATCGCCTTTGTTTATTTGTACGCTTATTTCACTAAATAAATATCCTTGCGGAAGGTGTACGCCTAACTGTTCAAGATTAACCATTTTGCAAAGTTAATTTTTAATTAAAGAAATTTTACCTTTTAACAAACGACATTTATTGGAGAGATTTTTTACGTTGAAAGCAATCAACTTTATTTCTTTAAGCTATTTTTACGTTATGAAGGTAGGATTTAAACATGCTTTAAACGGTATTTTTTTAATGGGAAAAAGTGAAAAAAACGTTAGAATTCACTTCGTTTTATTTCTTTTGGTTGTATGCGCTGGTTTCTTTTTTCAACTTTCAAAGTTAGAGTGGATAGCTGTTTTACTTTGCAGCGCAATGGTATTTTGTTTAGAAATGGTTAATAGTGCTTTAGAGAAAATTTGTGATAAAATTACTACTGAAAAAGATATGGATATAAAATGGATAAAAGACGTTGCTGCTGGTGCAGTATTGGTTGCAGCTTTGTTTAGTTTCATTATTTCAATTCTCATTTTTGCACCCTATTTCTATTTACTTTTGTGGTCATAATTTGGAGAGAACATGAAGGTAGAAAATGTAATATTTGATTTAGGTGGAGTTATTTTAAATATTGATTATAACAAAACAATAAATGCTTTTAAAGCTTTGGGTGACCAATCGTTTGATAGTTTGTTTACACAAGCCAACCAAACAGATTTATTTGATAAATATGAGAAAGGTTTATGCTCGTCTCAATACTTTATAAATGGTCTGTTAGACTATTTACCTGCCGGAACCACAGCAAACGCTGCAGTTAACGCATGGAATGCAATGCTTTTAGATTTACCTCAAAAGAGAATAGAAAAGCTTTTTTTACTAAAAGAAAAGTATAGAACCTTCTTACTTAGTAATACCAACGATATACATTTAGATGCTTTCCATTCTATTATAAAAAAAGAGAATCAACTAAATAGTTTATCTCCGCTATTTGAAAAAGTATATTTTTCGTGCGAGATGAAAATGCGCAAGCCAGACACAGAAATTTTCTTAAGTGTTTGTGATCAAAATAATTTAGTGCCGGAAAACACCTTGTTTATTGACGACTCAATTCAGCATGTTGAAGGAGCAAAGAAGGCAGGTTTACAAGCTTACCATTTAACAAATGGAGAAACGATTTTAGACTTGAAATTTTTGTAATACTACTTTAAAACCCTGTCTTTTAACTGGATAGATTTATTTTTGTTGGCTAATTGTCCGCAGGCAGCATCAATGTCTTTCCCTCTGCTTCTTCTTACGTGTACAATTAGGTTTCTGTCTTCTAAAAACTGTGCAAAAGCATCTACTTTTCTGCTATCTGCTTGCTGAAACTCACCGTCGTCTATTGGGTTGTACTCTATTATATTTATTTTGCACGGCGTATTTTTACAGAACTCGGCTAACTCTCTTGCATCTGCAATTTCGTCATTAAAATCTTTAAATATGATGTACTCATACGTAACACGCGTTCCTGTTTTTTGGTAAAAATATCGTAACGATTCTGCCAATACATCTAGGCTATTGGTATCGTTAATTTCCATTATTTTACTTCTCTTTTCATCGTTTGCTGCGTGTAGAGAAAGAGCCAGGTTAAATTTAACCTCATCATCGCCTAATTTTTTAATCAATTTAGCAATTCCTGCGGTAGAAATTGTAATTCGTTTGGGAGACATTCCTAAGCCTTCTTCTGAGGTAATAATTTCTGTACTTCTCAGTACATTTTTATAGTTCAAAAGCGGTTCTCCCATTCCCATATAAACGATGTTAGAGAGCGTTTTGTTGTATCTTGTTTCTGCTTGGTTTTTTAAGTAAACCACTTGGTCTACTATTTCTCCTGCAGAGAGGTTTTTCATTAATTTTAAACGACCAGTTGCACAAAATTTACACGCTAAGCTACACCCAACCTGTGAAGAAATACAAGCCGTGGTTCTGTTGGTAGTTGGAATCAAAACACCTTCTATTACTTGCTTTTCTCCAGCATAAAAGGCGCATTTTATGGTTTTATCAGAAGAGATTTGTTGGTCATCTAAGGTAATTGCATCAATAAAAAAGAGTTCTTCAAGTTGCGCTCTAAGTTTTGTGCTTAGATTACTCATTGCTTCAAAAGTATGCGCATTTTTTCTCCATAACCATTCGTACACTTGTTTGGCTCTAAACCCTTTTTCTCCCATTACTTCGAATTGAGATTTAAGCTCTTCAAACGTTAAATTTCTGATGTTGGTTTTCTTTTGCATACCTGAAAATTGTTGTACAAAGGTCGTAATTATCTTAGAAAGTCAGATATTTATGTTGTCTTTCATTTTCCAGTGCAGCAATTACTACAAAAACTATTTTAGGCAAACGCGGTTATTCAAAAAATCGAATTATGAAATTTTTTCTCTTTTGTATACTCTTGACAGCTACTTTTCAGCCATTAATTGCGCAAGAACCATCAAACGTAAAAGATAAAATGGGTGCATTAAACTTTATGATTGGCAACTGGGTTGGAACATCTAAGAGTTTTGAAAATGGCAAATTGATTTCAGAAGTTTCGGCTTATCAAGAAATTCAATATAACCTAGATCGTCATATAATTGAGATCAATTTAAAGTCGGAAAGTTTACAGCTTCATACCATTATTGGATACGATGAAGAGAACAGCACCTATTTTTATATACCCTTTTCTAAAAAAGGCAGCAGAAAATTAACGGCTAAGGTAGAAAATGGACAGTTTATTGTTTATGCAAATGCAAATGCTACTGCACGTTTTGTATTTGAAAAAACCGAAAAAGGATTTACAGAGTACGGTGAAAAATGGATGGATGAAGGTTGGCAAATTTATTTTAAAGATGAATTTATAGATATTCAATAGATTATTGTTCTAAAAAATCATAATAAAGCGCGTTTACAAGAGCAAAAGAATTTCGTTTACCTTCCTCAGAAATTGAATCTTTGATTACATAGTCATTTTCCATTTGATAGCAATATGTACCTTCTTTAGATCTGTATCCATATCCACCAGCTACAGTGTGCAATACATAAGGTTTGATGTTTGGATTCATTAAATTTCTACTCCAATGATAAGCTTCTTGAGAGATTCCCATCTGATACAATAAAGTTGCAGCGAAGTCTGCCTGCGAAGCTAAAACAGTATTGCGTTTCCCTTTAAATTTTTCTTTTATTACGTCGCCATAAAACAAGAGAGGAATTTTAAAGAAGTCTATATCACTAGGATTACTTTGTATGGGAGAGGTATGTCCATGGTCAGCAACAAACACAAATAATGTATTTTTATACCATTCTTCTTTTTGAGCGTTCTTTAAGAATTCTCCCAATTGCTTGTCGGCATAGATAAGCGAGTTCATAAATTTACTCTCGTTGCCTTGCCAGTTTTGATTCGGTGTGCTTGGCTGATCGAAGGGCGAATGTGTGCTACCGGTAAAGGCACAATGCAGAAAGGGCTCTGGTGTAGAATTAATGCGTTGGATTAAGAATTGATATAAATCTTTGTCGTAGTAATTTAATTTTCCTCTTTTTAAATGGTTTGGAAAATCATTTTCATCTTTTAAATCTTGAAATCCATGATCTAATAAATATCCGCCAATATTTCCATATTTTAAATCTCCACTGAAAACGTATCCGGTAGAATATCCTAACTTTTCTAAATCTTGATTTATAGAAGGTAAAGTTCTAGATTTTTCTGGGTGCATCGTAATGGATACTTCTGGTATTGCAGGATAACCGCTAAAAATACTCGCATTACCAATTTCTGAAGTTCCTCCACAAGAAAATACATTGCTAAACAAATATCCATCTTGGGTTAAAGAGTCAAAAACGGGAGTTGCTCCTTTCACAGAACTTAGTGCACCAATTGCGTTAGCGGTCCAACTTTCTAATAAAACAACTACAACATTTGGTCTTTCAGTGGTAAGAAATTTTTCGCCTTGGTTTCGGGCATAATCATAAATAGCTTTTACTCTCGCTTTTCTCTCTTGTTCAGAAATTTCTGGATAGAGATCAATGATGTCTGTTTTGTTGTACAGCAAATAACTTTTTGCAAAGAAATAGGTTGAGTTTACAGATAAATCATTAATTACATAACGATTAGAGAACATGGCAGAATTAATATTAATAGGTATCGGTTGTAACCCTCCACGTACAGCGATTGCGCTTGCACCTAAAAAAAGAAGACTTACAAAACTCAGTGTAATTTTTTCTTTCCAATCATAGAAAACAGGAGGTAATTGAAAGAACTGACCTTTAAAAAGTTTTTTCCAAATGATACGAGCAAACTGTAATTCTAAGACTAGATAAAGCGCAAATAATAAAGTTTGACTGTACTCTGCGGTTCTAAATACCTCGTCTGGGTTTGAAAGGTGTGTAAAAACGCGTGAAGTTAATTTGTGGTTCCATTCGGAGTAGGCATTGATTTCTGCACTGTGTATTACACAACAAACGATTACTGCAATAATTTGCCATAAAACAAAAAACCATTTAATTAATGGAATACCAAAAGGTTTTAAGATAATCCAGATGAATAGCGGTAGCACTAAAATGGATGTCATTGCTATGTCTAGTCTAATACTATGATAAAAAACACCTAACCATTCTGAAAAACTACTTTCTGTTAGTTTATCTAGGTAAATTATAGAAAACAAGACGCGCATAAAAGTAAAAAGCAACATCCAGAATAAGTAGAGCTTTAGAAGTTGCGCAATATGTTTTTTAATAAGAATCATGCGAAAACAAAAGTAGAATAATTTACAATGTTAAGTCTATATTAATTGAAAGTCTGATAAAAATCAATCGTTCTTTACAATTTTTTTATTGAGAATAAAAGTTAAGCTATTAACTTTGCTTTATGGAAGAGAAAAAGAGATCACGACTGTATAGTATTTTCAGTAACAAGTGTCCTATATGCCATCAAGGAGATGTCTTTAAATACAAGAACATATTCTCGCCATCCAAATTTTCTAAAATGCATGAACGCTGCTCAAATTGCAACCATAAATTTGAGAAAGAACCTGCTTATTTTTTTGGAGCAATGTATGTTGGATATGCCATTTCGGTTGCCTTTTCAGTAGCAATATTTTGTTCAACTTACCTTCTGTTTCCTTCTACCCCTTATTGGATGTACATTGTTTTAATTCTTGCCGGATTAATAATTTTGGCTCCTGTAACATATAGAGGTGGTAGATTAATTTGGTTAAATATTTTTGATGGTTACAAAACAAAAAAAGAAAGAGATGAGTAAATTTCAAGAGTTAATAAATAGTACAACACCCGTTTTAATTGATTTTCATGCAACATGGTGTGGTCCTTGTCAAACAATGCATCCAGTTGTTGATGATTTAAAAAACGAGTTTAAAGAAGGTTTACGTATTATTAAAATTGACGTAGATAAGAATGCAGCCATTTCCGCAAAATACAAGGTACAAAGTGTACCTACGTTTTTACTTTTTAAAGAAGGAGAAATACTTTGGAGGGGAGCAGGTATTCAAACCCGAGCAGATTTTAAGAAATTGATTAAGGCTAAAATATAAAAAACACGTAGTATTTAATCTACGTGTTTTTAAACTATGCTATTACTTATGAAATCCTTTTTTTATGCTAACTTTTTAGAAGATAGTGCGTTAATGTAATAAATGTACTCTGATAAGTTTTTTGTTAACATATACATTACGGCTTCCTTTTTATTCTTTTTCATATTCTGTAAATTTTAAAGGTTATTATTACTTATCGTAGATAAAACAAACGCTGTGCCAAAAACGAGAAAAGAGTAGATGCTTTTGATAAAGTGAGTTATTCAATACCAATTAGTGTACTATCTTTGTATCGTGAGCAAAAGTTTTGGTAAAGTATATAAACTGTGCAGTAAAACGCAAATAGACGCAATTTTTGAAAAAAAGCATGCCGTTAAAGCCTACCCGTTTTTATTGTATTACCAAGAAGTTAATCTTATCCAACCCATTGCATTTCAAGTTGTAATCAGCGCGCCGAAAAGAAATTTTAAAAGGGCAGTTGATAGAAATAGAGTAAAAAGGGTAATGAAAGAGGTGATGAGAAAAAATAAAACTGATCTCGAAGCTCATTTAAATAACAATAAAAAACAATTGGCACTATTTCTGATTTATACTGCCAAAGAACTTCCAGAATATTCTCAACTTGAGAAAAAAATAGTTGTACTTTTAAATCGTTTAATTGAACAAACGCAATAATTTTTATGAAAAAAATAATTTTTCTTCTACTCATCTTTATTTCTTCATTTACAGTAAAAGCACAGAGTAATGGTTTTGAAGTAATTAAGTCTATGGAATTGTTAGACTTAATTTATATGAACCTAGAGAAATACTACGTAGATGAGCCGAATATTGGTAATTTATCTAAAGTTGGAATTGACGCACTGTTAAAAGAGTTAGATCCTTATACGGTTTATTATCACGAGGCAAATATTGAAGACTATCGTATGATGAATACCGGACAATACGGAGGGATAGGTGCTTTAATTAGAAAAATTGATAAGTTCACCGTTATTGCTGAGCCATATGAAGGAAACCCAGCTCAACTGGCAGGCTTAAAAGCGGGTGATAAAATTTTAGCAATAGACGGAATAGATATGATCAATAAATCGTCTGATGAGGTTTCTAAAGCACTAAAAGGAGTAAAAGGTACAATAGTAAATGTTGAGTATGATAGACCCGGAATAGGTAAATCAAGTGCAGCTGTTACACGAGATGAAATTAAGCTACCCGACGTACCTTACTTCGGAATGGTAAGCCAAAACATTGGGTATATCGCCCTAAATTCTTTTACAAATACTGCAAGCGCAAACGTTACAAAAGCCTTTGATGATTTGAAATCGCAGGGTATGACATCACTTATTTTTGACCTGCGCGGAAATGGTGGTGGACTCCTAACTGAATCTGTTAATATTGTAAATTTATTTGTACCAAAAAATCAAGTAGTTGTAACTACAAAATCGCGTGTAAAAGAAGAGAATAGAGTTTACAAAACGAAAAATAATCCGAAAGATTTAGAAATTCCTGTTGTTGTTTTGATTAATGAAAGTTCGGCTTCTGCATCAGAGATTGTATCCGGTACGCTGCAAGACTTGGATAGAGCAGTTGTAGTTGGACGTACATCTTTTGGGAAAGGCCTGGTGCAGCGAACAATGGATTTAAAATATGGATCAAAAATGAAACTTACAATAGCTAAGTACTATACGCCTTCTGGTAGATGTGTGCAAAAGCTAGACTATGCGCATAGAATTGATGGTAAAGTGGACGAAATTCCGGATTCGCTCTTAACTAAGTTTAAAACAAAGAATGGTAGAACGGTTATTGATGGAAGAGGAGTTGAACCCGATATTCGTGTAAACGACGAAGAATTAGCACGTTTAACTTTAAAACTCTTGACAGAAAATATAATTTTTGACTATGCTACACAGTTTGCGGTGAACAATGACAGCATAGCAAATGCGTCAGAATTTGAAATAAGTAACGCTACCTACACAGATTTTAAGGATTTTGTTCTAAAACAGAACTTTAAATATTCTACGGCTAGTGAGGAAATGCTGAAAAAACTGCGTGCAACTATGGAGCAAGAAGCCTACTTTTCAGATGCTAAAAAAGAGTATAGTGATTTATTAGAAAAAGTAGTTCCTTCAAAGGAAAGAGATTTGGATAAATTTAATAGTCAAATAAAAGAATTACTTCAGAACGAAATTGTTTCACGTTATTATTTTCAAGAAGGTAGAGCAATAAATAGCTTTAGAAACGATAAGATGCTGAAAGAAGCTGTATCTATTCTAGAAAACCAGAAGGAATACAATTCTATCTTAAAATAATCGTTTTATTCCTTAAACAGAATTGAGATTTGTATGTTAGATAAGCTTTTCGGCTTTCGAGTTCATCCTTATTTACACCTAGTAGGTTTTTTTCTACTTTGCTTTGGTGTACCTTTAAATAAGGTGCTCATGTCCATCGGAACAATCTGGTGTATAGCGAATTTACTTTTGGAAGCCGACTTTCAGTCTTATGTCAAAAACATACGGAAAAATAAAATACTACTTGTTTTTCTGGCATTTTGCTCTTTCCACTTTATTACACTTATCTGGACCACTGACTTTAGTTATGCTTTACACGATATTAAGGCAAAATTGCCCTTGTTTGTAATTCCACTGGTCTACGTTGCTAAACCTATACCCAAAAAAGTGTTACACCAAGGGTTTGGGTTCTTCTGCTTAAGTCTTTTATTAACTTCTAGTATAAATTATATTACTTGTTTGAGCGACTTTGAAGAAGGTGTGATTAAGGATGTAAGAGAAATGAGTTTGTTCGGTTCTCATATAAGGTATTCTCTGTTTATAGCTTTTGGTGCAGCAATTGCTTTAATTAAAACGCTCAAGAGAGGAAAGTATTATGTTTTTTGGGCCTTGCTTTTCGCTTGGTTTTCTTTTTATGCACTAAAATCACAGGTTTTTGGAGGTATAATAGCTTACATGGTTATGCTGCTGGGGTTATTTTTATATAGCCTTTATCGCTTAAAAAGTAAATGGCTCAAAATTGTCTTGCTTACAGTTATTGCCTTTTTATTGGGTGCAGGTACATTTAGTTTATATTCATTTTTGAAGCCAGAAATACGAACAGTAGAAAATATAGAACTTGTTCCGAATACAGCCGAGGGAAACCCGTACAAGCACGATTTTCAATCTATTTTTGAGAATGGAGAACATGTATTATTATATGTTTGCGAAAAGGAATTGAGAAGAGATTGGCCAAAAAGATCCATGGTTCATATTGATAGTATGGATCAGAAAAATCAAAAAATACTCTATACTCTATTGCGTTATCTCACATCGAAAAAACAACCAAAAGATGCTGTAGGGTTGTCGCAATTATCAGATTTAGAAATTAATTATATAGAGCAAGGTATACCAAGTGTTCAATATTTACAGAAAGGAGTAATGCAAAGGTTGTATGGCTTAAAATTTCAGATACAACAATATGTAAACGGTGCTAATCCAACCGGACATTCACTGCTGCAACGCTTTGAACATTGGAGAGCAGGTATTGCTATTCTCAAAGAGAATTGGTTGTTTGGTGTGGGCACAGGAGATGTACAAGATGCATTTGATGCAAAATATGAAGAGCTTAATTCGTTATTAGATAATGAACATAGAAAACGCGCACACAATCAATTTTTAACTGTTTGGATTTCGTTTGGTGTTATTGGAGCAGCTTTATTCTTAACTTTTTGGCTGTTGTTCTTGGTGCAGGCGAGTAAAACAAGAAGTGTTTTTGCCTTGGCATTTATTCTAATTGCTCTTGCATCTTTTTTACCAGAAGATACGCTAGAAACCCAACAAGGTGTAACATTTGTTGCTTTATTTGTGGGTGCATTTCTAGGAAATCTAAAAGGAGAGGTTGTTCTAGTTGATAAAGAAAAAAAATACATTAAAGATTAAGACTTTACTAAGTGTAAAGGTTATAAACATTCTGTATTGGCAAACTTTTTGAATAAGGCTAATTAAAAAAAAAGACTTCTTCTTATTTTCGACAATTCAATAAACATCTAATGAAATACGTTTTCTTTTTTATTTTCATATGCTTTAGCTTTCTAAGTTTATCTCAAAAAGAAACAATTATACTTGTTATAGACCCAGGTCACGGAGGTACGGATCCTGGTCACCTTTCAAACGATTCTAAACATAAGCCAGAAAAAGATTTGAATCTAGATATTGCACTAAAACTAGGCAAGTATATAGAAGAAAATCTAATTAATATTGATGTTCATTACACGCGAAAAGATGATACTTACCCTTCTTTAGATGAAAGAGTAGAATTTGCAAATAACTTAAATGCAGATTATTTTATTTCTGTACACTGCAATGGTAGTCCTAAAACAAGTATTTATGGCACGGAAACACATGTGCACAATTGGTCTTCTAAAACAGCAGTAAAACTAGCTTCTGCCATCGAAGATCAATTTAAAAACAGAGCCGGAAGAAAGAGTAGAGGAATAAAAACAGGAAATGATAGAGGACATTCCGTACAAGTTTTAAAGTTTACAAAAATGACAAGTGTGTTGGTAGAATGTGGTTTTTTAACATATACACCAGAAGCCAATTATTTAAATTCTTCTTACGGTCAAGAGATAATTGCTTCGGCTCTTTTCAGAGCATTTAGAGGTTTTGTTCAAGCTGAGCACCCTTCAATTGAATTCATTAATTCAGAAGAAGAATTAGTGGAAAATGGTGTGGTTTTTAAAATTCAAATTATGTCTTCTATAGAGCCGGTAGACTTAGATATAAGTGAGTTTAAGATGCTAGATACTGAAGTCGAACGTGTAAAAGTAGAATCTAAAAGTATTTATAAATACAGGTATTTTGTTGGTAAATTTGAAACAAAAAAAGAAACTAAAACGTTATTAAAACAAATTCGGGAAAACGGTTTTCCAGATGCCTATGTAGTTAAATTAGAGTGATAGTTAAATCTATTTTTTTACATTAGTGGAATAAATTAGACAGACAAAAGAGAATTGACATGGCAACAGTATTTGAAACAAGACTTATCGGTAACATCGGAAAAGACGCCGTTGTGCGTACAATGGAGAGAGGTGTAATAGCTGTTAATTTCCCAGTTGCACACAATAAAAACTGGAGAGATAAGCGTACAGGAGAAGCTAAAACTAAAACAACTTGGGTTAATTGCACAATTTGGAAAAAGGAAGGCTCTAATATGAGAATTCTTGATTTTTTGAAAAAAGGTGCGCTGGTAGAATTAGTAGGTACGCCATTTGCAAAAGCATATTCACAAGAAGACGGAGGTTTGAAAACCGAAATTAGATTAAATGTTTCTAAAACAAACATTCTTCGACCAAGTAAAGAGGATAACAGTGAAGCTGATGATTATCTAGATGAAGAGAATGATGGTGAAGAAGGCGCTACAGGAAGTTTTACATTAACTGAAGATGATTTCTAAAGATTTGATTTTCAAGCAAAGAAAAAAAACTTTACTTTTTTCCATTATTTTTTACGCAAATCTGCTTTCTAATTCAAATTAATGCATTAAATTTGCCCTCGCAAAGACGCAATTCTTCCTTAGCTCAGTTGGTTAGAGCATCTGACTGTTAATCAGAGGGTCCTAGGTTCGAGCCCTAGAGGGAGAGCAAAAGCTTCACAGAAATGTGAGGCTTTTTTTTATGTTTGTTTTTTAGTAATTAACCTAAAAATTGTCCGAGCGGAGATGGAGTTTGAAGTAGCCAACCCGTTAAACTGTATCTGTTTTTATTTGATTTTAATACCGCATGAGTTGCTAAATCACTTCTAAACATTACCAAGCGTGCACCGATAGGCTCTACCAGAAGACTACTTTCATCCTCTTTAAAAATCTCTAATTCTCCACCGTCTCCTTTTTGCCAATTTTCATTTAAGTAAAGTACAAAAGAAATAGTTCGGTTATTTCTTTTTTTGAATTGATCTAGATGTCGCGTGTAATGTCCACCCGGCGGGTAATTTGCAAAGTGAAATTCATAGCCAGAAAGTCCTAGAAAGCAATAACGATTGAATATCAGCATCGTTTCTTCAATAATGTCCCAGAAGTTTTTGAGTTCTATATCTCGTTCTTTGTCTAACCAAAAAGTATAATCTCCTCTTATGTCTTCTCTTATTGTATTGTTGTTGAGCGCTCCAACTCCCGCTGGCGTAAACAAGTGAAGCTTATGTATAAAGTAGCTTCGTACTATTTTATATTCTTTATTGCTGAAAAAATCATCAATTATTACGTAGTTCTTGTCTGCAATCTCATCCATCCATTGCAGCCAATTCTTAGTTTCCGTTAATTTGTTCAATCCGATTTATTTGGGCTAAATGTAGATATAAAAAAAGTACATCTATCCATGTTATTCCACTTATCTTTAATGCTTAGTTAACGATTAAAATTACTTTTACGGTACTTATTTTTTCCAGGTTCCACCGTATATATAGAGCGGGTTATTATGCTTGTATTTTTGCAGGCATTTCTCGCAAGCAAACACCCATTTTTTTGGATGTTGGTATTGTATTCTAAATAGTATTAGGAACTCTTTTTCGCAAGAGAAACACTGTTTATTTCTTTTACTTATTAAGGCCATTTTAGTATGTTTAACTTAGGAGTTTATCCAGAACTCGTTCTACAGATATTTGCTGTATACAGTTACATGTTTCTCCAGCAGCGCAAATAGTACAATTTTCATCGTTTACTAAGGCAGTTGCATTTTTCCCTAACGGCATCCATCTTCCAGGATGTATTGGTTTTCTTGGTGAGTATAAGCCTATTGCTTTTTTGTTTAAGGTTGCAGCAATATGTAAGGGTCCAGTACTACAAGCAACTAGTGCGTTGCAAGAAGAGATGAATGTAATTAATTCGTTTAACGTCATTTTGCCAGTAACATCATATATTGAAGGTCCTGATGGAATGGAATCTCTAATTTGAGTACCTTCTTTTTCCGTGCCTGTATAATACACGGCAAAGCCTTTATTGGAGAGTTGTTTAGCTAGACTAGAGTAATTATCTAATCCCCATTCTAAGGCACTGCCTTGTGAACGTGCATGTAAGATTACACGAGGTTTATCTTCTGTTAGTAATGTATTCAGAAGAAGAGTGTTTTTTCCTACCTTATTAAAATCACCGTTAAATTCTATAATTTCCTCAAAAGTGGGAAGCGCTTTAATGCCGTAATACTTTAATAAATTAAAGTTTAATTGCGCTTCGTGCAGATCTGATTTTCTGCGTGTAAAGGAAGGACGAAGATTACATGTTAAGAAATGAAAAGAGCGATGAGATGTACCTATTCTAAAAGGTATCTTAGCTTTCTTAGCCAACTGAGCAATAGCTTTGTTTGGGAAAACATGTATAAACACGTCTATTTTATGTTCCTTTAAAAGCGCAACACTTTGCTGAACTGGCAGTTCTTCCATTTTATTCCAATTTAGAAATAGGTCAACTCCAGCATGGCAATTTACTATCGCCTCGGTGTACGATTTACCCAAAAAGATAATTTTAATAGTAGGATATTTTTGTTTTAACCAACTAACCATTGGAAGGGTGAGCAGTACATCTCCTATACTATCGGTCCTACTTATAACAACCGTTTTGCCGTTCAAATCTATTTCTTTACTCAAAATTGGAATTTTTTGTCAGGTCTGGGCTTAATTCAATAAACTGAATAAGCTGTGTTTCTCACAATTAAAACTAGTCTATCTTCACTGAATAGAGAATGGCTTGCACTCTCCTTAAAAAAGGGACCATAGATGTGGTGGGCGGACCATCAACGTAACTACTCAACGTAATAATTTTATCTTTTTTAGGATGTTTAAAGGTAAAGCTCCAAAATAATCCACCACTAGGTTCTTGTTCTCCGGTAAACTTAAACAATCCTTTTAATTCGTAACCTTGTACGTTATTAAGTTTTAATTCTTTAATTACAGGTAAGATTGCAGGGTGGTATTGTGTGCCCATGTAAACTCCTTCGTACTCGTGTGGAGCATTATACTTTAAAATTGTATCGCGCGATTTTAATAATATATCGTAATTTAATTGACTAGAATCTTTAAAGTTATATTGCCAGATCATAAGGCCATACTGAGTAAAATTCGTTCTAGAAGTTTGATAATTTCCTCCGGTTAGTTCCATAGGTCTACTCTCGTCTGGTAGAGCTATACGAATGAAATCTCCTTTGCTTGATACGATTCCTGCTTGAGAAGGAAAGGTTAGGTCTATATCAAATTGCTTTTTTATCTTTTTATTTAGTACACTATTCGATTCCCGTTTATTGCGAATATACTCTCTTTGCCATGCCATTTGATCATAAGACGAGAAGTATTTTGAGAGCATATATGTTACGGCATACTCTAGGTCTTTCTGGTTATTGGCAAGAACATATAAGCACAATTGGGTAGCAGCATATTGCCCTTCTTTTAAGATTACTGAAGGTTCTCCTTTCGGGATATTATTGTCTATTTTTAAGAATATAATATTTCTGAAACGTTTGTTGCTAGATTTGAATTCAGCCTCGTTGATTTGAACTATTTCGAATTTTAATTGTGGTGGATATTTAAAAGGTTCAAAGTATACACTATAAACTGAGTCTAAATCTTTTTCAATTTTTTGTGAAAAAAGATCATCTTCAACAACTACTCTAATCTGACCTACTTTACCAACTGCTGGGAATGTTGATTTAGGTTCTTGTTTTGCTGTTGGAGGATTAGTATTAGATTGATTTTTTCCAGTACTGTTCTGTTCTCCTGAGCTGCAGCTAGCTAAAAAGAGTAATGCGGGTGCAAGTAAATAAAATAGTTTTTTCATGATTAACGAATTCTAATTTTTTGTCCAATTTTTAATCGATTTGGATTAATATTTGGATTTAATTTAGTTAACCGCGCAACAGTCGTACCATTTTTGTTTGCAATCTTCCACAGGCTGTCTCCACTGCGTACAGAATAATATTTTTTGGTTTCAGAACTGTTAGATGAAGCGTTACTTGAATTAGAGCTAGAGTTTTGAGACACGATTGGTGCGCTATATATTAAAGAGTCAAGTTTGTAAATACTATCTTCCATAGCGATCCATTCTCCTATTTTGTTTATTGGAATGTTAATGCACTGCTTAGGAATTGTCTTAGGAATGTATCCAGTTTTGTATATAGGGTTTACGTATTCAATGTCTGCAATTTTCCAAGAAGTTAGGCTATCTATGGTTTGCATATGAATACCTTCACGCAAGCAGACAGTATCGAGTTCAAAATCGTATACTTTGGCTTTTGCAGGATAAATATTGTGCTCAGCATGATAGGTCATTAGATAGCTCATGGCTACAAAATTAGGTACATACCCTTGTGTTTCTCTTGGTAAGTAGGGTCTAATTTCCCAATAAGTTGTTTTCCCTCCAGATCTTCTAATTGCTTTGTTTACATTTCCTGGTCCAGCATTATACGCAGCCAACGCCATATTCCAATCATTATATGACCTGTACAGTCTTTTTAAAAATAGACATGCAGCCTCGGTAGCTTTTTCAGGGTCCATTCTTTCATCGATGTAAGAATTCTCTTCAAGTCCGTATTTTTTGCCAGTTCTGTACATAAATTGCCACAAGCCAGTTGCACCTACTCTAGATTTTACTTGCGGTCGAAGTCCACTCTCTATCACAGATAAATATTTGAGTTCAATTGGCATATTATGTGCAGCTAGTTTCTCTTCAAACATATCAAAATAGAGCTTTGATCTACCTAGAACTACTCGGGTAAATCGTCTTCTGTTCTTTGCAAAATATTTAAGGGTGTTTAAAGTAGCATCATTGCAATCAAGTTGAAACGGACTCATTTCATTCATTTTTGCCAGTCGTGCGCAATATGTCGAATCTGTGAAAACCGGAATATCACCTTTTTCGTAGCCTAATGCAGCAATAATGGAATCGGTTGTTTTGTCTTTTGCCCAATCTAGATAAAAGGTATTGAGCGAGTTTTCGATAATAGAAAGAAATTTTTCTGTTTCTATTGGATCATTTAGTTGTTGCTTTAAGCTATCTACTTGTGAAACTCCGTAAAATGGAGTGTATATTAGGAGAAGGAACAAGTAAATAGTTCTCATATTTGGTATGTTTAAAGGTTGTTCAGTAAATAATCAGATGCTTCTAAAAGTGCTTTTTCCTGAAAAGGGTTTCCCATTAATTGAATACCAAATGGTAAACCATTAGAATGTTTTCCGAGAGGTAATGATATTGCCGGGTTTCCTGCTAAGTTGGCCTGCACGGTAAAAATATCCTGTAAATACATCTGTATAGGATCTTTTACATCATTTAGTTTAAATGCAGTTGATGGGGTAGTGGGCAGCAAAATAAAGTCTGCCTCATTTAGTATTGCATTTGTTTTGTTTTGTATAACACGTCTTACTTTTTGTGCCTTAGAATAATAGGAGTCGTAAAATTCATTTGAAAGTACAAAAGTTCCGGCCATTATTCTACGTTTCACTTCATTACCAAACCCTTCAGAACGCGATTTCTTGTATGTTTCTTCAACGCCTTGGGCATTTTTGCTTTGATAGCCGTAATGCACACCGTCAAATCGTGCTAGGTTAGAAGAAGCTTCAGCTGTAGTTAAAACATAATAAGTTGGAACCATTTCGTTTAAATACGGAAATGATACTTCGTTTATTTCATGACCAGCAGCGACTAACTTTTGAGTGATTTCTGTAAAACAATCTTTAACCTCTGGGTCTAGTCCTTCAGAATGAAGAGCTTCTCTAATTACCGCGAAGGTCTTTTTACCTGTAAAATTTAGCGGTGTTAAATGCTCTACTTTTTGAGTAGATGCAGTAGAATCAAAATCGTCTGCTCCAGACATTACCTCAGTTACTAAAGCAATATCACGAATGTCGTTTGCAAATGGTCCAATTTGGTCAAAAGAAGATGCATAGGCAATTAGTCCAAAACGACTTATTCTGCCATAAGTTGGTTTATATCCAATGGTTCCTGTAAAAGATGCCGGTTGTCTAATCGAACCACCTGTATCACTACCAAGAGAAACAGTGCATAAGTTTGCTGCTACGGCAGCTGCGCTTCCACCCGAAGAGCCTCCTGGTACATAGCTTGTGTCAATCGGGTTATGAACAGGATTGAATGCTGAGTTTTCATTAGAACTACCCATTGCAAACTCGTCGCAGTTGAGTCTTCCAATTAGTATTGCATCCTCAGCCAAGAGTCTTTCAACAACGGTAGCAGAGTAGATAGATTCAAAGCCTTCTAAAATTTTAGATGATGCTGAAACGGCGTGATTTTTATATACAATGTTATCTTTTAATCCGATAACCATACCGGCTAATTTTCCGGCAGTATTATTTTTTAATTTTTCATCTACATCTTTGGCTTTTTCTAGGGCTGATGCTGCAAAAACTTCTAGAAAGGCATTCAATGCCTTTTCTTCTTCTATCTTAGAGAGATAAGCGTTAACAATATCAACAACGGAAACTCCTTTAGAAAGGGCTTCTTTTACTTGGGTAAAAGTCGTGTACATGAACTAAATTTATTCTATTTTTTTTCTTCAGGCGTAGTATCTTCTTTGTTATTATTCGAAGCATCTTTAAACTCTTTGATTCCTTTTCCTAAACCTTTCATTAATTCTGGAATTTTTCTACCTCCGAAAAGAAGAAGAATTACAACAACGATAAGCACAATTTGCCATGGACCGAAAGCTCCTAAAATCATATCTATTAAATTATTTTTTGCAAAGTTAACCAAATAATATCATACGCTAACTTGTTTCAGCGTATTTCGCGCAGTAATTCTATTCTTCTGACACTTTGGGAAAGTCAGTCTCAGCTTCTTCTGAACCAGTGCTTTGTAGAGTTGATTTGCTTTGTTTTTCTTTAGCGAAGTATTTTTTTTGTCTGATTATTACCATAATTACACCAATGGAAATACTTGCGTCGGCAACATTCCAAATTGCTGGAAATACTTGTCCGCCTCCAAAGTATGGAACCCACTCTGGCCAATACGCGTTAAATTGAAACATATCCACAACATTTCCAAGTAAAAAACCAGTATGTCTTGCTTCAACTGAATTTACAATTCCATATCCTCTGTCGCATTCCATGAAATTGCCCGATCCATCCAGTTGGTTAAATGAAATACAAGGGTCAAATTCAGTGAAAATAAAATCGTAAAAAGCAGAGTCAATTAAATTTCCCAATGCTCCGGCTAAAACTAAACCGATTGCAACTATAAACTCGAGTCTAACCTTTAATTTTATTTGTTGTAGTGCGTAATAAATTATGGCGCCTATTGCAATAATTCGAAAGATAGACAGAGCAAGTTTGCCCCAAACTCCACCGCCTAGTGTTGTGCCAAATGCCATACCTTGATTTTCAGTATAGTTTAGTTGAAACCAATCGCCTATGAGGTTCACAGAAGGGTCATTCACTGAGAAAGTAGATTTAATCCAAATTTTAACGATTTGGTCTATTATCAAAACGAATAATACAACACCAATAAGTGCGAGATGACGTGTTTTGCTTTGCATTAAGAATCTTGCGCGTTTTTTGCTTCAATACTCATGGTGGCATGCGGTACAAGCTTTAGACGTTCTTTTCTAATCAAGTTACCAGTAACTCTACAAACACCATACGTTTTATTCTCTATACGAATCAAAGCATTCTTTAAACTTTCAATGAATTTTTCTTGACGTGCTGCAAGTTGCGCTACTTCTTCTCTTGAAAGTGTTTCAGACCCATCCTCCATCATGTTGAATGTTCTTCCAGTATCGTTCGTTCCGTGATCGTCTTTGTGGGATAATGAACCTTGTAATAACTCTAGATCTTCTTTAGCTTCTGCTAATTTATCGTTTATTAAATCTTTAAATTCATTTAATTCTTGATCTGAGTATCTTGTTTTTTGTTTTGACATATTATAGTTGCTATTAACCAAATTTTGAACGAAAACAAATATAAATTAAATATGGTTGTATGCAAGACTATGAATTTCTTTTTGAGCGTGTATTTTTGCACAGAACTTAATGGTTGTTAACAAATGGACATAGTAGAAGCTTTAGAATGGCGTTATGCGGTTAAAAAATTTGACGAAAATGAAATTTTAACCGAGAATAGTATTAGCAGAATATCAAAAGCACTCTCCTTAACGGCAACTTCAATGGGTATGCAGCTGTTGGAGTTTGTTATTGTAAAGGATGAAGTCGTAAAGAATAGTCTAGTAGAAGCATGTTATAATCAAAATCAGGTAAGTACATGTTCTCACCTAATTGTGTTGGCAAGAAAAAACGCGGTAGACCAAGGTTTTATAGACGCGTATATTGATAGAATTGCTGAAGTTAAACAACTGGAAAAGTCGAGCCCTCAATTAACTAATTTTTCCAATATGGTCGGAGGTACCTTAAGAATGGAGAAAGAAAAGCAAATTAGATGGATGGAAAATCAGGTTTACATTGCGTTAGGTAATTTACTCACAGTTTGCGCTGCTGAAAAAATTGATGCCTGCCCAATGGAAGGATTTAATCCAGAAAAAATAGACGAATTATTAAATTTGGAGGCGAAAGGACTTAAATCTGTTTTACTTTGCCCAATTGGGATAAGAGCAAAAGACGATAAATATGCTAAAATGCCTAAAGTAAGAAGACCTATTAAAGATACAATACATTATATATAACAAGAACATGAACAATTTTGATTATTACAATCCAACCAAAGTTATTTTCGGTAAAGAAACATATGGTAGAATAGAAGAAGAAATTAAGGCACAAACCAAAGGGAAGACGATATTGTTAACCTACGGTGGAGGAAGCATCAAAAAAAATGGCGTATATCAAAAAGTAATGGAGGCATTAGCTTCTTTTAATGTTATCGAGTTTTCAGGAATTGAGGCTAACCCAGAATACACTACCTGCATGCGTGCAGTTGAGATTGCAAAAAAAGAAGCAGTTGATTTTGTTTTGGCCGTTGGAGGAGGTTCTGTGATTGATGCAACGAAGTTCATTTCAGCAGCAGCATGTTTTGAAGGTGATCCATGGGAAGTTTTATCGCGTGTTGAAAATAAGGCATTTACAGATAGTATTCCATTTGGAACCGTACTTACATTACCTGCTACAGGTTCAGAAATGAACTCAGGTGCAGTAATATCTAGGTCTGAGTTAAAAGAGAAACGCACTATGGGTGGACCACAGTCTTTCCCTTCCTTCAGTTTTTTAGACCCTGCCGTTGTTGCTACTTTACCATCAAGGCAAATTGCAAACGGAATCACTGATGCCTTTATGCATACTTTAGAACAGTATTTAACTTACCCTTCAGGTAATAAATTACAAGAAAGAATAGCAGAGGGTATTTTACAAACCTTGATAGAATACGGTCCAAAAGTTTTGAAAGATCCAAGTAACTACGAGTATGCTTCTAACCTTATGTGGTGCGCTACTATGGCTTTGAACGGAACGCTTCGAGCGGGCGTTGCGTATGACTGGGCTACACATATGGTTGGACATGAGTTAACGGCTCTTCATGGTATAGATCACGCAAGAACATTAGCCATCATAGCACCCAACTTGTATACAGTTAAATTTGAAAATAAGAAAGAAAAGTTAGCTCAGTATGCAGAGCGTGTTTGGGGTTCAAACTCAAATAAAGCACAAGATGCCATTGTTAAAACGAAGTTATTCTTCGAATCTTTAGGAATTGAAACAACTGTTTCTGCTTACGATAAAAATAATGAGAATACACCTTCTATTATTAAAGAACGTTTTATAGAGAGAGGATGGAACGCTATTGGTGAAAGAGGAGATGTGACGCCAGAAGAGGTAGAGAAAATTGTTCAAATGGCACTTTAATAGTTTGAAGTTTTTTACTCAGTCAAAAGTTCCTCCAAATGATTTGTGCGATTTGCTGTCAAGAACTACGCTTGGCACTAATGGTGCACGTTACCAGCATTTGGATACTCCAGATAGATTAAAAGAGATGGATAATCCGCTCTATCTCTCATTAATTCGGAATAATAAAACCATTGCCAATGTCACTTTTTGTAAGAGAAGTGTAGGCTGGTATGTGAGGTACTTTGCTTTTGATGGTCATTTTCAATCAGTAAAAACAAATAAAACCAATACGAGGAAAAGCTCATTTTTAAAAAAAGAGCTAAAGCAATTTTTTCTTGATCGTTTAAACGTTAAAGATACAAATCAGTTTTATGCCTACGTGGATGCAGAAAATGAACGGTCTATTGCAATGACAGAGACTTTTGGTTTTAAGCGAATAGCGCAATTGGAAACAAATAGTTTTTCCAGAATAAGACCTAAATGTAAACTCCAGCTTGCAAAATTAAAAGATAAAGCAGCTATCAAATCACTCGTTTTACCTGTTTTTCAATCTAAAAGATTCTTTACACCTTACCATATCTTAAATAGTAAAGGCAGTTTTTATGCGGTTTATCAAAATAATGAGGTTGTTGCTTTTGGTAAATTTTACAAGGCAAATTGGAAAATACACGCTCTACCGGGTAAAAACGGACAAATTTTGGTAAAAATTCTTCCTTTTATTCCAATCATTAACCGCGTGATAAATCCTGAAAAGTTCAGTTTCTTGGTTCCAGAAGCCGTTTGGATAAGAGATAACAACAAAGAACTGCTTTCCAATTTCTTTGAATCTGTCCTGCAAAAGGAGAAACATAAAACGATTATGTGGTGGAATGCAAGTAATGATTCCCTTTTGAATGCGGTTAAATCTCAGATAAAATGGGGTCTACTGAATAAGCTGTCTAAACCAAAGAAAGTGGATTTAGTTGCCCTATCACAATCAGATGATACTGGGAATCAAAAAGATGAAATTTACACAGTGGGGATAGACTTTATTTGATTTATGATTGACTTTAATTGGTCTGATTTTTGATGTTAAAGCCTTTAAAAATTCAGGTTTAATGAAAAATATTTTTGTTTTCGCTATCTTTCTATCGGTTAATTTTGCTTTTCTCGCACAACAAGAAATTAGGTTAACAAGCAGCTACAACTTAGATCCAGTTCGTTTTGCTATAATTGAGGTGGGGGCCGAGAAAGTAAGAACAGATGTTTACGGGTTAGCAAAATATAACTTTCAAATTGTCGACACCCTATTTATTTCACATCCAGATTTTGAACCCTTGGCTTACCCTACCGTTCAATTAAAAGCCGGAGTAACCGAAATATTACTTACATCAACTGTACAAACGTATTCAGAATATGTTGTAGAGCCTTTACCTTGGCAGCAGGGAGAATCAGAGTATCCAGGTTATATTCAAGTATTAAAGCCAAAAGACATAGAACTAGCTAATCCTCAAACATCCGCAGATTTACTTGCCGTTGGAGATCAAGTATATATCCAAAAAAGTCAACTTGGTGGAGGTTCTCCTATGCTAAGAGGTTTGAGTACGAATAGAATATTGCTTAGTGTCGATGGTGTGAGGATGAATACGGCTATTTTTAGATCGGGTAACTTACAAAATGCCATATTGATTGATCCGAACGCTATTGCTAAAGCCGAAATAATATTTGGACCAGGAACGGTAAATTATGGTAGTGATGCTTTAGGTGGTGTAATGGATTTCAAAACCCTTTCTGTTTTACCTGATTCTACTGCTGTTTCTTTGTGGAAAGCGAACGTTTTAGGTAGAATATCTACCGCAAATTTAGAACAAACCATTCATGGAGATATTACCTACACAGGTAAAAGATTTGCTGCGCTTACTTCAATATCGTACAGTAAGTTTGAAGATTTAAGAATGGGAAGTAGAGGGTTTGATGAATACCAAAGAAATACATACGCAGCTAGAATCGATGGGAAAGACACAGTTTTAATAAATTCAGATCCAAATGTACAAGTGGGAACAGGTTACAGTCAAATAAACCTGATGCAAAAGTTTGGTTTTCAAGGTAAAAATGGATGGTTGTATACGTTTTCATCGATGTATTCAGAGAGCTCCGATATTCCGCGATACGACAGACTAATTGAAACTAAAGGAGATGCTTTTAATAGTGCGGAATGGAATTATGGTCCTCAAATTTGGTGGATGAATCAGTTTGTTGCTTTGGGAAAGTTAAATAGTTTGTTTGCAAATGAAATGAAAATATCGGTTGCTAACCAATGGTTTGAAGAAAGCAGGATAGATAGAAAATTTGGTAATGATGTGCGAAGAATTAGAACAGAACAAGTAAATGCAGCTTCTGTTAACATTGATTTTAATAAAGAGTTTTCTCCAACAACCAAGCTTTTTTATGGAGTCGAAGCAGTACATAATTTAGTAGTTTCTAATGGTGAGTCTGAAAACATTGTGAATGGACAAAGGCAGCAGGTTGCTAGTAGATATCCAGATTCTGAATGGATGAGCTTCGCAGGTTATTTGTCTCTCCAACATTGGGTTAATAAGTATTGGCATATTTCTTCGGGCTTACGTTATAATCAAGTGCTTCTAAACGCTAATTTTGATACAACATTCTACAACTTTCCCTTTCAACAAGTGAATCAAAATAATGGCGCGCTTACAGGAAGTCTTGGTGCAACATATAGATTTAATGGCTTTATGTATGGTTTAAATCTTTCAACTGGATTTAGGGCGCCGAATGTAGATGATATAGGTAAAATTTTCGATTCAGAACCCGGGGAAGTTATTGTTCCTAATATTAATTTGAGACCAGAATATATCTACTCGATAGATGGAAATTTTAAAAAGGAATTTCAAAATGAAGTAAGTGTTTCGGCGACTGTTTTTTACTCATTTTTAAACAATGTAATTGTTAGGGATGATTTTACTTTTAACGGACAGGATAGCATTTTGTATGATGGAGTGATAAGTCAGG
>Ga0209138_1000865_pt1 | contig 27674 bp, 38 predicted proteins | sample SaaInl3SG_22_DNA_FD_184645 | JGI IMG/M metagenome (GOLD analysis project Ga0209138, IMG submission 184645) | Marine microbial communities from expanding oxygen minimum zones in the Saanich Inlet - ESP_153SG_22_DNA (SPAdes) (version 2) | ecosystem: Environmental > Aquatic > Marine > Intertidal...
AAAGGCAGCTGGCTACCTATAAGGTGTTGCAAAAATACAACAAAAAAGATGTCAACTATTTGCAAAAAGTGGTTGACATCTACACTAAAAGATCCTATACTGTATATAACAGTTAACAAAGAGGGCACAACATGAATCAAGTTCAAACAGCAATCACAGCAATCCGTGGCATGAACAACGATGAGATCAACCAAGTGGTTGAAGCAATCAAACTCCAGCGCACATTCAACGCACGAGCAACAGCACGAGCATTGACTGTAGGCGACACTGTTAGCTTCACAGGCCGCGCAGGTCGCAAGGTTACAGGTATTGTGACTAAAGTGAACCGCAAGACGGTATTGGTAAAAGACGGCTACACCACATGGAAGGTGACTGCTAGTTTGCTGGACACAGTGTAAACAAAATGGTTGACAGTTCACACTGTTGACCATATACTGTTATTATAAGTTAAACAAACGGAGCGAATATTATGAACACATCAACTCAAACACTTGCACAGATTGCTGAAGATCCAAAGTACTACACAGTGGACGATCTCAAGTGTATCCTCACAGAAGCACTAGACTCTGCACGTGATGCGGCACAACAGCACCTAGACACACACGGCGAACACGCCTACTGTGGCTTTGCTTGGGTCAGCATATACGGTGTCAAAGGCAACACCAAGCTGGGCAAGAACCTTAAAGCCGCAGGCATAGAACAAACATGGGACCGAAGCTTCCAGATATGGAACCCATGTGGCTTGGGCACACAGTGTATGAGCACTAAAGAAGCAGGCGCTGATGCGGCGGCACAGGTGTTTGTCAAGTATGGCTTTAGAGCTTACTCAGGATCGAGAGCAGACTAATGCGCAAGCTGTTCGCACTAGGTGTAGTAGTTGCAGTCCTACAGGGCTGTGGCTACACGCCACACAAGGACACAGCATACGATCCTTGTGTGGCTTGCGGTGACAGTCTCCTAGATCAGATTCCAAACAACAGTGTGACTTTCAATCTTGATGGCACGGTGAGGGGCACATGCTATCCACAACTCAGTTGTGACTGAGACTAATAAAAAAAATTTTACGTCAGGGGTTGACCGGTTATAGTGTGTGTGCTATACTGCGCTAATATTTTGGTAGTGGTCATAAATCACCACCTTGAAAGGAAATGGGCATATTAAATTTTTTGCGCGGCAAAATTTTTCACTCTAGGACCCTTTTCAGATATATACACGCATGACACTCACTCTGCACAACCGTCAAGCTGTGTGTTAGCATGCGCATACAGTTAGAATACGATTCCCAGTCAAGCTATGCACTCAAGGATGCTCGTACGCACACACTCAGCATACAGCTATTCTTGCGCAACATACACAACTATCAGCTGGACGAACGTACTATACTGTTAGAGAACCCACGGGACGCTACATTCGCTTGTGCGCTTGCCAGCGCAGTAGAGGGTGTAAAACGATTCAAAATTATGTGATTTTGTGGGTCATTATGCACACAGTTGTAAATACTTACTAGCAATGCTTGTTCATATGTATCACAAGATGAACACCCATGCACTACTAGCATGCACATAGTTGTACTGCTCAGTTATATACACTCAGCATTTTGCTGTAACATGAACAAGCATTGCATTTTTATCAAAGTCAGCGGTTTATAATAAATAACTGTATGGAACAGAAATACTTATTACCAGCCGCAGTGAACACTCTAACACGTCAGACTGTTAAAACACAAGATCTAAAAGGTGTGCGCTATACCACACGCATGAGAAGTCTTGCACAACAAGAAGCTGATCGTATTGCACAGACGCTTACCAACGGCACTGATCAAACATGGGTAGGTACGCTGATTGAATACACCTCTAGTGATACGGGTGTGAGAAAAATCGGCTAAAACCGCTCGCTTGCGCTTGCTTGCTTCGCAAGCTCTTTCTCGAAAAATCGCTGAACCGCTTCGCGGCTTTTGTGGACTCCTGCTAAATATTTACGAGGGAGAACACCATGAAACATTTCGTAGGGGGCACTGTGTTGGCAGTGAGTGCTTGTGCAATAACACCCAGTGCAAGCATTGAACTACACACTCTAGAGGAGCCCAAGCCCACACATACTATAGTTGTAGAAAACGACAATCCTACCATACATGCAATACAGTATGTGGGATTCACAGAACATGCAAACAGACAAGAACTACAAGACTACACAGGTGTTGATCCTGTGCGTACAGAATGGTGTGCGGCGTTTGTAAATGCTGTGCTGGATGAAACAGGTGTAGAGGGCAGTGCTAGTGTCAGCAACTATCCGCTTACAGCAAGAAGTTTCCTGCGATGGGGCGTTGGCGTGTCAGAACCAGAGCCGGGTGACGTTGTTGTGTTTCCCAGAGGCAATAGCAGTTGGCAAGGACACGTAGGATTTTATCTTAAAACATTAGAAATAAATGGCGTGGACTACTATATGATACTAGGCGGCAATCAAAACAACAAGGTGAGTATTGTTCCCTATCGTGCAAGTCGTGCATTGGGAATCAGAAGAGGTTAGTGCAACGGTCCTCGTGGAGGATTCAAGTCAGTGTTGAAATTGTCTTCTAGTTCTTCTAGTTCTTCTTCCACATAGGTTATGTCAATTTCAAAAGTATGTGCCAGTCTTTCGCACAGTGCCAACATAGCCAATCGTGCTTCTTCATTGTATTGCACAGTACTGATCTGTGCTACGATGTTTAGCACTGCTTCTACGCATTCTCGAGTTTCTTCATCTAGTGTGTATTCTGGAAGTTCTTCTTCTAGCTGTTCGGGCTGTTTTTCGTCGTTCATGCTATCCTCTATAATAATTTAAGAACCATCTTGTAAAATCACCTGCATTTAACCTAGTTAAAACAACGGTTTACAGGGGGTATTTTTTAAAATTTTGCTTATACATACGCTGATGCATACTTGGACTGCCTCTAAAATTAAAGTGGCAAATAAGAGCCATTTAACTGTCTAACCACTGCTCTAGGCTGAGTTCACGATCTTCTAGTTCGCGAGCAAGTTCTGCCATCTTGTCTATCATGCCTAGATTGCGCAAACGTTTGAATACTTGATTTTCTGTACTCCATTCACCACTGCTTTCAAGTCCTGCACTGCGCATATCACGTATGCGTGTCTTTACACTGTTGATTGTGTCGAGATCGCGACTGAGTACAGCTCTTCGAATAATACGCACTGCATCGTCCATTTTGGCTTCGATTGCACTGTCGTTTACTCTTGGACGCACTCTGCGTGGTTTGTCGATCCATTGATTTCTTGCTACCGAATATACTCCGGTACTGTGATGCGGTTCGTCACTGCCCTGTACATAACACTCAATTGGAATGCCACGAATCTTGATATCTCTATTAGCAGTCCATAGATCTTTCTTGGCGCTGTAGAGTTCGCGCTCTTCTTCACTTGCAACTCCTGGAACTATGATATGTAGATCACAATCTGAAAAATCATTCCATGTATAGTTTGCGTTAGAACCTGTTAGTGTAACATCTTGTACATCAAGATCCACACCCACGTGTTTGATAAATGCTTGTGCAATCTTCAACATCTTCTGGCGAACATCATCTTTTAGTTCGTCGCCATCCCACAACAATGGATTAAGATTGCGGTTGAGTTCTACACGTTCGAAAATTTGTTTAATGCGCATAGTGTTATTTATCACTGCGTAGTTTTCGAAAGTGTTCTTGACTGCGTTCAGATAAAAAGTCAACTGCGACTCTACTGGTTGGAAATCCTGCTAGATGATCATCATGTTCGATATAAACGTTGCATTCGGGATGATGTAGTAAAAAACGAAATGCTATTTCACCTACAGCTTCTTGTACTTTGGGCCAAGGAACATCTATTGTGTAGTGACTTTCTGGTTGATACGTAAAAAGAGTAACGGTACTAAAACTCTTCATCTGAGCCCATACCGTTTAGGATCTCCCGTAGTTTAGTACTTTCAACTTTTCCACGCACCTTACCGACAGGTGCACCTTCGGACGGATCATCAGATATTTGTGACTCTGTTTCAGTTTTACGCTTGATACTGTCAATGATTGAACTAGATCCACGATTTGCACCAGCTGTACTTTCTTGTTCATCTTCTGGCAAGTCTGAAATTCTAAGTGTGTCAATATCAAAAGCTAGATCTACTTTTTGTCCAACACCACTACTACTACGTGTTTTCATCAGCTGGATTTGATAGCGTCCACGTTCTCTCATAGGACGACTTGTAAAGATACCAAACACGTTATCTGCTGTTTGAATCTTACTCAATCCGCCTGAGATATGCGAATGATCGAACTCTACTTCTTCTACAGCACCACGGTTCAACTGTGCCGCTGTAACAAACACACACTGTAATTCCATAGCCAAATTGCGTAGTTCTTCTGATACATACTTGTCTTTAACAAACAAGTTTTCTGCTGAGATCTTCTTACCAATGGGCATCAGCAAGTCCAAGTAGTCTACCAACAGCACATCTACTTTGCGCCCCATTTGAATTTCATACTCTTTCAGATAACTGCGTATGTCATTGGCTGTTTTGCCGCTGGGCATATACTTAATCTGCATAGCGCCACTCTTCTTGCCAATCATCTTAACTTTCATTTCGACATCATCTAGATTCTTAAAGATGTCTTTTGTAGTAACACCTGTTACCATACTGTCAACACGCATGCCAACTAGATGTTCACTAAGTTCTAGTGTCAGATATACTACATTAAGTCCTGCCTGTGCAAAGTTAACACCTAGGTTCGCCAAGAACAAACTCTTACCAGCACCTGAACCACCTGCAAAGATATTCAGCTCTCCTCGGTTCATACCACCAAACAGTTTTCTATCTAGTGTTCCCCAGCCAGTTGTTACCTGTCCGTTCTTGTCTTTAAGTCCTTCTAGTCTTCCACGTGGATCAGCAAAGTAGTCAGTACCCATGTCTCTTGCAAGTCCAATTTGCACTGCCTGCTTGACCATTGTTTCTACACTACCGTATTCGCCTTTCTCAAGCAAATCAGCGGATTCAACAATTGCACGTTCTAGACTTTTGTGTCTTGTAAAATTCTCAAATTCATCCATCAGCCACTGTTTGTGACCTTCTTTTAATTCAGCAGGTTCTTTGAAGTCTGTTCCGCAACTGCTGTTCACAATGTCATAGTCAGGAAGAACTGTGTAGTTCTTCGCATATTCGTTAATAAAATCTGCAGACTCTTGCAGTTTTCTATCAAACAAACTACTATCAAAAATACCTTGACATCTAACAAATGTTTCTGCATCTGCTAGCATCATTTCTAAATATAGTTTTTGTACGTCTAAATCATATTTCATGTTGTTATTATATAACCTTATACACTTGATGTCAATACTTTTATATTATATTCTTGTTCGAAAAGAATAGCGTCGCGCTTGTTGTTAACCATAGGCTTGCCTTTGATGTTAAGTGATGTGTTTAGCAACATAGGACAGCCCGTTAGTTCAAACCATCTTTCGAGCAAAGCTCGTATTCCGCTACCGTCTTTTGGTACGGTTTGGACTCTGGATGTGCCGTCGGTGTGGCAGATCGCAGGATACAGGTCTGGATTGGTGCAACGAGAGGTAAACTGCATAAAGTTGTTGTAGTGTCCGTCGAAGTGTTCGCTTGCATGTTCTTCGAGCACCACTGGTGCAAAAGGACGGAATTGCTGTCGCTGTTTAATGGCATTGACTTTACTTTTGATATCACTCCCCCTTGGATCAGCAAGTAGGCTACGATTGCCAAAAGCCCTAGGGCCAAACTCCGCCCTGCCGTTCGCAACACCCACGATTCCCGTTTTCTTGAGTTCGCTGATTGCTTCTTCAATTGGATAGTCTCCTTCTATATTATAGCCCAAGTAAGCATGCGGCATTTGCATATGCTCTTTCTTATGGGCTAGGACTGCACCTATTGCACTCCCTGCATCTCCTGGATTAGGCATGATCCATACGTTGTCATAAAATCGATAGGCTACACTGTTAGCACTACAATTTAACGCACACCCTCCCATTAGCACAAGATTTTTACTAGGTGTGTTTCTACTGGCCCATAGTAGAGTGTTCATTAGTATGTATACGTATACTGCTTGAGTCGCGGCAGCTATATCAAACATGTCTTGTTCTGTAGTAAGATCGGGACGCCACCATTTGCATCCTCGATGTAGATTGTGCTTTATCTTAATACGAGGATCGTACCCTATACCAGTCTTGTCAATAAATTCGTTGAGTGTGTCCATAAACAATCGTTTAGGGTCGCCGTATGCAGCCATACCCATTAGAATGTATTCGTCTTCGTTAGGCTTAAGGCCCACACGTTGCGTCATTGCACTGTACCATAAACCTATGCTGTGCGGATACCCTTGACTGTATACTTTTTTAAGTTTGTTACCCTTGCCCTCCCATACAGTTAGTGTTTCAAATTCTCCAATGCTATCAATACAAACGACAGTAGCATCGTTAAAAGGACTAGTATAATAACCAGCGGCAGCATGGCTATGATGGTGGCTAGTATACCTAATAGGAGCATGTATGTTATAATGTTGTAAGTAACGTTTAACATTGTTTTCACTATAATTCCATCCTTGCCCTGCTCGTAGTTGTCTAACAGTTTTTCTAAAGGGTCTTTCATACCATACCACTTCATCCGGTTCTCCCCATTTAAGTGCGTAGTTAATTAAATCAGCATTTAGGTGAGGATCATTTTTAATGCCGCTGAAACGCTCGCTATGACTGGCAAATTCTAAACCATCATCTGAAAATACAGCTAGCGCCGCATCGTGACTGTTTGCTGATATGCCCCAAGTAATCATTTGTAAATAAACGGATCACGTTTTTTAAGTTCTTCGATTGCTTTCTTACGTTGTGCTTCAGCTCGCCAATCTTTATATTTCTTAATAATCTTTTTAATCATCGCCCGCTACCTTATGTTCAAATTCTTTTTTCTTCATTGTAATACGAATGCTACCGTTAACTGCTGTCTTGATTGCATCTACTGTAACAAATACACGACCGTATCTATTTACAGCATCGTTGACATCTTTAATATCATTATCCCACGTTGGGAAAGCAACGTTCCATCCATATTCCTGTGCTTTATTAATTAACTGTATGCCCGCTTTATCTTGATCCGGAATAACAATAACTTCATATCCGAGCTGGTTAATTAATCTAAACTGGCTGTCATTTAGTTGATTCCCTAACAATGCAACACCGCCTATTGACAATGCATCAAAAGGACCTTCTGTCACAAACAGATACTTTTGGTCCTCTTCTTGAGCATCAATATTGTATACATAATTATTACTGTGATTACTAAGATATTTAGGATTACCTTTGCCAATCTTTCTTGCTGTGTATCCTACGTTCTTTCCTTTGTATGTAAATGGAAGTATTAGTCTTGAACTAACAGACGGCTCCGGGCTCCAATAAAAATGTTTGCTTAACGGATCGAGCCCTCGTTCATACACATAAGCAACTGCGTTTGCAAACTTTTCTTCTAATACAAAGTTGCCGGAAAAATCTGTATCCAGCCATTCAGACAACGGCAAACTACCTTCTGGAAGCTCTACCTCATCAAAGGTTAAAACTTCTTCATACTGTATAACTTCGTCAGATGATTCTGTCTTGAGTGCTTCGAACACCAACGCACTAATCTCATCGTTGCTTGCACCAAGCCATAAACATAACGATTTAAATTTACCTGATATAGGTCTGCCAGGCTTCCAACTTGCAGTGTATTTGCAGTTGAAACAGTTATACACTACACCATCATCAAACCTAATTCCGCCACGCTTTCTTTTATCGCTACTGTGTCCTCGATGATGACAGCATGGTGCATTAAAGCTAGTCCAGCCACTAGGGCTAGTTTTGCTTTTTGCAGGCAATAGGGTTCTGAATTTATCAATTACAAGTGTCATAATACTAGTATACTATCTATACAGTATTTTGTCAACACTTCCTATGTTAGTAATTTGTCCAGAAACTACAAAAGTTCTAACACCTCGATATGATGTTCCAGTTTGAGTAAATCTTTTAAGTTCACCTTCGGGACCAACTTCAGTAACTGTAATAGTTAGATCGTTATTGTTGTCGCTACCGCCTAAGTCTCTTCCGCTAATTTCGATTTTGTCGCCTACTATATAACCACGGCCGTCTTCTTTAATTGATACAGTGTAACCGCCTAGAATGGTTTGAGCTACTACAAATTGTGCAATTTGATTAGTTCGTAATGGTGTATGTTTTACTCTAAAGAAATTATACTTTCCAGTAATATTCTTATACATCATATTTACATCTGGAATAAACGACTCTAGTGTTGTCCACTGAGTAGGAGTTGAACCTTCTGTTGTACTTGCTTGTATTTCAATTTCACCTGTATAATCTGTTGTATAAATTTGAAATGTATGTAAACTAGCTGGATTCGAAGTTCTTACGTTTGCGTCAACAATACTAGAAAGATAAAAGTCTGGCTCATCGTCAAATGTTTCTTTAAGTTGAAAGTCTTCGAGTTCAATAGTATCGTAAGGTAAACCTAATGCAGTGCCACGTATTTCTAAGTTTCCAGTAGTACTGAATCTGCTATCAAAATATAAAGGTGTTCTATTGTCAACAGTATACTCGTCGCCGTCAATCGTTGTTCGCGATTCTTTCATTAAACTCCAGCGGTAAAATCCTTCTTCTAGATCCTCTAAATCATCTCTAGTAAAAGTAAAATGCATCCTACCAATTGACGCATCATCAGCTGTTAAGTCTTTTGAAAACACTAAGTCTTCAGTATGTATGTCAATCAAGTTGAATACTAATGTTGATCCGCTGATATTAACTTTCTTTTGATCTCCAGATTTGACTTGAAAATCAATCCTGTTATCAGCGTTTCTTTGAACGATCATGTCGCGATTATATGGCATTTCATTTCTCTCTGTAATTCCGTCAGAAGGCGGATTAAAATAAACGTTGAACAAATTCGAATATAAATATATTGAATTAATTTGCATAGGTGCACCTTTTTATATAACTATATTTATCGATGAGAATAACAGAAAACTTACAAGAAAACTTCCCGTTCATAACAGTGTTAATGCACGGCGATAAGGAGTATGTCGGGATTGTAATCAATCAAGATGCTCAAATCACGTCTTTTTATGACTATGAAAATTTACGTACAGATACTGAACGTAAACGTTTATTAGAACTAGGAGATGTATGGTGGTGGGAATCTAATAGACAGATCCCCATTAATATCTTCCTACGAAGAGAAATTAGTCAACTCGATTACTCGATTAAAAACTTCATGACAAAAGATGTGAAGATTTTACTCGGTCCAGTAACTAGCTTAAATGATATTATTCAAAAGAGGATTAAACGTAAGAGTATTACTCTTGTTCGAATACCTAAGAAATAAGCTCTTCGCACAGCATGTTCATGTGTACTACAACGCTTAATGCATAAGCAGTGGCATGTGATTTCTTGAAGTAATAGGCACCGTCACTCGGCTTTGTCCACACTTCCTTCATTATCGTTTCCCAGCTCTCGTTCGCTAGATGTCTCTTGGCTGGACGAATTATCGCTAGTGTCGCCGCCAATTGTTCTACCGATTGCGGCTTCAATTGCTTCAGCAGTGCTCCGTGCCCGTTTAGATGAAAGACGCTTTCGCTGAAGTCCTCGTGTTCCAGAAGTTGCCATAGTGGTTCCCTTTCCATTAATTCTGTTAGATGTGCTTCATCCTTAACATCTTTGTATATGCTTACGTTAAGGAAGTCTAGTTTAAAGAAGCCTTGTTCTTCAGCTTCTTTAAAATCAACCGAACATAGATTTGTTAAAGGGTCAAACGGAACTTCGTGCATAAACACACCAGTATTATGCTTGATACGTTTTCCGTCTTCGACTCTGCTTGCACGAATAAAGTTAAAGTGTTTTAATGCTTCTTCTCTATCGGCAAAGTCAATATCTATGTCAGGTAGATGATTCATATTAAAAATAGTTGATTACAATGTTAGCTCTATACTTTGCATCAGTGCAGTTGGTGCTTTGATGAAGTTCTGAAGCATCATGTGTTATCAATCTGTTCTCCTTACTTTCGATTAACTCGTCTCCGAGTAGTGTGTAACCGTTACAATTATTTAAACAAAAAATAACGGCTTTGTGATTGAAATCATAATCCTTATGCGGATCGTGTTCTATAATTTCTTTTCCTCTTGGATATAAATTTGCTTTTATTCTAACAATAGCGTTAACATCTAATGCCTTTAGTAGAGGTTCTAATATATAACCGTATTCGCTTATCCAAGTGTTATTTGCGTAAAATACATGTGTAAAGTGATAGTCGGAAGATTCTACTTCTTGCCATGTCATATTCTCAGTCATGAACCAAGGGAGATTTGGACCTAGTAATACATCTGTTATACTATCAAACTCATCCTTGCTTAAAAAATTATCTTGTATCATTCTAAGCCAGCCTCCTTAATTACATCCTTTACTAATTGAATATCGGCTGGAGTCTTCTTAAATCGGGCAATCCAAAACTTAGGATCAATAAACGGACTTAGGATTTCTAACTGTTCGTCGTTCATATTTTGTAACATTTCTTTTCCGCTTTTGCAGTTAAAGATAATCCACGGACTAATCTTTCCTTCACGTATTTGATATGTTGCTCTATTCAAATTGACATATTTAAAATAGTGTTCCCAAGTTGAGTCATTCTCTTCTGCCCAGTCCATCATTGTTCCGATAGTACGCTGAATAGCACCATCCGCAGGCTCTGTCTTAATAAGATCGATAATGTACTTGTCGTACATTTCATCACGTGCCCAGTGATCTAATTTCACTCCACTTCGTATAACCCATTCGATAAATCTTTCTGGAAATATCGGATTTGTGTTTGCAATGAGACTTCCGAACTTAATAAATGCAGTGTAATACGGACTGTTAGCAAACTCGTTAAAAGTTTTTTTACCTTGAAAGCCTTGGCTAATTTCATAAAATCTCTGATACGTCAAGAGTCCAGATCTAACATGTTTTTCGTCACGAGAAAGGTGCCTGCGTTTCTTTTCGCATACATGAACTATTAATGTTTTTTCTTTTGCAAACTTCTTATTGCAAAACTCACATTTATAATTTAAGTCCATCGATTTGCTTTTTCTCCCAACCGAGCTCTTTGCAGTATGCTTTGATCTCTTTGTCTGATGTGATTCTTGCAAGTGTAGCAATGTCATCTAATTTCTTCTCCGGAAACAATTTAGCTAGTGCTTCTTCGCGCTTGTTCTTTTCTTTTTTAACTTTCATCCATGGATGAAATTTTACACTCTTACTTTCATGTGCGCAACTACAAATTAGTTGCCAGCATAGTTTAGGGTGTTTGCTTAGAAACAAAAACAAATTTTTATTAAATCGCTCGTTCACGTTTAATAGATAATGTGCTTGTAAATCAGTGCCGCCATTGACGTTACTAACATATCGATTTAAAGTAAAGAACACAACACTCTTACGTTGCTCTTCTGTGAGCTCGTCCCATGCTTCTTTGCCGTTTAAATCAATTGCCGCAAGTATTTCGTTAAGTTTAAGTTTTTCTGCCATATTTACACCTTATGTATCATATAATTATACACTCGGATATAACAGAAGTCAAGTACTAACGATGCCCATTACAAAGAAATTTTTAACTTGAATGTCTTTTTTTGTTGATTTGGAATATTTTGTAACTTCACGATATTCGTCTTGTAAAATATCGTACCCTAGTTCGCTAAACTGTTTGCGCCACCACTGCGGCTCTTTTTGTATTAGATGTGCATTTCTGCCATCGGGCAATATTAATTTTGCTGGAGCACAACTAATCAAATGATAAAAAGAGCTAGACACTGACTTTAACTGATTGAGTGTTTCGTGTAAATGTTTAGGTTCAATATGCTCAAGAACATCAGTACTGATTACCATATCTACTTTAACTTGATTTAAGTCGATATCAAATTCAGGCACAGCCGGATCGTACTGTATAACTTCGATATGTGGGTACTTGTCGTTGAGTGCTTCTTTTAATCTACCTTTGCCGCAACCAAAGTCTAATACTGTAGTCGGTTGTAATTTTTCAAACCACTTGTCTAAGTACGGCGGCAGTTTGGATCTTTTTCCGAAAGGAGAACTAGCATGTATCTTTGCTAGAGTATTTTTATAATCTTCTGATATCATAATAAGTTAGGATTCCCTGTTAAGCTAAGTGCGCCTACATTTTTAAAGTACGCAGGATGTAATCTTAAAACACTAGGCTGTGTAACTTTAATATCGACGATTGCGCTACCTATTTGTATATCGGCAGGAAGATATCCGTTAGCATCGATCCAGCGAACAATCTTATGTGCCGCATGCGGCTTAATTAGATACCCGTATGCGCCTCTCATATAATTCCCAGTACCATTTTTTTCTGTTGCTTTTGCTTGGGTATTCCAGTAAGGATTAATTTCAATATCTGTTTGTTCTGCTTCGTTTTCAAATATTCTATTATAGTTTCCGCTATACGGATCGTGTCCATCGAGTTTTAATACATCACTAAATGTTTCTTCAACATTGTCAGGCAAGGGCTTAACAAAATATCCGTCATGTTCTAATATACAAAATGTTTCTTTTGATCGAGCGCAGGCTTTCCATAAATGATAGTGACTAAGGAAACAGCCGTGTACTCCAACTCTGCCTTTTTTAAATTTATATTTAGGAGCAATTTTAAAATGATCTAAATATGCTTCGTACTTGTGTCCGTTGATTGCATCAAAGTAGTTTACTTTGTAACCTAGTCTTTTTGCTTGCTTCACACAGTCTTTTGCGTGTTTTTCAGATATTTCGTTATTCTTTAATCTAATAATATGAAATTGCATCTTTTTAAACTGCTCTGTTAATGTTAATAAATATGTGCATGAACATACTTATCACAATTATTTGAAGAGCTAAATTTATGAAAATACTAATACCCATGGCTGGTTTAGGATCTAGATTTCCAAGTCATTTATATCCATTACCGAAACCGTTAATCAGTGTCAATGGCGAGCCAATGATTAGCAAAGCAATTAAGAGTATTGATCTTGACGGACAGCATCTATTTGTTATTGCTAAAAACGAATTCACTAAAATGGTAAAAGAAACTATTCTAAGTATTCTTCCTGACAGTGAGTTTATTGAAATTGATTATGTTACCGAAGGTCCGGCAGTTAGTGCATTACTTTTTAAAGAATTAATTAATAATGATGAAGAATTAGTTATTGCAAACTGTGATCAAATCATGGAATGGGATAGTTCGAAGTTTCTTCTAAATGCTAGACTAAACGACGGATGCATTGTTACATATCATACCGAAACTAAGAAAAACAGTTATGCTAAACTTAACGACAAGGCATTGGTTACAGAAATACGAGAAAAGCAGGTTATCAGTAATGTGAGTCTCAATGGTATACACTACTGGAAGAAAGGTAGTCATTTTGTCGACAGTGCTGAAGAAATGATTGCCGCGCAAGACCGTGCTCCAAACGGAGAGTTCTATATTGGCCCAACGTATAATTACATGATAAGCAAAGATTTAGACATTGGAGTCTATCACATACCTAATCAGATGCATCACCCAGTTGGTGTTCCTGAAGATTTAGATAATTATTTAGAATATGAAAAAAGAAAAACTGAGTAACATGTGGAGAGGGTGGTTTATAGGAGACTTTGAACCATCCATTCTTAAAACAGATGATTTTGAAGTTGGTGTACTTACGCACAAAAAAGGTGAAAAGTGGCCTACACATTATCATAAAATCGCTACGGAATATAATGTTCTTTTGTCCGGATCAATGACTATACAAGGTGAACTGCTTGAAGCAGGCGACATCTTTGTTTTTGAACCGGGAGAAATTGCTGATCCTGAGTTTCATGAGGATTGTACTGTAGTTTGTGTTAAACGTCCAAGTATTAAAGGAGACAAGTATGAAGTTCTTTAGAAACAGAAGTGAAATTGAAAGTGACAAATATTATATTGCTACTTACGAAATGACAAGTAGTGATAATTTAAGAGAAGCCGCATGGGCACTTGCTATCGGCCAAAGTGTTGGTAATCCAAGTGTAAGAAACGAATGGGAAACTGATGAACTGTTCGAAAATCATAGCTGTATTATTTTAGACGATGAAGAAGATTTACGTGCTAGCAAAGATGGGTTAGTGCATATTGCATTTCCTGTTGCAAATACAGATTGGGAAACAGATGGAATGGCCCATATGTTATGTCAACTTATGGGAGGGCATGTTGATATTGCAATTATTACTAGTTGTCGCTTAGTTAATTTAGAACTTCCAGAAACTGTTACTAAACATTTCTTAGGACCTAAATTTGGATTATCAGGAATTAGAGAATTTACAGGACAATATAATAAGCCATTACTAGGTGGAATTGTTAAACCTAAAATCGGTATTACTCCTACTATACTATTAGAAATGGTAAAGCAGATGGTCGATGGCGGAGTAGACTTTATCAAAGAAGATGAAATCATGAGTAACCCGGCAGTTTGTCCTTTAGATGAGCGTGTAGATTTAATTTCCAATTACCTTGCAAAGCAGAGTCGTAAAGTTGTGTTTTGCCACACAATCAACTGTGATCCTCATATTGTTTCAGATCGTGTAAAGCGTGTTCATGAATTAGGAGGCAATGGCGTACACATTAATGTGTTTAGTGGCTACGGTGTATACAACAGTATTAGAAAACTTGATTTGCCTATCTTTATGCATTATCAAAGTAGCGGTGCAAAAGTTACTACAGACGTAAATCATAGATTTAGTATTAGTTGGCCGGTTATGTGCCAGCTTGCTTCGTTAATGGGAGTCGATACAATTCAAACTGGAATGGTTGGAGGATATAGTAATGATGATCCTGTTGAGATTCAAAAGTGTTTAGAGATTCTCAGAGCAGGAAATACTATGCCAGTTTTAAGTTGCGGATTTAATCCGGGTCTTGTAGAAAAGGTTAATAAGCTAGCAGGTACTGATTATCTTGCTAATGCTGGCGGTGCAATTCACGGGCATCCGGGAGGTACGGTTGATGGCGCAACTGCAATGCGACAGGCTGTTGACAAGACATACGGTTCAGAATATGATGTTGCAATTGAAAAATGGGGTTTAACGAAATGAAGTGGGAAGAGGATTTAGTTACCGATATTCGATTAAACGATTATCGAGATGATTTAGATTATCCACTAGATTCTAAAAAGGATTTTGTATTCGAGGGCATCCTTCCGAACTTTCCAACTTGGAGAATGAAACATGACTTCTCTACTCTTAATCAAGATGCATTAAAAACAGTTTTCGAAGAGCGTTCTATTAACGCACGTAGCATTGTAGAAATTGGTGTTAGTAGAGATATTAAAAAAGCTAGAACTAGTACTACAATCTTTTTAGAAAATAAAAAGCCCGAGTGTGTTTATTTAGGTATTGATATTGAATCTAAAACATACTTAGATGATAAAAAGAATAATGTTCATACTATGATAAGCGACAGTGCTAATATTGATTTTATTATGAATCGTTTGAGAAAATTGAATGTTAATGAAATTGACTTTTTAATGATTGACGGATGGCACAGTATTAATCAAGTATTAAAGGAATGGGAATTTACTAAATGGCTAAGTCCAAACGGCGTTGTTGGATTTCATGACACTGCTTACCATCCTGGGCCAAATAGATTTGTTAATAATTTAGATACTGATAAATGGAATGTTATCACAAACGCATGTTCAGAAGAACCACATGATTTTGGTATTGGGTTTGCATGGCGAAAATAAAAATATATATCTTAACCTATAAAGACCCAACAAGTTTAAAAAATAATCTTAATTCTTTGTTCTCGAGCAATACGAACTTTAAAGATATTGACATTCATATTATTAATAATCATTCTGAAATCTTCGAGTTAGCTCCTGAACACAAAGAAAAAGTCACTGTTCATCAACAGAGTCTAAGAGCAAATTGGGGGTGCGGTCATCCGGCACGAGATTGGAATCAAGCCATAGTACAAGGCTTTAAGGATTTAAATAATCCTGATTGTGATCAACTAATTCTATGTCAAGACGACTGCATATGGGATAGCAATTGGTGGCAAAAACTACAACAAATTCATCGGCAGTTTACATTGTATCAATGTAGTTGGGGCGATTGTTTTATTAGTCTACTGCCCGATGCTATTAAAAAAGTAGGCTTGTTTGACGAACGTATGTGTACTCTAGGTTATTACGAAGGTGACTTTTTATTAAGAGCTTGGTTATATAATCGTGACAAAAGTAGTATTAATGATTTCCATCATCACCGTGTACATAACGAAACAATGACTATCGCTAACCGCGCTGATGATAGTAAAAGTACGCCTCCATATATTAAACATAGCGGAAAGATATTTGCTGAAAAATGGCCGGAAATTAATCCACAGCGTTGGAAGAAAAGTTTATTCAAACATCCTCCTAAACGTCCTGCAATACCAGGATATTTGTTTTATCCGTACTTTGAAAAAGACATTGAAAATTTACCTAAGAAGGGATACATCGTCGCATGAGGGTTATTAGTCATAGAGGAAATATAGACGGTCCAAAACCGTTATTAGAAAACTCAATACAATATATTATAAATGCAACTAAGCAAGGTTATGATGTAGAAATTGATGTATGGTACATTGATAACAAGCTATACTTGGGACATGATAAGCCCCAATATTCAGTTCCGCTATATTTTTTAAAATCTAATCGAGACAAATTTTGGTGTCATGCTAAAAATATTGAAGCATTAGAATTTATGATGAATGAAAATATTCATTGCTTTTGGCATCAAGGTGATGATGTTACTGTAACTAGTAAGGGATATATCTGGACACATTCAGATACTGATGTGTACACCGAGAAAAGTATTGCATGCTGGATTGATGCAATAGGCGATCAGCCAAATAATGTATTTGGTATTTGTAGTGATTATTGTTCTTTAATCAAATAGTAAGTTGTAACTAACTGATCCATCAACTTTTTAAGAGTAGCATTTGTTTGTGCTAGTTCGCATAAGTTTTTCCATTCGCCATAGTCTAATAGTTCACCTTGTGCTCTAGCAACTGCGCCCGGATCCCCGCCTACAATCCAGCGAGGTATCTCAGGCTTGTCGCGATAATGAGCGTAGACAACACCGTCGCTACGCTCATATATCAAAGGCTCATTTGGAATTAGATTTCCCAATTGCTGTTCCGCTTGTACGTCTTACAATGTCATCATGATTAAACTCGGCCCAATACAGTTCAAATGCTACGCCGTCTTCGAGTCCTTCGAACTGGTGAATCTTGCCAGGCTTAACTTGTGTAAACTCACCGGCTTCAAGAATAGTTTCATCAACTAGTCCTTGGTCATCTTGCCATACACGAACCAGCATCTTGCCTGACTCTACAAAGAATCCGTTCCATTTATATTGATGTTCGTGCTCTGAACATTTGTATCCTGCTTTGTATTCGATGCGGTGAAACTCTAGTACACCATTTGCGTGGATTAATTCTGTTTGTCCCCAAACTTTACCGGCTTTCATAGTCATATTCCTTTCCTTATAATAATACGTTTAAATCGATAACTTCACTTTGTCTACTAACATCTTTTACAAAAAATGCACACAAAGGACTTTTAACACCCTCGGCTAACGGAATAGAAAGTAGTTGTCCATTTTTCATCTTTGGAAAAAACCATTTTACATCCTGATACACATTTAAAATTTCAATAGATGCATACTCTGGTCTAAACCCGTTAATAGGATTAATTACAAATGCTTCAAACCCGCGTTCGTTAATACTTGTAAGAGGTAAAACTTCCGGATCACTTCCGCATTCACTGTCTCCTACAAGCATGCACCAATCCAACGGCATTTGTACTTCGTTTCCGCCTATATTCATTAAAATAGCCGGACTGTTAAAACTTTCTAAAAATATCAGAGGCATAAAATAAAAATCTGGATCTTTAGGATCTGAATTATCAAGTACACTAAATCTAGCGTCTTCCTCAACTTCTTCTGGTAGTTCGTTTAAATCAAACGATTCATTTTCTAATGTTAGTATTCTCATAATTATTCCTCATTATTAGGTATCAACCTTTGTTATTTTGAAAGGATACTGCGCTTCCTTGTAGTATTTTTTTCTTTCAGTTAAATGACGCTTGGCGTACTTGCATGTTGAAGTAACATCCCATATTTGTACAAAGTCTTTATCTTCTGCTTTACGAATTCCTCGTCCGATACTTTGAATTACACGAACAAAGCTCTTACCGGGTTCAATAAGCACAAGATTAAAAATACGGGGTATGTTAATACCAACAGCCGCAACACCATATGTAGCTATAATAATTTTATTGTTAGCCTCTTTAATTTCGTCATACTGTTCTTTTCGATCGTCTAATTTTACATCGCCTTTAACAAATGATGCTTCGGGTAAACGATCTATTAGTTTATTTCCTGTATCAATTCTATTAATTAATACTAGTGTATTCCCATTTAGTGAAAAGTCTTTAATTTTACTTGCAATCCAATCCATTCGCTTTTCGTTAGTAACAAGCCATGTATACTCTTCTTGGAAACTCCTAAACTCTTCGATGTCTTTGGTCTGTAGAATATTAATTTCTAAGTTAGCTAGTACACCTTTTTCTTGCAAGTCATGTGCAGAAACATTATTAATTACTGGACCAATGCTTGCTAGAATACCTTGAAATTCATGAGGTGCTTTGGGTACTGTGCCTGTTAGTCCCCAACGGATTGGTGCATTGCGGAAGTTTTGCGTTAGTAGTTTTTTAAGTACATCGGCTTTTGCTTGATGCACTTCGTCGATAATAATTGCACTTACGCCTTCAGTGAATTCAGCAAGTGAAAGTGAGTCTTCGTCATGTTTCTTTTTATCTAGTACATTAAGACTCTGCCAAGTGCAAATTGTATGTGTACGATTTAATTCTTTTCTATCTCCGAAGTATACACCAACATCAAGTCCTAAGTTTACATAATCTTCTTCAGTTTGAACAACAAGACTTTTATTTGGCACAATTACCATTGTACGTCCATACGGTTCACATAGATGACTTAGTGTAGCTGTAGTAAGTGTCTTGCCAGCGCCAGTTGCAACTTCTTGCAAGCTCTGTGGGTTTTCTAAAAACTTATTTACAACATCAAATTGATAGTCACGTAAAACAATTGGCTGCCCGGCTGCCGGATGTCCTTTGGGCCATGTCTTACCTTTATCGGCCCAATAGTTTTCAGTTATCTCAGGAAATTTAAATTGTAAATTATCTCGGTTATCTTCGACATCAATTTCATAACCATCACTTTCGATAATTGGAAGTATTACATCTAAGTGTGCTAGATAACCAGTTCCGCCGATGCCAAAGAAACTTACAGTACCATCCCAGCGTCCTAATTTAAATGCAGGCATGTGGCGAGCATACGGAAGTTCATACTTCAACTTGTTTGCAATCTTCCGTCTTGTTTCAATTTGCAAGCCTTCAAGTTTTATATTAACTTCGTCTTTTATTACTAATTTACAGTTCGACACGTTTTTTATATTCTCCGTACATATGATAATGTGAAGGTTTATGCGAGCTAGTTGGACTTAACTCTGCAATCGAAATATCACATCCGGTTCCTTCTAAAAAGGATTTGGCAATACCATCTCTAGTATCCCAAAGCCCTGTTGTAAATACTATTTTAACATCGATGCCACTAGAAAACAACCACTTTTTCGGTTTATGGAGGAAAATTAAATAATCTGCATCATCAGTTTTTCCGCCAAATCCACACTCTTTGATCCAGTCATTAAATCCATTATCATTAGTATTATTTTCTCTATGACAGAACACAAATTTATTAGTATCGATATTATGCTCAACTAAAAATGTATAAAACTTTTTCATCCAGGTTGTATAATTGTCTGCCCTGTCTAGAATAATAACTTTTTTACCTCTTATAGATTCTGATAAAGTAAAGGCATCCTCTAAATTAGATATTCTAAATCTAGTACTACTGTCTCCACAAATTTTTTCTAAATTAGTTGTTTTCTTTCCTCTATAAAGAAAGCCCATTAACTTGGCAAGAAGTAAATCATCGTATATACTTCCTATTTTATGTGTGTCAAAATATTCCTGAGAATGTACTGATGCGTTTAACAATTTAACAGTATTGTTTTCAATAATACATGCTGGTGAAATTTCTTCTTCATTGTTATAAACTTCTTCAGCGGACGCACAAAAATCTTCGTATGAAGAATCTAATTCAAAATTATGTTCTTCAAGCCAAATGTTTAATTTTATAATATTAATATCATAGGCATTTATAATTCGTACCTTGCGATCAGGATCCCATGAATTTTGGAGGTGTTGAGATTGATTATAATATCCCTTTTCTTCTTGTCCTACAATCACTTGTTCAAAAGATTCTTTTACGCTAAAAGGAAATTTAAGAATAACGTTCACAGTATGTTTATCTGATTCAATCCAAACTTTTCTAGTTAAATCTACATACCTAAATGGCTTACTCCATTTAGGGTCTTGTAGTAATTCTAAATAGTCATATATAGGAACTAATATATGTTTATATTTTGTAAGCAGGCGAATTATATACTTGGCTTGAGATTCTGTAAGTTTATTTCCATTCGACAAGGTAGTGTAGAAACTTTGCATAGCACCTTTATCAGTACTAGAAAATTTCATCCCCCAATTTCTTTCACAATCGAGAACGTCAAATAAGTCACAAAAGATATCGTCTATGTATATTGATTTAAACATAAACTTATTATAACACATAATTTGTAAAAATCAAGAACTAATTAACGATTTTAATTTATTTTCTATTCTTTTAAACGGCATGCCTGATGCAATTTCTTCAACTGTAAACTCTGTCCATGCGTAATCGTTTAACCATTGTTGTCTATCGTGCAAAGGAGGATTGTCTAGGTTAGTAAGACTCTTAATACTAACGTCCCAAGCAAGACTACTTGTACTCGTGTATGCCGGTACACCTTCTATCACTGAGTGTATTCCCGGATTTGATGTCCAGCTTACAGTAGTATAAATGTCGTTAAAGCCCATGTCAAAATCGTCATAAGTGTTAGGAAGTTGCCGAGGTTCTTGTCTATAAACATGTTTGTATTGTGTTTCAATTGCTTCTAGTCTACAACGAGGATGAGGTCGAAACAGTATAGGGCGATCTGTATGTGCTTGTATATTTTCAATAGTTTCCATCACCCAACGATTCATTCGTGGTTGATCTCTCCATTGTTCGCTTTTTTCGTGTTGTCCTGCAATAAGAATAAATTTGCCGTCAGTGCGCCAAGGCTTTAAATTAAGTCCGAAAAGATTAGCACGACTACTATCGTTCCCCATGTCCCCAAAATAAGCATCTCTATTAATTCCATTAAGTCCTACCTTCCAAGTTGTTCCACGTTTAATACCACCTACTTCAATAACTAATATAGGTTTCTTTTTTCTTTTAGCTTCGTCCCATATAGCTTTATTAGGTGACATTCTACCGTTCCAAAGCACACTCCATATAACTGAAACGTCTTGGTTATCTGATACGATATTATGTCCGCACTGTTGCAAACCTCTTTGAACGGCGTCAAAAACTGGAGAGCTGTTTAATGCACCATATTCACGATATAATCTAAACTTCATAGTGTCCTACTAAATATACGCATATATTTAAGTAAAACGATGAGCAAGTTCAAAAAAAGATTAACAAAAAATACAAAGAAATTTGGCAACGCTATTGTGCTAGGCACTGGCGGAGATCATATTGGCGAAATATGTGAAGAATTTGCTACAGTATTCATCCACTCAGTTATTCCTCCGTCGATTAGAGTTAAAAATTTAGTAATGAGAAACAATATGGATAGCGTAACAAGTCTAAAACAAATTAGTCATGTGTTTATAGATAGAGATTACGTAAAATGCATCGACTACTTAACAAATATATTTTTAAACGAAAGACCAGATGTAATAATCGAAGGTAATGAACCTATCGATAGAACTAGATCTACTAATTTATATAGACATGGATACGAGTGTGTAGAACAACTCGGATTTGCACATTATTGGAAGAAGGTAAAATGAGTTTTACAGTTATAACAACGTTTCACAAAGCAGGGTATGATACATACGGTAAGAATATGATTAAAACTTTCTTAGAAAATTGGCCTAAGGAAGTAAATTTATATGTGTATGCTGAAGATTGTGTTGTAGAAGAATCTGCACCTAATTTAATCGTTAAAGACTTACACCAATCAAGTACAAAATTAGTAAATTTTAAAAACACTTGGAAAAACGTACCTAAGGCTAACGGCGATGTATCTCAAGATCCGGTTAGAAGTAGAAGAAGAGACAGCGGCAAAGGCTTTAAGTGGGATGCTGTAAGATTCGCACATAAAGTTTATGCTATTTTTGCCTGTAAAGAAGAATGTAATACTGATTGGCTTATCTGGATGGATGCAGATACTATCTGCCATTCACCAATTTCAATGCAAACATTAAAACATCAATTTCCTAATAAAAAAGATCTATGCTATCTAGGAAGAAAAGGCAAATTTAGCGAATGCGGATTGTATGGTATGAATTTAAGAAACGAGACAGCTCAAGCATTCTTAAACAGATTTGAATTTTTCTACGAAAATGCAGAACAAGGAATTTTTACACTAGATGAGTGGCATGATAGCTTTGTGTTTGATGCTGTTCGCAGGCAGTTTCAACTAAATGAATGGAACTGGAGTGACGGTTTAATAAAAGGTGAAGGACACCCGTTAATCAATAGCATGTGGGGCGCATATTTAGATCACCTCAAAGGCGGAAGAAAGCAATTAGGTAAAAGCAAAAGGCAAGATTTAATTGTTAAGCGAACAGAGCCATATTGGCAACAGTTTAGTTAGATATAATTTCTCATAAATTTCCATGCTTCGCCCGATTGCAACTCGGCAAAATTCCAATGACACATAGATAGACGTTCAACCCAATGCTGTCTATCAAATATCTTTGGATCTTCTAGTCTTTTTAAGTTAGTATTACATACATCGCCTACTTGACTAACATTCGGGTCTGGATCTGTAATAAAAACTGGTACTCCTTCGATTAAACTTGCTACACTAGGTGAACTATTATGCACTACAGTAGCCCATGCATTGTGTAAATCGTCTTTGATATTAGGCCTCCAAGAAATTGATGTTTTAGGGTCTCTAACTCTCAAATAATTTCTAGCTTTTTTATCTCCGGGGTGCGCTCTTACTACAATTGGTCGATCAGAAAACTTTCTAATTTCTCTTGTAACATTGTCTAGCCACTGCATTACTGGAATGCCCTTCATACTCCAACCGCCGTTACGTTGTAAACATACTAGAATATGGTTACCGGTAGTTCTATAGTCTTTTAGAGGACAATTTAACCTGTTACTAATCTTTGCCCACCTAGTCGGGTCAACATCTTTATCAAAATAAAATCCTGTAGTTGGAAAAACACCATCAAAACTGTATCTTAGGTATCTATTAGTATTACCCGGATCTGCATATAGGAATAAGTTGCTATCTACAATAAGACTACGCTTACCTTGGCGTTTTTGAAGGTCAATTGCTTGTCTTCTTAGCTGTAAATGAGGAGCAGATTTACCATGTTCATGTACAAACCCTTGAATGAACGCTACATCAGCATCTACAGTATTCATTGATCGGTGTGCAATACCAATATCTCCGGCATTTTGTACTCCGGCAACAAAATTGTCAAGAATTTGTGGTTTTTCTGGGTTACTATTATTCGCAGGTATTCCGCCATAATACGCAACTGCTTTAAACTGCATTTTGATACTTCCTTAACATCTTAACAGCCGTGCCATTCATTAACTCTTCTTTTGTAAACTGAGAATAACTCAGCATAGCAAGCCAATTGTTCAAAGAACCTTTATATAAATCATTAATTTGACTTGGATACTGCACAGCTACTGGATTTGAAATATGTGTGCCTAATGTCATAGCCGGAATGCCTTCCCAAATTGCTTCTGTAGCCGCATTACTGTTTAAACTTACTACACAGTAGTAATCTTCATTCTGTAATTGTTTAATTAAACTAGGGCGATTGCGTTTTGGTGCTTTTTTTCGGAACACAATTGGTTTATCGGTGTATTTTCTCAATTCTCTAGCAACATCATACTTCCAAGTCTTTAGATTTACATTAAACACTTGTGCGGCAAACGGCCCGGGCTCAATTACATAGATAATTTCACCTCCTGAACGCCAAGGTTTGGGAAATTTAGGAAAATTTGACAATCTGTCTGACGGTGCTTCAAAGAATTTACCGTAATGTAAATGATTACGTACAATCCTGTGCCATTTTTTGTTATTTTCCAAAAAATTAGTATACCCACTGTCAATAAACCACATAGGATAGTTATTATTGATTTTTGTAACTAGTAATTCTTCGTTGCCGACGGTATTTCTAATCAAGCAATCTTCAGTATAGCTATTGAACTCGTGTCTTCGGATCATAGGAGCTGTTTTACTAATTGTTAGACCAGTACTTTTTACAAATTCTTGCTTTTTGCTTTTTCGGTATGCACTAAGCACTTTCGAAGCACCAATTTTGTCTACAATATAATCAATATTGTTATGTACCATATGAAAGTCTTCTTCTCGCATACGTTGAAGTTGATCTTTGACATGGGACACCCATTCTCGCAAATCTAATTCTACATTACGAAAAAGTTTGTCTTTAAATTTTCGTTTTTCGTCATCATTTAATACTCTGTTAGGGTCACTCCACTTTGATTTTTTACTGATAAAGTTTTGTACATGTACAGCCGTATTATTATCTTCTGGTTTGAACTGCATCAGTCTAGGTACATAAACTCTAGTACTTAGAAAGAAATGAGCAAGTTCTTTATTATTAATTAACAGTTTCATGGATAACTCTTTGTAATATTATATGCAGTACCGTCTTCGATTTCATGCAACGTAAATTGTCCGTATGCAAGATTGTGACATTGCTTTTCGATATCTGCAACTTCGGGTTTAAATGGATTGTTAATTGTTGATATATCTGTACTTGCCAAAGGTCCGGCGGCACATGGCACACTAACAATTGCTGGAATACCATAAAGTATAGATTCTAAGGCTGCCATACTATTCATAGTAACTGTACACGCTACTCCGCTATCAAATGCATCGTAAATTGAGTACTCTTTATTTCGATAGTTTCTACTACCCTTTACTCTAACTTCGACTGGTAGGTCGGTATATTTTGCAATATTCTTTTGAGTAGTTTCTACCCACTCGTCGTAATCTATATTATACCATTTACAGGCTTTTGGGTTTGGCATTACTAAAAGTATTTTTTTATCGTAATTTTTCCAACCTTTCCATAATAGTCTAGGATCTTGTCCTACTAATCTTCCCCATCTATCAGCAGGAACATCTCTAATGGTCGAATGTTGGTTTTCATTTTTAACTACTCGATGCCAAATCTTTTTTCCGTTTGCATTGCCAACACTCGGAAAGTTTCCGAAGTATCCCGTATCAATGTACCAATAATCTCTGCCGATACGTCGACACTCATTTGCATGATCTTTTTTAATTACACCTCGGAGAACTAGTGGTTTACTAGTTACTGTTGTGTCAATAGTAAGATTGCCATTGGATCCCGATACTAAAGAATCTTCTAAACTTAATTTATTAGCCATTCATCATGTCCTGTAATTCAGTTTTCCATTCTTGATGGAATTCGCAGTTTCTATAATTTTCAAACCACGGTCCACCTTCTGTATAATGAATTAATTTTGGTTTTTCGATATCGTCATATACGCCCACTAAGTAGTTCCACGTATGGTCCAATTCGCCAATCTCTTCATCTTTTAGCCAGCTAAATCTATGCAGATATGCACCATTTATCTCAGTATCATTTACCATGTCTTGTGTAAGTCTAGCATTGCTAGGATGCGCACAGTTAAAAAGCATTACACTCGACCAGTTCTTGCGAGGGTAGATAGTTTGCTTCTGTCCGTCCATTTTAAATTCTTCTTTAACTTTGTAATCATGTTGTACACACATTACAGCATACTTGTCGTCTGCTTGATCAAACAGTTCTTTAATGTCTGTAGTAAGGATCATATCACAATCCATAAACACTGCCCAACCTTTAAAGTTAGTAAGTTCTGGAATAAGAAAACGTGTAAATGTAAACTCAGTACTTGCAAGTTTATCTACAGGACGATTATACCATCCTGCTTCTCTTAGTTCTTTTTGTTTTAACGGGCGTACATCAGCATCTGGCTGTTTAGTTAAAATGCTGTGCTTGCATACTTGATACGCAATATCTTCTCTAGTGTCGTAACCTACGAATATTTTCATAATTGTTCTAAAATCCTTTTTGCTCTTCCAGATCTAAATTCATCTACGTGAAATTGTCCATATGATAAATGGCATGCCCAAGCATAAACTTTATCTTGTGATGGATAATAAGGTGTTTCAATTTTGCTTAGATCATTACTTGCTACGGGCGCAACTGCATGGCTAGGGCTTGTATAAAAAACTGGAATTCCTTCAAATATAGATTCTACACCCGCATTACTGTTAAATGTTACAAGCGCATGTACATCATCTTGAAGTGCTTCCTGTAACGTGTTATTTAATCTGTTTAGTCTGATTTTATCTCTTGATCGTATTTCGACCGGACGATCAGTATGTTTTTTTATTTCTGCAACTGTGTCTTCTAGCCACTGATCTAAATCTAAACCATAAAATTTCATTGGTTTTTCGTCAGGTGCCGCAACTAATATTTTGCTTCCGCCCTTCTTCCAATTATTAAATTTTAAATCAAATAATTTTAATCTGTCATCGGGGCGTTCAATTAGATCGTTATGCTGAAGATCATTTTTAACAATACGATGCCAGTATTTCCATCCATTTGGATTTTTTGTAGATCGCTCATTTCCCCAATATCCGGTATCCATATAATAAAATGTTCTATTATAATCCCAGCATCTTTTAATAATAGTTTTCTTTAAGATACCGCGTAGTAAAATAGGACGAACATCTTCGTAATCAAAAATAAAACTGTTGCTGTCAATAACAGGAGTACGTTGTGCTAACGCAAATTGATTTATATAAGGATCTTTGCCGCCCTTGCTTAGATAAATCCAATCACTCATTCTTTAATGTCTTTACGTTCAATATCTTCTTCAACACAGTTAGTACCATATTGAATCTCTACCAATTTTAGATCAGTATCGTGTTCATTTGCAAGTTGATGCCACATGCCTTGTGGAATATGTAAACTCTGATGTTGAGTAAACACGCCAAAATCGTCTATATCAGTTGCTTGATTTAATGTATATACTGTTGCAGTTCCTTCAGCAACAAACCAATGTTCTGAACGTTCTTGATGTCGTTGCATCGAAAGTCTACCACCGGGTGGCACTGCTAGTTCTTTTACTTTAGTATGATTATCGTATTCGTGTATCACTCTGTAATACCCCCATGTACGTTCTGTCTTAGGTGCTTTCCACTCGTCAAGTATCCAACTACTCGAATTCATTTTATTATTGCCGCCAACTCCATATACAAACGTTACACGAGGATCTTCGCCCCATTGTTCTTCTTCTGGGACATTACCTTCTTTACGATCTCCGCCGTTTGCAAAGATG
>Ga0209138_1000867_pt1 | contig 27646 bp, 20 predicted proteins | sample SaaInl3SG_22_DNA_FD_184645 | JGI IMG/M metagenome (GOLD analysis project Ga0209138, IMG submission 184645) | Marine microbial communities from expanding oxygen minimum zones in the Saanich Inlet - ESP_153SG_22_DNA (SPAdes) (version 2) | ecosystem: Environmental > Aquatic > Marine > Intertidal...
CAAGGGTTTGGGCGGTCGTTTGACGCGTTCGTCATGACTCGGGCCCTGGCTGCGTTTGAGCGCACCCTCATCAGTGGCTCGTCGCGGTACGACCTTTGGCTCCAAGGCAACTCCGACGCACTTACCCCTGCCGAATTGCGCGGAATGGAGCTGTTTACGGACCTCGAGTGCGCGGGATGCCACTCGGACGTTTGGCTGACCGATTTCGAAACCCACAACAATGGACTGTACTCGGAGTACCTCGACCCCGGGGCGTTTCGCTTGACCTTCGACAGTGCAGATGTGGGCGCCTTCAAAACACCCACGCTTCGAAACGTGGCCATGACCGGCCCGTACATGTTTGATGGATCCTTGGTGTCGCTGGAGGAAGTTGTGGACCATTACGTCGCTGGCGGGGCCCAGCACCCCAACCAAGACCCGAGGATTCGGCCGCGTGAAATCAGTGCGCAGGACCGCGAAGACTTGGTGGCCTTTATGAATGCGCTTTCCGACGAGGCGTTCGTCACGTGGGCCGCCGGGTTGCGCCCGTGACCAAGGGGCTCAGAAATCAGGGATGTTGGACGAGCACCTGCTTGGCGAATCGATCCCCAGCATCTGTCACAACCTCGAGAACGTAGAGGCCCGACTGGAGGTCGCCCACCCAAAGGTGCATCAATCCCTCATGGGCCAAAGGCCTCTCTCGATGTCCTTTGACGGCGCGACCAGACATGTCGAACAGCGTGACGTCCGTCCACTCCACATCCGGTGACAGGTACATGCTGACAACAAAACTCACTGGCTGAGGAAACACCGTCCCCACCTCTTGGGGAGTCTCGGCCAGTTGAGCCAAGAAGACTTCCTGCAGGTCCGATGGCGCGTAAAGCGCATCGTAGTCCCATTCAGGGTTGACAATTTCCAGGATGCGGTCGTCCTCTTCCAACGCGAGGTAATTCCAACCGTTGATTTCCTGGTTGGATGTGCTCATGAACACGCGTCCATTGGGCGCCACCAAGACATCCCGCAACCGCCCCAGCTCACCGTAGAACAAGCTGTCTTGGGACACCACCGCTTCGCCCGCGTCGTCGAGGTGAAGGATGCGAAGGTGCTGGCGTTTGAGAAACACCAACAGCAAGGAATGCTGCCACTCCGGGATGGAAGGGTGATCGAAATACTCGAGCCCGCATGGGGCCATGGTCGGAGTCCATGCCGCAAGTGGATCAACGGCTTCGAGCGATTCGCACCACTCCGATTCGTTGGGCTGGTCGCAGAATCCTTCGACGTAGGGCCAGCCGTAGTTTTTGCCCTCCCGGATCAAATTGACCTCGTCGTCGTTTGCCGCGCCATGCTCTGAGAGGTAAAGCTTGCCGTCGCTGGAAAACACGAGACCTTGGGGGTTGCGGTGCCCCATGCTGAACACCCGGTTGCCGAACGGATTGCCCGGCGCCGCCTTCCCGTCCCAATCCATCCGCAACACCTTGCCCGCCATCAAGGATTCATCCTGCGCATTCAACGCGAGGTACGCGTCGCCCATCGACATGTAGAGGTAACCGTCGGGGCCTTCGAGCATTCGGCTGCCGTTGTGGGAGGTGTTGCCCTGGAATTTGGTCACCAAAATCGCGGTGTCCACCACCGCCCGTTCCTGAAGCGAATAGGTCAAGCGCGACAAGCGGCTGCTGAACTCCTCGTAGGTGTAGTTCACGTAGATGTAGGGCGTGCGCGGAAAGTCCGGGTGCAAAATCATCGAGTGCGCACCGCTGTTGTCCCACGATTGGTACACGTCCGGGATGTCGTAGACGGGTTCGACCTCCTTGGTGTCGGGATGAATTCGGCTGATGCGGCCGGTTTTCTCCAGGCACCAAATGTGGTTGTCTGGCCCCCACACCAAATCCCATGGCACGGTCATGCCCTCGGTGAGGACGTCCAGTTCCAAGGTGGTTTGGGCCCATCCCCAGGTGGAAATCAACAGTCCCAAAGCCAAGCCCCCCCCACGCAACCATACGAACGGATTCCTCATGGGTCAAAGGTACTTTCTCCTCGCGGCTTCTGTGCACAAAAAAAGCGCCGGAGCGAGGCCCCGGCGCTTGAATCGCAGTGGAGAGGGGGTCAGTTCGTGGCGAGCAAGTCGAAGCGGTCCAGGTTCATCACCTTGGTCCACGCCGCGACAAAGTCGTTCACAAATTTCGCGTCTGCGTCCGAGCTGCCGTAGACCTCGGCAAGGGCACGAAGCTCCGAATTGGAACCAAAAATCAAGTCCGCACGCGTCGCCGTCCAGCGCTCCTCACCGGTGGTGCGGTCGCGGCCGACAAAAGTCAATTCCGTTTCGTCCGTGGGCTCCCACGTCGTCGAAATGTCGAGCAGGTTCACGAAGAAATCGTTGCTCAACGTGCCAGGACGGTCCGTGAAGACGCCGTGGTCGTTGGCGTCCACGTTGGCGTTCAAGGCGCGCATGCCGCCCACCAGCACCGTCATCTCCGGAGCCGTCAACGTGAGGAGCTGGGCCTTGTCGACGAGCAATTCCTCGGTCGTGAGGGTGTACTCCTTGGTTTGGTAGTTGCGGAAACCGTCAGCCATGGGCTCAAGAACCGCAAAGCTGTTCACGTCCGTGTTTTCTTGGGTCGCGTCCGTGCGTCCAGGCGTGAAGGGAACGTCAACCGACACACCTGCCTTGGCAGCCGCCTGCTCCACGGCGTGGTTGCCGGCGAGCACAATGAGGTCCGCGAGGGAGATTTGGGTGGGTGCGTTGGTCGCGTTGAACGACGTCTGGATTTCCGTGAGGCCGGCGAGCACGCGCCCGAGGCGGTCGGGGTTGTTGCACTCCCAAGAGCGCATGGGCTCGAGCTGAATGCGCGCACCGTTCGCACCGCCACGGTTGTCCGAACCGCGGAACGTCGACGCCGAAGACCAAGCCACAAACACCAGGTCCTCCTTGGACAAGCCGGACTTGGCGATGTCGGCCTTCAGGGAACGCACCTGACGCGCGTTCACGAGCTCGTGGCTCACCGCAGGCACAGGATCTTGCCAGATGAAGGCCTCAGCAGGAGCTTCTGGTCCGATGTAGTTGGTCGCGGGTCCCATGTCGCGGTGCGTCAACTTGAACCACGCGCGGGCAAAGGCCGCGTCAAAAGCGTCGGGGTTGTCCATGAAATTGCGCGAAATCTTCTCGTACGCTGGATCGAAGCGAAGCGACAAGTCCGTCGTCAACATCGTGGGACGGTGCTTTTTGTTCTCGTCGAACGCGTCGGGGAAAATCTCGCCCGCGTCTTTGGCCACCCACTGGTTCGCACCGGCAGGGCTCTTGGTCAATTCCCACTCGTTGTTGAAAAGGGACTTGAAGTAGCCTTGATTCCATTCCGTCGGCGTCTTGGTCCAAATCACCTCAAGGCCCGACGTGATGGCGTCGGCGCCCTTCCCGCTCTTGTAGGAGCTCTTCCAGCCAAAACCTTGCTCCTCGATGGCCGCTCCTTCTGGAGCCACGCCAACGTTGTCGGCAGGTCCGGCACCGTGCGTCTTACCCAAGGTGTGTCCGCCCGCAATCAAGGCGACGGTCTCTTCGTCGTTCATGCCCATGCGGCCAAACGTCTCGCGGATGTCGTGCGCCGCCAACACCGGATCCGGGTTGCCGTTGGGGCCCTCGGGGTTGACGTAGATCAAGCCCATCTGGACGGCCGCAAGCGGGTTCTCCAGTTCGCGGTCGCCCTTGTAGCGCTTGTCGGCGAGCCATTCGCCCTCTGCCCCCCAGTACACGTTTTCCTGCGGCTCCCAAACATCGGCCCGGCCGCCGCTGAATCCAATCGTTTCGAAGCCCATGGACTCGAGCGCCACGTTGCCGGCGAGGATCATCAAATCCGCCCACGAAATGGCGTTGCCGTACTTCTGCTTGACGGGCCACAACAGGCGACGCGCCTTGTCGAGGTTGCCGTTGTCGGGCCAGCTGTTTTGGGGCGCGAAGCGCTGTTGGCCTTCACGCGTTCCTCCGCGGCCGTCTCCCGTGCGGTAAGTGCCGGCGCTGTGCCACGCCATGCGGATGAAGAGTCCACCGTAGTTGCCCCAGTCTGCGGGCCACCAATCCTGCGAATCGAGCATGGCCGCTTCGATGTCCTTTTTCAAGGCATCGTAATCGACGTTGCTGAACGCTTCGCGGTAGTCGAAGTCTTCGCCCATGGGGTTGGACTTTTCAGAGTGCTGGCGCAACACGTCCAAATCGAGGCGGTTGGGCCACCACTCTTGCAGAGACTTGGCGCGGCCGTTTTCTCCAGCAGGGCCTGTGCCCGATCCGGCGTGGAATGGACAGCCCGCGGCGGAGCCGCCTTCAGCGTGGTCGCACGACGCTTGGTCGTTGGAGCAGGACGTCATCATCCACATCAGGGATGCGCCGACCCACAAGGGAAGGGTTGAGAATTTCATGAGGTAGGTTGTGATCGATTCTTTGGCCTCAAACCTACTTCCAAGCCCCCTCTTCATGAAAATCGAAAATCGTAGGTTTGTGATAGATAAAAACTATCAACCATGACGCTGCAACAACTCAAGTACGTTCATGCCGTCGCGACGGAAAGGCATTTTGGGAACGCAGCAGCACTCTGCCGGGTGTCCCAACCGACGCTGTCCATGCAGCTGAAGAAGCTCGAGGCCGAGATGGGGTCACCCTTGTTCGACCGAAGCCAACAGCCCATCGCCCTGACGGAGGTTGGCCTACAGGTTCACTCGACCGCCGTGCGAATCCTCGAAGAGTTGGGAGGGTTGTCAGACTGGATGCAGGGTGCGACGGAACGCGTGGACGGCCGCGTGAGGCTTGCCCTCCTGCCGACCCTCGCTCCTTCCTTGTTGCCGCGCCTCATGCCTCTGCTGTTGGCTGATTTTCCGGAACTCGAAGTGGAAGTGCTCGAGCGCACCACCGGCGACATGCTTCTTGATTTGGAACGGGGGACGGTGGATGTCGGCGTGCTGGTGACACCCTTGCCCGACGACGCTCTGAGGACCTTGCCCGTGTTCATGGAGCCGTTGTTCGCCTACGTTCACGGACAGCACCCCGCGGCCGCGATCCCGAGTGGCGAAGTGACCGCTGGAGACCTGCCCATTGAAAACATGTTGTTGCTGGAAGAGGGGCACTGTTTTCGTTCACAGGCCCTGCAACTGTGTGGGTCAAGTGAGCGCGGAACAGATCTTGGTTACCGCTGTGAAAGCGGATCGTTGGAAACGTTGAAGCGCTTGGTGCGCGAAACGGGAGGCAGCACCCTGATCCCCGGGCTGGAAGCCCTCGGCTTGGCGAGCGACCCGCACGTCCGAGCGTTCGCGGAACCCCAGCCTGCTCGCGAGGTTTCGCTCGTGGTTCGGCCCAACTACCACCGCGAGGCGTTGCTGCACGGGTTGAAAACGGCCGTCATGAAGGCCGTTCCAAAAGCGTACCGCGCCTTTCCCAATTACCGCCGATTGCCCTGGCAACAAATCTGAACCTCCTGAATTGCGACGACTTGGGGATGAGCTTGCATCTTTGAGTTATGAAACATGTTCTAGGTTGGTCTTTGCCGGGAGTCTGCGTTTTGGTTTGGGGGTGCGCCTCTCCTGACGCTCAACAGTTGGACACGCCATCGACAGACACCCTCACGGTTTTGGCGTCGCGGCTATTTCCAACCCGGACCTATGAATCGTACCTCGACTCTTTGGCATCTCCAAACGTCATCAGATGGGTCAACGCCTCGGACCTGGATTCAGTTGGCGTTGAAGGCGCCCTTCGCCAAGCGAACGGAGTCTTACTCACGGGGGGAGCAGACATCCACCCCGCCCGTTACGGACAAGCGGAAGACACGCTGATTTGCGGCGACATCGACTTGGATCGAGATGCACTGGAACAACACTTGCTCAGCGGGATTCATCGGTTTCATCTTCCGGCTTTGGGCATTTGCAGGGGACTTCAGCACATGAACGTTTTCGAAGGAGGCAGCCTGCATGCTCACCTGCCTGACGCGTTGGGGACACAGGCCCACCGCGCAGGCACCGAGGGGAATAGCCGCGATACGCTTCACATCGTTCGTGCCTTGGTGGATTGGGGAGCTCTGGATGTGCAGTTCGGGGACCGTTCCCATGTGGTCTCACATCACCACCAAGGCATCGACCGTCTTGCCCCGGCACTTGAAGCCTGGGCAGAATCGCCAGACGGACTCATCGAAGGCATACGTCACCTCGACACCCTTGCCTTTCCGTGTTACGTCGGAGTGCAATGGCACCCGGAACGTTCCCCCAAGGCGCAACCTCTGGTCGAAAGCGTGGGGCAGTTTTTCGTAACCCACCTTTCAAGAAACGCTGACTCAAACCGAGACTGAAGTCTCCACGTGATGTTGGAAGCCGTGCCCGTTCAAGGCACGGGTTCGCACTCGGTCAGGGTCACGATGTACCCCACCATGCAAATGCTGGCGTAGCCGTTCTCAACCTGGTAGGCTATGTGAAGGTCCATGCCGTCCTCTGGATCGCTCAAGAATTCGCCCAAATTCAAGGGCTCCAGCACCGTCCCGTTCGCCGCGATGACCCAACCGCAGCCGTCCAGACCCGTGTAGTCACGGAGCACGGCGTTGCCGTCGCGTTCGTTGCATCCGGTGCCGAACAAAGCGAGCGCACCTGCCGCAAAGGCGAAGGCGAGAGACTTAATCTTTGGCCGCATTCATCAATTCCTTGAGGCCGCCCACGCTGCTCATCAAGCCGCTCGCCTCGTAGGGCATGAAGACCGTCTTGGAGCCGGCACCGCCATCGCGGAGCACCTGATCCATCATCTCGATGTACCTCACAGCAATGAGGTACTGGGTGGGGTCGGCTTTGGTCGTTTCCACAGCCGCGGCGATGCGACGAATGGCCTCTGCTTCAGCCTCCGCCACTGCGAGGCGTGCCTGAGCCTCACCTTCGGCTTTCAAAATGCGGGCTTGCTTGTGGCCTTCGGCTTGGTTGATGTCCGCGCCTTTTTGGCCCTCGGCTTCGAGGATGGCGGCGGTCTTGGTGCCTTCCGCCTCGATGATTTGGGCGCGGCGGGTGCGCTCGGCACGCATCTGCTTTTCCATCGCCTCCTTGATGTCCGTAGGAGGGTTGATGTCTTGCAGCTCCACGCGGTTCACTTTCACCCCCCACTTGTTGGTCGCTTCATCCAAAATGGTGCGTAGCTTCATGTTGATGGTGTCGCGCGAAGTCAAGCACTCGTCCAGCTCGAGCTCCCCAATGACGTTTCGGAGGGTCGTTTGAGTGAGTTTCTCGATGGCGTTAGGCAGGTTGTTGATCTCGTACACGGCCTTGACGGGGTCGGTGATTTGGAAGTAGATCAACGCGTTGATCTCCGTGACCACGTTGTCCTTCGTGATCACCCCTTGCTTGGGAAAGTCAAACACCGTCTCGCGCAAGTCCACGCGGTCGCGCATTTTGTACTGCGTCACGCGCGTGCCGTCCGGCAATTCGCCGGCCAATCGCCACACGATGTCCCGCGGCCGATCCACGATGGGGATGATGATGTTGATGCCCGCGCTCAGCGTGGTGCGGTATTTCCCAAGGCGCTCGATGACCATGCTTTCGCTTTGGCGCACGATGCGCACGCCTTTGACCACGATGACAACGGCGAGCAAGAGAAAAATCAGGGCGAGAATGGAGGTAGGGCTCATGAGTTTGTATTTGTGGTGGTGACAATCAAGGTGTTGCTTTCAACGCGTTCAATCCAAACGGCGGCATGCTCCTGGGCCGTAGCCGCCTCGGCTCGATCCGACAATTGGGCGCGCCAATCGTCCCCGTCGACCTTGCAACGGCCCAAACCCGTGTCGGCATCAAAAGCCGTGGTGACGCGACACTCCCGGCCAATCAAGGCTTCCACCCCCGACACGGCCTCGTCCGAGGAGGCCATTCGGAGCGCCACAGGACGAAGGAACACAAAGGCCACCAAGCTCATCGCTGCGGCACTCACCAACTGAACCGTCAGGCCCGCGCCGAGACCCGAAGCAATGGACGCAGCCAGCGCCCCAACACCAAGGCAAGCCAAGACGAATCCGGGCACAAAAATTTCCAAGATGACCAGCGCCATGGCGGCCGCCAGCCAGAGTTGCCATACTTCCCACTGCATGCTCCGAAGGTAGCACGACGAAAGGTTGTTCAGTGCGATTTCACGCAGATTGGCGCTTGCCCACATCCCTAGTGTTCAAAACGCAAGGCCAAACCTGAGCCAAGAAGCCCCCACTCGAACGTCCTTTGGCGCACATCAACCTCTCCGATCATGAAACATGTCATCCAACTTGCATTTTGGACTCTTTTGTTCCTCCCCACGTACGCTTCAGGACAAGCTGAGATTGAAGTGTTCTCCGAAGTGGGAGACGCTTTCACCATGTACCTCAACCAGCAGCAGGTCAACGACGCCCCGTCTGCGCGTGTCCTCACCACCGTCGATCCTGGCTATTACCAACTCCGCATTGACTTTGCGGAAGCAGGCAAACCAGACATTTTGAAGAACAACTTCGGCGTGGAAGCTGGCATGCGTTCGACGGGCAAAATCACGATGAACCGCAAAGGCGAGTACGTGGTCCGTCCGTTTGGGTATGCCCCCATTGCAGGGTCAAATTCCGCTCCTGCTTCGACACCTCCCCCCGCCGCAGCACCGGCGGTTCAGGAGTCGGCTCCAGTCATGAATGCTGGAATCCAGATGAACGTGACCGAAACGTACACGGAGTCTGCTCCTGCTCAAGGCACAACGGAAAGCGTGCAAATGAACATGAACGTGGGAGGCGGCTTGATTCCTGGAGGTGTCAACATGAACGTGAACTTGACCACCACGTCGAGCGCGACCACAACTTCGACGACGACCACGACCACTTCCGGATGGGGCGAATCCGCCTACGCGGAGCCTGAACCTGCAGCTCCTGCAGCATCCAGCGCCATGACTGACCTTGACTTCAACGACTACCTCGCAAGCATTCAAGCGAAGACGTTTGAAGACAGCAAATTGTCCACCGCCAAGGCTCCGCTTCAGAGCGGCGTGATGTTGACTGCCGGACAGATCGCGCAGGTGATGCGTGCCATGACTTACGAGAGCTCACGTCTAGATTTTGCCGTGTTCGCGCATTCGCGCTGCTCGGACCCACACAACTACTACAAGACGCACGGCGCGTTCGATTACGAATTGTCGATCGATGACCTGAACGACGCCATCGGACAGTGAATCAATCCACCACGTGCAAGGTGCCTTCGAACACCGCGGGGGCCTCGCCCGTGTAGGGCGTGTCGTTGCCATTTCCGTCCGACAGAATGAGCGGGACAGGCAACTCAGGCAAGGTCAAAACGTAGTAATACACCCCAGAGGACGCCCCATCTTCTCGAGGATCCCAACCCGAGCTCACGTCGAACCGCTCGTTCTCGTACACGAGGTTGCCCCAGCGGTTGAAAATCCGAACCGACGCAGCGGGAAAGACCTGAAGACCCGGAATGTAGAAGCGATCGTTCACGCCCAACGACGAGAACGGCGAAATGACGTTGGGGATCAGAACGCTGCAGGTTTCTTCCACCACGCGGAAGCTGCCTTCGGCTTCATAGCAAGGAGGGTTCGTGGTCATCGAAACGTGGTAGATTCCTGGCTGTTCCACGCTGAGGTGGTCGTCAAATCCGAGCGTATCTGGGTCGTTGCCTTCCCCCATGTCCAGGGTCCAAACGTATTCCACAAGGTTGTCCTCCGGCTGTTCCACCACAAGGTTGGGGTCCAGTCGCAAATCCTCACCCGTGCAAATCACAAGCTCGAATTCGTCCCACCCCAAGGGCTGTTGAACCACTTCGAAGTACTGCTGAAGCGTTCCCTCACCAGCATTGCCGCAGGGATCTTCAACAAGCAACGAGTTCTCCGTGATTTCCAGCGTGTAGTTGCCTGACATGCTCAGCGGCGCGGCCAAGCTTAAGGTGAAACTGTCCGAAGTGTTGCCACCGGAATTGGCGGTGGCGCTCTGCACAATCATGGCGGTTCCGGTGGGATCGTACAACAAGAAATCCACAGGTTCCACCGTAGCGGTCACCAGCGGCTCGCTGAACGTGACCACGAAATCTTGCAGCACGCAATCCGTTTCCAAGGACGTCAACTGCGGGGGCTCTTGGTCGTAGAGCACCGCCGTGGATTGCCCAAAGTCAATGGTGTACCCGTTCAAGCTGTTGCTCCAGTTCATCACCACCAAGGCGTAGGTGGACCCTTCGGCGACCGGCAAATCCGCATTGAAGGGAGGGCCGTTGAGGTCGCCTGGGCCGTTGGTGTTTCCCGTGCCTCCATTGGCTGTGCTGATTCCCGTTGGCCCGTTGGCCCCAAACACCCCGTAGGAATTGCATCCGACCTCGGGGGAAATGACCCCCATCGTGGCACCAATCCCTGCGCACCCCCCTTCCGTAATGTCAAACAAGCCCCAGTCGTAATCGTCGGCCGGGTCGAGGGGGTCGAGCACGAAACTCAACAACCCGTCTTCGTACACCGAGAAGGTGTACCAAATGCTGCTCTGCTCCAAAAAGGCGTTGCACGCCCCCGTGTACTCGTAGACCGCTCCGGTGTTGAAAGACGCCTCTGTTTCGGAATACACATCGCCACACAGGACGATGGCTCCGTCGCAGTCGCTGGGGGTTTGGGCGAAAGCGTGCCAGGAGAAGCTGAGGAACAATGCTGCAAGCAATCGATTCATGGTGAACAGGTTGGATGAGCAGAAGGTACGCAGACCGAGGCATATCTTGGCCTCATGAGTCATTCGATCCGTGCGTGTGCTTGGGCCCTGTTTGCTGCCAGCCACCTTTCTCTGTTGGGCCAAATCGATCGAAACGTGGTCGGACGTCCATTGGAGAGCACTCCTTTCGTGTCCCACGTCCAGGCCGTTCACGTCGGCGACCCAATTCGACTTGTGGTGGCGCCTGAAGACGTGGCTGCAGGGACGAGCGTCGACGTGTACCTCACGGAAGACCAAACCGCGCAGGAGTGGTCTGCAAACAACGTGCTGGTCGACGTTCGCGCCGCAGGACCTCAAGGTTGGGTGGCCGGCGCGACGTTGGAAGAGAACGTGTTGGAATTGATGAATCTGGACGGACTCCCCGTCGCCATGGGCTCCCGCCCTGGAAAAGCGTACGACGTGGTCTTGGACGTGAACCAGGACGGGGTGCTCAACGAAGGAGATGTCGTGGACGGCCTCGTGGATGCGGGATGGTTTCTGCTCGGCAATTGGGGGGAAGTCGGGCCGCATTCGGTGGCGACGTTGGAGCATTCCGTGAGTTTTTGGGAAACGATGCGCATTCATCATCCGAGCGACTGGCTGGGTTTGGAGGCCGTACCCTTGGTGGTGATTTCCCACGGATGGACCCACGAGTACACGTACTACGACGATTTGGCCCACCACATGGCGAGCTACGGATACGTCGTGATGTCGCACCGCAACGAGGTGGGGAACGGCGGAGCCGCCGCCACGACCACCGCGAGCCAAACGGCCTTGGAAAACATCGACGCCTTCTTCGCGGACGTGGAGACCATGGGCGGCGGCGTGCTTGCCGGGCACGTGGATTCGCACCGCATCATTCACGCAGGCCACAGCACGGGAGGCGAGTGCATTTCCAGGGCGCACGTGCGACTGAGCAACGGCGACTACGTCTCGCCTCACGTGAACGCCGACGACTTCGTGCTCCTGCAAAGTCTTGCTCCTGTGGCCTTCCTCGAGGCGGACGAGGCCTCTCCCTTGGACGTCCCCTACCACCACATCTTTCCCGCCGCGGACACCGACGTCACGGGCAACGCCAGCGACGGCTACGTTCAGGGCATGGCCCTTTATGAGCGGGCCTCGGGGCCCAAATACGCCACGTTCATCCACGGTTCGGGGCACAACGACCTCCACGACAACCCCGGACCTTCCCTCGCGTCCGGACCGGACTTGATTGGCAAGGAGGCCACGCACGATGTGCTGAAGCCGCTCTTTTTGGCCTTGTCGGAATGGCACGCCTGGGGCAACGCGGCGGGATTGGATTACTTCCTGCGCAACCGGCAAGAGTTCAGGCCCATCAGCGTGGGGGACAGCGTGGTGCTGTCGGGGGAAATGCGGGGGGCACTTCCCCAAATCACCCTGCTGGACGATTTCGAGAGTGCCCCTGAACTCTTCGCCTCCAGCCAAGGGCACCTCGTCACCCATGTTGGCCTCGAATTGAACGAAGTGGACATGATGGACACCGACGGAAGCTTCGAATTCACGGGTGAAAACTGGGGCAACGGCATGTGCCGTGCAAGGAACGACGACACGCCTCGATGTGCCACCGTGGCTTGGGAGGCCGACGGCCAGTGGTGCCTCGAATTCAATGCCCCACAGGCTTGGGGAGATTCCGACGCGCTTCGGTTTCGCGCGGCTTCGTTGACGCGACATCCACTGAACGCAGGTGACGCTCTGCTCTTTGACGTAGCCTTGGAGGACATCGCTGGTGAAACCGCAGTCCTTTCTTCCTCGTGGTGGGGAGGCGTGACTCCCCCCTACCCGAGATCAGGTGGCGGAGCCTACACGGTGTGCCTGCCCTCGGGGGCCTACACCCTGACCGTCGGTGGATCGACCTGGCCGGAGGAGCAACTGGTGACCCTCCCGGGGGTGATGACCGAGGTGGGGTTTGGGTCCACAAGCTTCACGTGGGAAGCCCAAAACGAATGCGACACCCTCCAAGTCCTGTGCTACGACACCTACGGCGACGGATGGGACAGCGGAACCTTCACGTTGGAAAACGCCGTGGGTGAGGTGGTGCTGGAAGGCACGCTGAGCGACGGCCATGACCCTGACTTGGGGGCCGGATGGCAAAACGAATTCCACACCCTGTCCTTTCCCCTTTCCACGGTGCCTCTCGTCCACCCCAACTTCAACCTCAGTGCGGTGGCGCGGGCCTGCATTCACGTCGGGCCGTCGCATGGCTCTACCCAAGGGGCCATGGCACTCGACGACGTTCACGTGACTTCCGGCAACGGGGATGTCGCTGCGGTGGAGCGTCCGACGACCGCCTCGAGCGTGCGCGTGTTCCCCAACCCGGCCTCTGGCGAAGTTCACCTCGTCCGCGTCGGGGCTCAGTCTCCGTTTTCAGCGACCGTCCATTCGGCGCGCGGCCAGGTGGTTTGGGCGTCGGAGGAAAAGCGGCTGGAACACCGGTTGGACACGCACGCCTGGCCCGCCGGCATGTACGTGGTCGTCACCCAAATCGGGGGAGCTGTGCGCTTCGAAAAACTCCTGATCCAACACTGACGTTGCAACACGTCAGCCTAACGTACCTTCCTCGTCATGAGCTTCCGCACGTTTTGGGTCTTGGTCGTGGCCGCTGCGCTCGCCACGGGGTGCCGAAAGGACCCGGTGGAACCGACGCAGGAGCCACGGGTGCCGGTGTTGCCGGACGTCGCGTTTGGGTACAGCGAATTGGAATACCCGGACTCGTGGTTGTCCGACCCGGCATTGCAATTGTTTGGGAGCACCCAAGGCATCACCGTGACGGACGCGGGCGCGACGCTTGGACGCGTGCTGTTCTACGACACCGAGCTCTCCAGCAACCGCGAAGTGTCCTGCGCGACGTGCCACCAGCAGGCTCACGGCTTTGCCGACCCTGTGGTGCATTCCCGTGGTGTGACGGAGGTGGTGACGCCGCGAAACTCGATGGGGCTTTCGAATTTTCGGTACCAGCGGCGGTTGTTTTGGGACCAACGTGTGAACGGCCTCCTGAACCAAGTGCTGCTGCCCATCCAACATCCGGACGAATTGGGCATGGACCTGGACTCCATGGTGGTTCGGTTGGCGGCCTCGTCCTATTATCCGGGACTGTTCGAGCGCGCCTTTGGCGACAGCGTGCCAAGTGCGTCGAGGGTCGCGGAGGCACTTTCGCAATTTTTGATGTGCTTCCACTCGAGCGCTTCACATTACGACGCGGGTTTGGCGAATGGATTTGCGCATTTCTCCGAGTCGGAGCTTTTAGGCAAGTCGGTGTTTTTCAACGGAGAGACGCGCTGCAACCAATGCCACATGAACCGGACGTTCTTGTCCAACCAAGCGTTCATCAACGGACTTGAAACCGACTACGCCGTGACGGGCGATGCCGGGATCGGCGACCTCACGGGACAAGACGACGACGACGGCCGTTTCAAGACCGTGTCGCTTCGAAACATTGGCTTGACGGCTCCGTACATGCACGACGGGCGGTTTGCGACGTTGCGCGAGGTGGTCGACTTCTACAGCGACAACATCCAACCGCATCCCTACCTCGACGAGCGGTTGAGCGAAACAGGTGCCGGACCTTTAGGCCAAGACCCGTATCGGCTCGAGCTGACCGAAGCGGAGCGCGTGGGACTCGTGGATTTTCTGCACACGCTGAGCGACACCGTGATGGTCGACGCGTGGTGGCTGAGTGATCCGTTCTGACAAAAAAAAGCCGCCCCCTCGGGAGAGGAAGCGGCCTTCATTCGTGTTCGTGTTCAGCCCGAATCAATGGCGAATCGCCACTTTTTGGGTCATGACGTGTCCTTCAAACGTCGAACGGAGCAGGTAGCTTCCTTCGGCGAGTTCGCTCACGTTCAACACGGTGCGGTCGCTCGCGGCCTTGATGGCCAACGCTTCGCGCCCCACCATGTCGAACAAGACGAGTTCAGCACCAGCTGGAGCGGCCACGTTGAGGCTGTGATCTGCAGGCACGGGGTAAGCCGCAATGGCGACGTCCTCGTGCAACACCACGTCCGACGTGCTGCATTCCATCTGTTGCAAGCCGTAGCTCTGGAGCACGCCGTCCAAGATGCTGACATCCATCGGCCAAATGTCCTGCTCCACGATGTTCCACTCGGGGTCGATGAGGATGAAGGTGGGGTAAGCTTGAATGGCGTAATCGCCGTGAACCTGCAAACCTCCTCCGTCTTGACCTGAAATGGCAGGGGCTGGGTTTTCGCCAGCGTTGGCCACCTCGAAGTCGTGGGTTTGTTCGGTCGTCCCTTCGTACTCCATGCTCAGGAAGATGACGTCGCCGGCGTTGCACCCGTACATGTGGTACACTTCCGTGAAGTAGGGGGCGTGCGCCGCGCAAGGGCCGCACCAGTAAGCGAAGAAGTCGATGCAGACGTACTTGTCCGCGTCGAGGTACTCGGAAAGGGTGTGCGCGTTGCCGTCCAAATCGGTGACGGTGAAGTCCACCGCCGTGGTCAACGAGGTTTGGGCGAAAAGCGCCGAAGACAGCGCGCAGGCAGTCAAGAGGGAGAACAGTGTTTTCATAAGGGTGCTTTTGATTTGAACAATGTAGTGCAAGAACGCACCGTGGCTCACAGCAGTTGCATCCAGCTCGGCAACACCCACGTGGCCCAAACCCACGCAAGCAACGCCGCCACCACATTCAGCACCACCCCCACTCGAACCATCGTCGCCATGCGCAGCTGGCCGCTCCCGAACACAATGGCGTTGGGTGGCGTGGCCATGGGGAGCATGAAGGCACAGCTGCTCGCCATCGTCACCGGAATCACCAGTTGCAACGGATTCATCCCCCACGTCGTGGCCACATGGGCCACCACAGGCACCATGACGACGGTGAGGGCGAGGTTGCTCATCACCTCCGTCAGGAACAGCGACAACAAGACAAACCCCAGGATCAACCACGTCGGCGACAAGGCCGGGATGGAAGCGAGTGCGTCCGCAACCGCAGCCAACACCCCAGCGTCGGCCAACTGCTCCGCCAAGGTCAAGCCGCCCCCAAACAAAAGCAGAATGTCCCAGGGCAACCGGCGCGTGTCTTCCCAAGAGAGCAGCGGCGTGCGCGTCGCTTCGCCCGAGGGAATCACGAAGAGGAGCACCCCGGCCGCCATCGCGATGGTCGTGTCGTTGAGGGGCCAGCCGAGGCCGTCGACGAGCCAGCGCCGGCCTACCCACATCGCGGCCGTCCAACCAAAGACCCACGCGACGCGCTTTTCCGACGCGCTCCATGTCCCGAGCCCTCGGAGTTCGTCGCGCAGTTCTTGCACGCCCGACTTGAGCGGGACGGGCGACACATGACACAAGACCCGGGTCAACAACACGTAGACCAACACGAGCATCAGGAGCGAAAACGGCAACGCCATGGCGGTCCATTCCAGGAACGGCATCGTGACCCCGACGTGCTCTTCCAGCAGGCCGGCCATGGCCACGTTGGGTGGCGTGCCGACCAGCGTCGCGATGCCGCCAAGGTTGGCGGCGTAGGCCGTGCCGAGAAGCAAGGCGATCGGGAAGCGGGGGTGTTCGTCGAGGTTGATTTTGGACACCACCGAAAGGGCAATGGGCAACATCATGAGCGTCGTGGCGGTGTTGGAAATCCACATGCTCAGTGCGGCCGTTGCCACCATGAAGCCCGCCAACAAGCGGCGGGGCCGACCTCCAGCCGCCACCAAAATGCTCAACGCGAATCGGCGGTGCAGGTTCCAACGCTCCAAGGCAAGCGCGATGAGAAATCCGCCCATGAAAAGGAACACAAACTTCGACCCGTAAGGACCCGACGTTTCCGCGATGTCCGCCACGCCGAGCAGTGGAAAGAGTGCGAGCGGCAACACCGAGGTGACTCCGAGCGGAACGGCCTCGGCCACCCACCACACGAGCATCCACGCCGCGGCGGCGAGCACGCGGACCATGTCTTCCGGGAGGCCTGATGCCGAGCACGCCGCCCATGCAAGGAGCGCGGCGGCCGGTCCGAATGCGATGCGAAGTGTAAATCCCTTCATCGGTGCAAGGATAACGCGTGAGGCACGAAGAGGAGAGCGGGCAGACTTGTGCGAGGCATGCTGAACCTTGTTCTGGCGGGGTTGTTTTGATTCCGTGAACCTCCTAACCGCACCCTCCTTCATGCGCCTCGCGTTTTCTGTTTGGTCCCTGGCCTCCTGCTCCACTCTCGAATCGCCCAAACCAAAAAGCCCCGAGCTCGTCGTATTTGGCCGCGCCATGGCTGAACCCTGGCGCGTACTCAACGACAACGTCATGGGCGGGGTGTCGGAGGGAGAAGTGGCGTGGACAGATTCGACCGCGAAGTGGACGGGCGCGACTCGGCTCGAGAACAACGGTGGCTTCGCGTCCCTGCGCTCGACGTGGAGCGCGCGCGACTTGTCCGACCTGGAGCGGATCGTGGTGACATGCCGTGGCACGGGCGGGCCGTTCAAGCTGACGATGGAAACGTCCGAGCGGTGGTGGATGCCTTACGCCTATGCCTCGTTCGAGCCCACCGCTGAATGGCAAGAGGTGGTGATTCCTGCCTCGGACTTGAAATGGAGCCAAGCCCAAATGGGCGACCTCACCTCCGTGCGCCCGTCACGGGACCTTGGTGAGGTGCTGCGCTTGGGGCTGATGAAGTACGACGGCACAGCCCAGGCGTTTGACCTCGAGGTGGCGTCGATTGCGTTTCTGCCCCGCTAGGGCAGCGGCGAACGAATCAGAACAGGTTCAGGATCCGAATCACAAACACGTCCACCACTTCCACGAGAATCAGCAGGATGATGATCCATTCGAGCTTGCTGCTTTCTCGGTGGTCCATGATGTCCTTGAACAACTCGAGGTCTTCCTTGATGATGGCCGTTCGCTCCAAGATGTAGCGGTAGCGGTCCTTCAAATCGAAGGTTTGCTTCAGGGAGACATTGAGCTTGTTCAGCGCTTCGTTCTCCCACGTGATGTCGGGCGAGTCGAAGATGTAGAGGTTCTCGGAGATTTGATTTTTGATCTTGAGCACGTGCCCAATGAACATCTTGAGCTTTCGGCCGGAAATCTTGAGCGTTCCATGCGCCTCGAGCGTGTCGATGTATTGGCTGGTTTCGCTCAGCAGCTCGTCCGTGATTTCGAGGTACTTGTCGAGCGCCACCGACTGCGACGTGTTGAGCATGATGAGGCGGATCGCCTCTGGGTCGAAGTCCGAGATTGTGACGTGGTCAAACGACACCGTGTTGGTCCCTGGTTCGACCACCACCTTCATGGTCTCACTCAACTCCTGATCCTCCCAGTCACGCGCGGCCGGGTTGAGTTGCTTGACGAAGGCGTTGATCTCCGCAGAATTGTGGTTGAAAAAGGCCACCACCCCGTACTGAAACACGTAGATGAATTGATCCTCTCCGCTTTGCAGAAAGAGCTCGTCCGAATCGGAAAACAGGATGGGAAGCGCCAGCTCCTGGCGGCATTTGCGGATGTTCAGCGCATTGCTGATTTGGATCGCGATGACGGCGTGCATGAGCCTCGAATTGAAGGCCCAAAAGTCCATCAATTCCCCTCCCCTTCGACACCCCACAAATTCAATTACATTCGTCCCCGAACGCCGCGATGAACGCCATCAATTGCTCCACGTGAAATTGCCCACCGAAGCCCTTCAACATGATCAGCAAGTCCCCTGTTCCTAGGGTTCCGTCGTTGTTCAAATCCGCAGGGCACTCCTTTTCAAAACACATCGTGAATTGGCCTGAATCGGCGGCACCGTAGCCGTCCACCACAATGTAGTACGTCGACCCCGCCTCAAACACCACGTCGTCCAACCTCGAACGCCACCCGTTCACCCCACACGCGTCGTCGTTGCAGTACAGGGCGTCACTCGACAAACCCTCCGTGCACTCGCCCTCGAAGATGTACAGCTTCGTGTCGAATTCCGCGTCGCACAACTCGATGTTGACGGTGTCCGTGACGAGCGCATCGTAGCGGTACACCCGATCGCGCCCCCCTTCCTCCTCAAACGGGCAATGCTGGTTCAAGTCGTCTTCAAACCCAAACGTGCACGCCTCCACACAATACGACGGCGCAATCAACACCTCCGCGTTGTCGCACGTTTCGCCGACCTGCTCGCCGCTGGCTTCTTCCAACGCCGCCAGCCCTAAAATGCTCACCGTCTCCCCGTCCATGTTCGAGACGAGCAACCTCGAGCCGTCCGGCGTCGCCGCCATCCCAAACGAGTACTCCCCTTCCGTTGCCACCGTCATCAGCGTCGACTGGATGTACGGGATTTCGTCAGGCACCACCCCCGGCGGCACCAGTTCTGAAAAGTCCGGCATGGCGATGATTGTCACGGTGCCCGCGTCGATTTCCTCTTCGCAACAAGGGCTGTTCACCGTGTAGAAACAGCACGACATGCCCCAATTGGACACGTACAAATACTGCCCGTGTGCCCCGAGCGTCATCATGTCTTCCGGCCCGGCACCCGTCTGCAGGCGCGCCACCGTCACCCAATCGTCCGTTCGGATGACCGAGATGTGATCGTAGGTGTGGTCAAACCCAAAATTCGCCACCAGCACGTGCTGCCCGTCCGGCGTTGCCCACACGGCCTGTGGCCAATAATCGACAGGCACCTCCGTCACGAGTTCCCACGTTTCTGTGTCGTACACCCCAAGCGTCCACGAACTCCAGTTCGCCACGTACAACAAGCCGTCGTCTGGGGAGAACACTACGTTTCGGGGGTGAATGCCGACGTCGAGGGTTTGGGCGATTTCCCACGTTTCCGTGTCCAAGACGACGACCGTGTTGGAGTCGTGGTTGGAACACGCCATCCAGGCCCCGTTGTGACTCCGGCGCAACTTCAACGGCAAGTTGCCGGAAGGGATGGACGCCACCACTTCGTTGGTCGCCACCTCCATGACTTTGATGGTTCCCGTGGTGTAGGCGGACCCAAACACGTACGCCCCGTCCGCCGTGCACTCCACCGTGTACAGCCCATCGGTCGGGACGGTCGCCACGCTCGAACATGCATCGCCGTCGTCGAGATCGATGCGCACGAAGCCGATGTCGGTGGCGGCGACGGCGGTTTGGCCGTCGGGAAGAACGCACACGCTGCGCGTCTTGGCCCCCACATTCACCACCCGCTCCAACGCGGCAGGATACGCTCCTTCCATCAGGTGATCTTCAAGGTTGGTGGCTGGGGCACTTTGACACCCATTCATCCCCACCCAATTCTCGGGCACGCACGCCCCCATGCAATCCTGCGTGCCTGGAGGGCAGGTCCCGTACTGGCAGGTCCCATCGTCTTCCGTGGCAAACTCGTAGTGATTCGTCGCCTCAGGGTCCATGCATCCCCACACCACGCAATCCCCCCCATCGAAGTTGAACTCCTCGCAATCGAGGTTGACTTCGCCGTATTCCTGCATCCACCAAATCCCCAGCCACACCCCGGAATGGCAATGCCAATCTCCAAGCAGGTCGAGCACCTCGTTGTCCCAACACGTGCCGTTGCAATCGGCAAATTGACCTTGCGGACATTGCACGTTGCAATCGCCGCCGTCCCAATTGAAACTCTCGCAAGCGAAGTTGACAAACGCGTCGTCGTTGCAGGCACCGTTCCCCAAAAAGGAGTTCGGTACGCAATTCCCGTTGCAGTCCATTTGCAAGCCGTCCGGGCAGTCTCCGCAGTCTCCACCGTCCCACCCAAAGGCCGCGCACATGAAATCCGAGGGGAACGTGTACCCGTCGTCGCAGACGCCGTCGCCCACCCACGAAGCGGGGTAGCAATTGCCGTTGCAATCCGGGGTTTCTCCCGTGGGACATTGGCCCCATGCCATGGCGGCCCATCCCAACGTCACCCACGCGGCAAACAGAAGTTGTTTCACGAGCCTCAAGGTACGTGCGCCCTGGGCCAATCGATTCCCAGAGGAAAGCGCCTTACCGCAGAACCATCATGCGGCGTGTGCCCACCACGTCTCCGCGCACGTTGGCCACTTGCACGAGGTACATGCCCGTCGCCAATTCCGACACGTCGAGCGTTTCGGTCTTGGCCCGCACCGGCACCTGCATCCGCGTTTTGCCAGACAAGTCGAGCACCGTCACGGTGCCCGCGCCCGTCATGCCCGCCATCACAAGCCGATCGGCCGCCGGTTGCGGGAACATCGTCCACTCCAGCCGTTGCGCGGCCGTCGCATCCATCCCGCTCGTTTCGCTCACGTCTTCCCCCACACTGCCTCCCAGCGTCCAGGTCCCGTATTCCTCCCCGCTGTTGGGCCAGGTGTCGACTTCCCAAAACAGGTAGTCCTCGATCAAACAAGCAACGGGCACCCCATTGTGAAGGGCCGAGTCGTTGGTCAACAACACCGACACAAAGAGCGTGTCCGTCACCGGCAGGTTGTGAACCACGTGGATGAAATTGTCATCTTGTGTGGTGGCTTCGTCAATCAAGTTTCCCTCCGAATCGGTGAACTCCCAAGTCATCACGTTGTACGCAGGCGGCCAAGTCAGGTAGCCCCCGGGGTGGTACAAATTCACCGAGTTGGAATCGGACCCCACGTTGACCACCAACCCCATCAGGTCGCAATCCACCGTGGTGGTGACTTGGGCCGTTGCCATGCCGGCCCACCCAAGGGTCGCCGCGAAGAGAAAGAGAGAAGAAAAACGCATGAGATTGATTTCAAAGGTGTTGATGCCTCCAATATAACGCCACAGAACGACACCAAGGTTGCACTTCACTCCCACGGACCCTCCCGAGTTACGTTCACGAACGTGTCTCCCTCCAGCCTGTACACCCCCCCTGCAAACCCAAACCAGAGGCGTCCGCGCCGATCTTGGGACATGGTGTTGCACCCAAACAGGAAGTCCGGGTCCGCCGGTTGCAGCTTCGTGTGCAACTCGAACGTCTCGCCGTCGTAGCGGTACACGCCGTGGCCCGTCGCGCAGATCCACATGTCGCCGTCGCGGTCTTCGAACACGGAATAGATTTCGTTGCCTGTGAGACCAGGCACGTCGGGAAACGTGGTCATCGTTTCGCCGTCCCACACACACAGGGCGCCGCGCTTGTCTTCAGGCGCCAAGTGCCAGTGGAAGCAGCTCAGCCACAGGCGACCCTGACGGTCCTCGAGGTGAAGCGACACGTTGTTGGTCGGCAAGCCGTCCACGGTGGACAGCTGGTGAAATTCACGACCGTCCCAACGGTACGCGCCCTGGTCTGACGTCGCGAACCACAGGTCGCCGTTCCGCATCTGACGCATGTTCATGGGCTCGTAGCCCGTCGTGTTGGTCCGAGGCAACGTCGGCTCTGGCAAGGGAAACTCCAGGAACATCCCCATGTCCTCCCGGCAGAAACGCCCCTTCGACTGCACCCAAAGCGCCCCGTCCCGGTCAAAAAACGGACGCACCGGCTTTTCCGGAAACCCGAAGGCGTGCGTGGCCCGCTCCAGGTGCTGTCCGTCCCAGGTCATCAGCTCGGACGCCCCGCCCATGTGCTCGTGGGCCGACACGAACCACAGCGTGCTGTCCGCATCGAGGGTGAGCCCTGTCACGCGGTCGCCGACCAGCCCGTCCTCCTCGTGAAATTCGTGGAGCGTTTGGCCGTCCCACATGAACGCCCCGCTGCCCACCGACCCAAACCAAAGTCGCCCGGCCGCATCCTCGACAGGCCCGAGCGGGTAGTCCGCGAGCTGCGTTTGGGCGGTCGCACGGCACCCCAAAACCAACAACAGAATGATCGGAAACGCACGAATCATGACTTGCTGCTTTTGAAGGTTCGGAACAGGTCGATTGCGAGAAGGATCAGGCAAACTTTCACCGTGAGGGCCACGACGAGCGCGTAGATGGGCAGTGTGGCCATGCCCAACCAAGGCAGAACCCCCCAGGCGCTGTTTCCTTCGTTCGCTTGCACTCCTGTGGACACCTCTTGCAAGTGCATTCCAAGCAAGCCCACCCATACGGGACTGGAAGCGACCACGCCTCCCGCGACGAGAAAGAGGAGGATGAAGATGAGGCGCCAGGGATGACCCCAGAGGAAGGTTTTGGGAGGCATGGCTGAAAGGTAGGTAGCCCTGTATTGGGTACAATGTTCACAACCCGGGGCATCGGTGGACAAGCTGACTCTCTGAGAAGGGGAGATTCTCAAAAACCCTCTCTATTTTCGCTCGGCCGTTAATGCACGGCATGTGAACCGCACGATTTGGGCTCTCACAACGGAGCGAATTTGCTGTCATTCCGACACGGAAGGAACGCCCGGTTCACCGACAACCACGACCCCCCTGATATGAGCGCTAAGGACAACGCCAAACCCATACACCTCGGACTTCAGCCTTTCACTCCCTCCGACGCGGCCACTTCCGGCCAGGAAGTCAACATCGACGGAGAGACGTACTACAAAATCAGCTCGGTCGACCGGATGCGTCCGTTCTTCATGAGCATCGTCAGCCACTCCGACCACTGGATGTTCTTGTCCAGCAACGGCGGACTGAGTGCGGGACGGAAGAACAGCGACTTCGCGTTGTTTCCTTACTACACCGACGACAAAATCACGGAAGCCTCCGAAACCACGGGAAGCAAGACCGTCGTGTTGGTGGAAGCCGAAGACCGGCGCACCTTGTGGCTGCCCTTTTCCAACCAGTACCGCGGCACCTACCACCTCGAGCGCAACCTGTACAAGAACGCGTTTGGGAACAAGGTCATCTTCGAGGAGATCAACCACGACTTGGGGTTGACCTTCCAGTACCAGTGGGCGGCGAGCGAGCGGTTTGGGTTTGTTCGCCACGCGAAACTGACGTCGACGTCTTCACGCGCCACGAAAGTGAGCGTTCTTGACGGCATCCAAAACGTGTTGCCCTACGGCGTGCCGGAAGGCCTGCAGCGCGGAAGCAGCAACTTGGTCGACGCGTACAAGAAGTGCGAGCTCGAAGAGGGCAACCTCGGCATCTACGCCTTGAGCGCCATCATCTCCGACAAGGCCGAGCCCAGCGAGGCGCTGAAGGCCAACGTGGTGTGGTCCATCGGTCTCGACGCGCCCAAGGTGCTCTTGTCCTCGCAACAGGTCCACGCCTTCCAAAGTGGCCAAAACGTGACCACCGAAACCGACATCAAAGCCGAGCGCGGCGCCTACTTCGTGCAGGCCAACTTTGAGCTCGCCGCTGGCCAGTCCAAGGACTGGATCCTCGCCACCAACCTCGGCCAGTCCATCCGCAGCGTCGTGCAACTCAAGGAAGACTTGAAGTCGCCCGACACGCTGAAGAAGAACCTGTTGAAGGACATCGAGGACGGGTCGAATCGCCTGATGGAACTCGTGGCCGCCAGCGACGGGCTCCAGCTCACCGCGGACCGTCGACGCAACATCCGCCACTTCGCGAACACCATGTTCAACATCATGCGCGGCGGCATTTTCGACGAAAATTACCAAATCGATCGCGCCGACTTCATGGCGTACATCGATCGCGCGAACCACAAGGTCTTCTTCAAGAAGGCGGAGTTGATGGGGGCGTGGCCGGAGACGTTTGATTTGGGCTTCTTGCAGGAGCAGGCAAGCCAAGACGACGACCTCAACTTCAAGCGCCTGTGCGCCGAGTACCTGCCGCTGAAATTCAGCCGCCGGCACGGCGACCCCAGCCGTCCTTGGAACCGCTTTTCCATCAACCTTCGCGACGAGGAGACGGGCGCGAAAGTCTTGGATTACCAGGGAAATTGGCGCGACATCTTCCAAAACTGGGAAGCCCTGGTCCACTCCTACCCGGAGTTCATCGAGGGCATGATTTTCAAGTTTCTCAACGCGACCACCTTCGACGGCTACAACCCCTACCGCGTCTTCAAGGATGGCTTCGAGTGGGAGACGATTGAGCCCGACAACCCCTGGTCCTACATCGGCTACTGGGGCGATCACCAGATCATTTACCTCCTCAAGTTTCTCGAGTTCCTCAGGGCCTACTACCCCGAGAAGTTGGAGGAGTACTTCGAGAACGATTCGTTTGTCTACGCGAACGTGCCTTACCGCATCAAGCCATACGACGCCCTTCTGGAGGATCCCAAAAACACCATCGACTACGACCACGACGCCGAGCAGAAGATCGAACTAAAGCGCGGCGAAATCGGCGGCGACGGGGCCCTCCTTCGCGAGACCCACGTCTTCATCTACAAGGTCAACTTCATCGAGAAGCTGATGGCGACGATGCTCGCCAAAGTGGCCAACTTCATTCCAGAGGGCGGCATTTGGATGAACACCCAGCGTCCGGAGTGGAACGACGCCAACAACGCCCTGGTGGGCAACGGCGTGTCCATGGTGACCCTGTACTACCTGCGCCGATTCTTGGTGTACTTCAAGGACATTTTGGGCGCGACGCAACACAAGGAGGTGGCCATCTCCGAGGAGTTGCTCGACTGCTTCCATCGGATCCACGCCACATTGCGTGAGCACGAGGGACTCACCTCAGGGTCCATCTCCAACGCCCAGCGTCGCACCCTGTTGGACGGACTGGGAACCGCATCCAGCGACTACCGCCAAACGATCTACACCGAGAACTTCTCAGGCCGCAAAGGCACCTTGGCCTTGTCAGATCTGGAGGCTTTCGTGGACGTCGCTTTGGCGCACCTCGAGCACAGCATTCATGCCAACAAGCGCGCTGACGGTCTGTACCACGCGTACAACCTGATGACGGTGGAGGCCGACGGCGGCATCGACATCACCTACCTGCCCGAGATGCTCGAAGGTCAAGTCGCGGTGCTCAGCGCGGGATTGCTCGACGCCAAGGAAAGCCTGGCCGTGCTGGACGCTCTGAAGGCCAGCGCGCTGTTCCGCGAAGACCAGTACAGCTATGTCCTGTACCCCAACAAGGCGCTGCCTCGCTTCCTGGACAAGAACAACATCGACCCCGCCGAGATCGCTGGCTCGCCGCTGTTGTCCAAGCTCGTGGGAGACGGCAACCAGGACATCGTCACCCGAGACTGCCTCGGCGGCTTCCACTTCAACGGGAACTTCAACAACGGACGCGCCTTGCGCGAAGCGTTGGCCAAGCTTCCGGCCGCCTACGACGCCTTGGTCGCGTCCGGCCAGAAAGACGTCGAGTCCATCTACGAGGGCATCTTCAACCACAAGGCGTTTACCGGAAGGTCGGGCACGTTCTTTGGCTACGAAGGACTGGGGTCCATCTACTGGCACATGGTGTCGAAGCTCCGCCTCGCGGCCTTCGAAGTCACCAAGGGCGCCGTGGAACAGAATGAATCGCCCGAAGTGGTGGGTCGGTTGTTTGACCACTACTTCGAGATCAACGCCGGCATCGGCGCGCACAAGTCGCCCGAGTTGTACGGCGCCTTCCCCACCGACCCCTACTCCCACACGCCAGGCGGCAAAGGCGCCCAACAGCCGGGAATGACGGGACAGGTGAAGGAAGACCTGCTTTGCCGCTTCGGGGAATTGGGCGTTCGGGTTTCCGAAGGCCAACTTCACTTCGACCGCGCCTTGATGCACGCCGGAGAGTTCTTGACCGAGCCCGACACGTTCACGTACGTCGACGTCCAGCAGCAATGGCGATCACTCGAGCTCGCAGAAGGCAGCCTCGCCTACACGGTTTGTCAAGTGCCTGTGGTCCACCAACGAGGGGACTCCCCTTGCATTGACGTCACGATGGCGGATGGCAGCACCAAGCGTGTCGAAGGGTTGACGCTCGATCAAGCGCTCAGCCGCAAGATTTTCCGTCGCACCCACGAAGTCACTCAACTGACCGTTGTCGCCTGAACCCCGATCGATGCGGCGCCTGTCCTCATTCAAGTTTAGTTTCACGGAAAAACGTCTGACCTGCAGATCCCTTTCCGTTCTTGTCCTCTTCACGGCGACCCTTGCGTCGTGTGGAGAGGCGCCGAAGTCTCAAGCCCCCAAGCCTGAACCCATGCAAGACAAATCCGCATCCCAACTTCTTGGAAACCCTGCCTACACCGCCATCTCTTACGGCGGCTATCGCGGGCTGACCCGCTCAGAACAGCCGACCGTGGACCAGTTGAAAGAGGACATGCTTCTGATGCACGCCATGGGGATTCGGTTTTTGCGCACCTACAACGTCCAGTTGCCGCACGCGTCCAACGTCGTGAAGGCCATTGCCGAGTTGAAAGAAGGCGACCCGGCTTTTGAGATGTACGTGATGCTGGGCGCGTGGATCGATTGCGCAGGCGCGTGGACCGACGCCCCCAACCACGCTGAACAGGACTTCCAAGCCAATCAAGCCGAGATTCAGCGCGCGGTGGCTCTCGCCCAACAACATCCCGACATCATCAAGGTCATCGCCGTTGGCAACGAGGCCATGGTGCATTGGGCAGCGCCTTATTTCGTGGCGCCCAAGGTCATCTTGCAGTGGGTCAACCATCTGCAGGAACTCAAGCGCGAAGGCGACTTGCCGAGCGACCTGTGGATCACCTGCTCAGACAATTTCGCGTCGTGGGGAGGCGGCGGTGCCGAATACCACAACGCCGATTTGGACAGCCTGATCCGGGCGGTAGATTACGTGTCGGTGCACACCTACCCCTTCCACGACACGCACTACAACCCGACGTTTTGGAAGGGCGATGTGGAAACGGCCATGGCCAGTGCACTTGCTTACAGCCAAAACCAATACGCCTCCGTCGTCAAGCACGTTCGGCGCATCGACAAGGACAAGCCTGTGCACATTGGCGAAACGGGGTGGGCCAGCGTCTCCGACGGGTTCTACGGCCCCGAGGGGTCCCGTGCGGCGGACGAATACAAGCAGGCCCTGTTCTACCACGGCATGCGCAAGTGGACCCAGTCCTCCGGCATCAGCTGTTTCTATTTCGAAGCGTTTGACGAGCCGTGGAAGAGCTCGGCCAACCCCACGGATTCGGAAAACCACTTTGGGTTGTTCACGCGGGATGGGGAAGCGAAGTACGCGATTTGGTCGCTCGTGGAAGAAGGCGTGTTCGAGGGCCTGAAGCGCAATGGGCAGGAGATCAAACCCACCTATTCCGGGGAGCGCGAGCTGCTCGACCGTCACGTCTTGAACCCCGCCCAC
>Ga0209138_1000870_pt1 | contig 27598 bp, 23 predicted proteins | sample SaaInl3SG_22_DNA_FD_184645 | JGI IMG/M metagenome (GOLD analysis project Ga0209138, IMG submission 184645) | Marine microbial communities from expanding oxygen minimum zones in the Saanich Inlet - ESP_153SG_22_DNA (SPAdes) (version 2) | ecosystem: Environmental > Aquatic > Marine > Intertidal...
TATATTCCTAATGCTTGACCTCCACCAATTTGGATTGTTTCGGCAGTAATAAATGAAGCATCTTTACTAGCTAAGAAAGAAATGACACCAGCAACATCTTCGGGTTGCCCTAATCTTCCTAGCATAATATTGTTTGCCCAAGAGGCAAAAACCTCAGGTTTTGTAGCTTTAATTTGGGCGTGAAAAGGCGTATCTATTGTCCCTGGCGACACTGCATTGGCTCTGATGCCATATTCTGCTAAGTCTTTTGCTAACGCTCTAGTAATAGCATGTACACCAGCTTTTGATGTGCCATAGATTCCTGCACCTGGCCCACCTGCAGTCCATCCTGCATTAGATGTATAATTTATGATTGAAGGGTGTTCACCTTTTTTTAAAAATGGAATTGCTGCTCTTGATGCAAAAAAGACAGAATCTAAATTTAAGGCCATTACATTTCTATAAAATTCTGTAGACATTTCTTCAAAACGAGAACGGCCGCCTAGACCACCAGCATTATTCACTAGAACGTCTATTTTGCCATACTTTTCTCCGATATTCATGATATTAGTGGTGACTTCACTCTCTTTTGTTACGTCAAAGTTATAGTACTCTGCTTTAATTCCTTCAGAGGTAAGTTCTTTTACTCTTTTATTTCCAGCGTCTTGGTCTATTCCGTTAAGAACAACAGTATAACCATCTCTACCTAATCTTTGTGCTACTGAAAAACCGATACCTCCTGTTGCTCCAGTTATTATTGCTATTTTTTCGTTTGAATTCATATTTATAAAATATTGTTATGTAATTTAATTTTCGTCATTTATTACGAGTTTTACTTTTTTGATAAAAAACAGAACTGCAAAAACAGATAATACCACAGAAACTGTTATTACAATAAATGCAGGTGTATAAGAACCACCTTCTGTGATTCTTCCTATAAACCAGTTCATAATCATAGGAGAAAATGCTGCTATAGTTCCAGCTAAACCAGCCAGTGTTCCAACAGAAGGGCCTCTAAATAAATCACTTGAAAGCGTTTGTATATTGCCAATTGCAAATTGAAAACCAAAAAGTGCCAATCCTGCTAGATAAATAAATGTCATATAGTTAGAATCATTTACAAATACTATAATTGAAACAAATCCAATTATTATAAGTAAACTACCTAAGGCAATACTTGTTTTTCTTCCAAAATCTATTGAGGTGCGTTTGATTAATTCTTCGGTAAACATACCTCCAAGTATTCCTCCTGCTGCTGCCATTAAATAAGAAATCCACATTGTATTCCCAATTTCTTCTATACTTAATCCAAACTTGGAGTTTAAATATATAGGCATCCACCCGGCGAAGAACCACCAGATAGGTTCTATAAAGAATCTACATAGGAGAATTCCCCAAGGTTGTCTGAAACTCAATATCTTTAAAACGCTTAAGCTTTGTGCACCTTCTTCTGCAGCACTATTATTTACAATCCTGTCATTAAGTAACAAGTTTTTTTCTTGTTCTGTCATCCAAGGATGATTTTCTGGTTTTGACTTTTTATTGAATATAAGCCATGGAAGAATCCAGATAAATCCAAGTAGACCTAAAATGATATATGTTGATTTCCAACCAAATTGAGCATATAAATAAACAATTATAATTGGTGCAATAACATTACCAATAGAAGCACCTGAATTAAAAATTCCTTGTGCTAATGCTCTTTGTTTTACTGGAAACCATTCGCCATTGTTTTTTACTGTACCTGGCCATAAACCAGCTTCACCCAGGCCTAACAATCCGCGGACAATTGAAAGGGAAACTATTCCTTTTGCAAATGCATGAAATGCCGCTGCTGTAGACCATACTATTATAGATAAAGTAAATCCTATTCTAGTGCCAATTTTGTCATATAATCTGCCAGATAGAAATTTACTGGCAGCATAAGTAATCATAAAAACATTAAGCATTAAGGCATAGTCGGAATTATCCATTCCAAGATCCTTACCCATTTCTGGCCATAATAACGCAAATGCTGTTCTATCTATGTAGTTGATTACTGTAGCTAGAAATATTAAGCCAATAATCCACCATCGCAAGCCTTTTATTTTCATTCGTTGATTTAGTTAGTAGTCTGTTAATTAAATACTGTAGCAGTATTGATACAATACACTAAAATGTTCTTTCATTTTTTGTTTAGCTAATTGCGGATTTTGGTTTTTTATAGCCTCATAAATTGCTTGATGTTCTGCGATACCTTTTTGAGCTAAACTTTTATCACAAACATGATATTTCTCAAAATTTGTAATAATTTCTGGTGTGATGATAAGCATAAAGGTATTCATTGTGCTATTGCCACTTGCTTTTGCTATTGCAAGATGAAATAGTAAGTCTTCTTGCACTGCATCTTCATTATTTAACACCTTTTCAGTATACGCATCTAAGGTATTTTTCATTTCTTGTAAATCTTCATCAGTCCTTCTTAAAGCAGCTAAACGAACAGTTTTTAGTTCAAGAAGAATTCTAGTTTCAACTAATGACTTAAAGTCAGGATCTTCTAATCTTAAAATATCTTCTATCATGCCATTCATGGCTATGACTCCAATATTTGCAATAAAAGTTCCACTTTGAGGAATAGAATTTAATAATCCATAAAATTCTAGTTTTTGAATCGCTTCTCTAACGTTACTTCTAGAAACACCAAATTTTTCTGACAACATGCGCTCGGATGGTAATTTATCACCAGGTTCTAGATTCTTTAAATTAATTAAGTCTCTAATCTGAGCAATAATTATGTTTTGAGAACTTAAACTATCTTTTTTTGCTAATGTTTCTAATTTCATGCTTTAATCTTTGATTACTAGATGTATAATATGGTAAAAATAGTGTTATTCATTTAATAATATTTGATTAGTGGCTCACTTCTAATTCGTAAAAACGCACTTTTCCGTAAGCACCTTTATCTCTTGTTTGAAAATAATTACCAGCTTTAAAATAATTTTCAAAAACACCCCATTTTCTCATATGAACATTTTCGTATACTTTATATTCATTACCGTTAAGTGAGACAACCATTTTACCTTCAGAGATTTTAACCTCTAATGTAAACTTTCTAAATCCTACTTTTTCTGCAAAATTGAACCCTTCATCGTCATCCCATGCGTCTTCATGAAGAATTTCTGGCACAGATGCATCTATATTTTTTAATATTTTTGTTTTAACACGTATTTTTCCATTATCCCAATAAATTTTTAGAATTGGTGGTGCGTTATTATCATCTTCACCAATTAAATCTCGCTGGTCATTTGTTAATCTGCCATGGATTTGCATTATGATAATTCTATGAAATTTACCATCAGAATTTTTGGTTACTTCATCTATTGCCAATTTACCTTTCATGTACCCACCATCCTTAAACGTCCAATTCACATTATTTTCACCGGGTACCATTTGCTCTCTTAGCTCAGATCTAGTATACTTTGTGTTTTTGGTCGTAGACGATGTAGGCATAGAATGAAAAACTATTGCACCTCTTGTTGAATCTATGTACATATAAGGTTTTGCAATTTCATTAGATGCAAAATCTATAATCTCTGGAGGTGAAATTTCATGCGGTTTCCCAAGATCATTAGTCACTGGAAGTGTTACTTTCCAGTGACTTAAATCTATTTTAGGTAACTTAACTTTCTTGTTACGCTTTTTTCTTTTCCTTTCTTTTTTTATTGATTTCGTGTTCTCGCCATCAACTGATTGAGCAAACCCAATATTTAAAATAAAGGCAAAGAATATAATATAAAGCGTTTTAAAATTCATTTTTGTTTAATCGTTAACAGCAGTTATCGTTACGTAATCTGCTCTGATTTCTTCATCACCACTATTATATCCAAAATCTCCACCGCCACCGCCAGTAGCAGGTCCTCCAATACCTCTTATAAACAGAGCAACACTATTGTTGGCCCCAGCATTGAATGAATAAGAATAAGTAATATAACCATCGTCAGAAGGATTCTCTTGTACTGTAACAAAAAGGTTATTAGTGGTATTTTCTACTTGAGAAATTGACGTATAACCCCAATCGTCTTGTGGGAATTCTACAGTATCAGAATAATAGGTTGGAGTATATCCATCAATATAACCAGAACCTGCTAAAACTCTTAATTCTAATTCACTTGGGAATGACCCACCTGTTAAACTTTTAAAACTCGTAACTATTTCAATAATATAATCAGCATTAGGGACTACCGCAAATTCTTGATAGGCATGGTCTGGTTCGTTATTATCAAATTTAATAACATTATCCGAGCCTCCATTTCCAGAACTTGACTCCCCTTGATCACCAATACTTTTATTAATCCAACCCGCACAAGCACAGTCTGACCCAGATGATTTAGGCAGTTTGTTAAAATCTCCATTAATAAGAACAGGGTCTGGAACGGCTGGAGCTTCTGGCTCAACTACTTCTACTGTTTGAGAAGCTGTACTTACAACCCCTAATGCATCAGAAACCGTTAAAGTTACTGTGTATGTTCCTTCGCCAGGATATACATTAAATCCGTCTAAATCTGTAGAAGTATTTCCATCACCAAAGTCCCAAAGGTATGTGGTGGCACTTGTGGATAGATTAGCAAATGAAAATTCTAAAAAATCATCTAAAGTTACACCTCCTGTGAAACTAAAGTTAGCCTGAGGAGGATTTGCATCTGGTATTGAATTTTCACCTAAAGGTTCAAATTTATCTATATCACAAGACTTGAGTAATAATGCTCCTACTATAAAGAGAGCAATACTTAATATTTTGTTTGTTTTCATAAGTTCTTGATTTTAATATTAATAGCCAGGATTTTGTGACATTAATCCATTACTAAGATTAATCTCACGTTGAGGTATTGGTAATAATAAATCTGTTGCACTAAAAGAATAATTATTTGCAACTGATAATGCAGACAGCACAGATTGGGCTTCTCCAAATCTTAATAAATCGAACAATCTTTGATTTTCAAATGCTAATTCTGCACGTCTTTCATTTAATAAATCTTGTTTAGTAATATTAGTAACAATATCGGTTAAACCGGCTCTGTTCCTAACTAGTTGAAAAGAGTTTAAAGCTGCTTGTGTACTTGTCTCTTGGCCACCTGCTAAAATTGATTCGACATGCATTAATAAAACGTCTGCATATCTTAAAACGACCCAATCATTGCCAGATAATGTGGCATCTGATTCAAATGTTTTACCATCTGCACCGCCGTCTTCGCCATTAGGTAAATATTTTACTACTTGGTTTTGAGAAGGTTGAAAAGGATCCACTCTGTAGGAAAAAGGTGTTCTTGCATCACCACCGTTAGTATCAAGAAATGCGACAGCATCTTCTGTAACGTAATTCACACCAACAGTTCTACCTACCCCGTTCATAAATTCTGCAGAAAAATCTTGACTATCTGTTTCGATTCCTGGGTTATAAACTATCGCAAAAAGTATTTCATTATTTCCTTCATTATAAAAAACATCATTAAAATTTGGTTCCAAAGCATATCCATAAGTCATAATACTTTCACATAATGTTTGGGCTTCCAAGTAATTACCTAATGTAAGATGTACTTTTGCAAGTAAGGCTTCTGCAGAAGCTTTTGAGGCTCTAGAATATTCTCCATTTTCCAAGTTATTCGCAGCTGTTTCTAAATCGCTAACAATGAGTTGGTATATTTCTGAAGTAGACACTCGTGTATAAGCAGTTTCTTTATCTAATGGACTTATAACTCTGTCTACTAAGGGCACATCTCCAAATAATCTAACTAAATTAAAGTAGCTATATGCTCTTGCGAATTTTGCTTCACCTTCAAAGATTGGAGCTGCACTTGCTGAGGCATTGTCTAAGTTTTCTAAAACTAAATTAGCTCTATAAATAGCATTGTAAGTACTCTTATAATAATTTTCTACTATACCATTGTTAGGTGTTACTGCATAGCTTTCAAACTGAGCAGCTTCCCCTTCTTGGTTTTTTGTTCTAGTATTGTCACTACGCATTTCTGTTACGTAAAATTCTTGTTGAACACCTCTATTGTCATTAGTACTAGTTGAATTAATGCCTTGTATGGCATCATAAATACCGATAACCCCAGACTCTATTTGGTCGTCATCTAGGAAGTAGTTTTCACTACTAATTACATTTTCTGGAACTGGTTCTAGAAAATCTTCATTGCAGGCTAGGAATAAAGAGATTGTTAAAATCAAGCCTATATGTTTTGTGTATTTCATGTTTTTAATATTTAAAACTGTTATTAGAAGCCTACATTTAGACCTACAGAAATAGTTCTAAAGACAGGAGAACCTGCTCTTTGATAACCGTAAGTTGTTGGACTTGTATTATTAATAGACTCAGGATTAAATCCTGTATAATCACTCGCTGTTATGTAAAATAGATTGGAACCAGTAGCATAGACTCTTAAAGATGATAATCCTAAATTCTCAATTGCATCACTAGGTAAGTTATATCCTAAAGTTAGATTTCTTAAGGCTACATAAGACGCATTTTGAATAATGGCATCTGTAAATATTTTTTCTCTAATAAATCCTTGATTAGGAGTGGTAGAGGTATTAAAATCTTGAGAGCTATTAAAATGGTTAAATAAATATTGATCTCCCATATTTCTGATTTCTGCACCATGACTACCTTGGAGTAGGAAGCTTAAATCAAAATTCTTATATTTTAAATCGTTACCAAAACTCCAAATTAAATCTGGGTAAGGGTCTCCAAGAATTGTTTTATCATCATCATCTATTAGACCATCACCATTTAAATCTTTTACATACACATCTTGAGCTTGACCTCCAACAGGGTGGTACGGGTTATTTATAAACTCTAGAGGGATTTCAGTGTCAACTACCCAGCCATAATAAGATGATATAGGGTTTCCAACTAGATTAATCCATTCTGCAGCTCTTTTTGAATCAACATTTTGTATCTGACCGTTAGCATCGGCAAAATCTATTAGTTCATTTTTATTCATTGAAGCTAAAAATGTACTGCTCCAGCTGAAATTTTCGGTTACAATGTTTTTAGTTCTTAATTCAAGTTCAACACCAGAGTTCTGAACTTCTCCTAAATTAACTAACGCACTTGCAAATCCTGTTGTAGATGGTACAGGGTTGTCTAATAGTAAATCATTACTTGTTCTTACGTAGTAATCTATAGACCCAGTGACTTTATTATTAAAAAGACCAAAATCAATACCTGGATTAAATTCTTCTAAACTTTCCCATTGTAAATCTGGATTTGCAATGTTAAGAGCAATAAATGCAGCATTTGTATTGTAGACGTCCGTCCCTAATAAAGGAATAGATGGGAATAATTCCACATTATTGTCACCAAGATTAAAATCTTTATTTCCAGTTAAACCATAACTTACTCTCAGTTTAAGATTACTTACAACATCACTTTCACTTAAAAAATCTTCTTGAGATATTCTCCATCCTAAGGAAGCTGCTGGGAAATTACCATATTTACTATCTACACCAAATACAGAACTTCCATCTCGTCTAAAACTAAACGAAGCTAAGTATTTATCTGCATAAATATAATTGACTCTCGCGAAATAAGATCTAAATCTTTCATCTAGTTTGTACGAGTCAATTTGGTTTAAAATAGTAGCTGCTCCTAAAGTTTGAATGAGGTCTGATGAGTAACCAGAACCAAGAGTGCTTTCTCCTTCATATTCCCATTTTTCTGAAGACATACCTACTACAGCATTAATGTTATGGTCTCCTATAACTTTATCATAAGTAAAGTAGGCCTCACCTAATACATGAAATCTGTTTTCATTTGAAACAAAATAACTTGCAGCAGCAGCACCGTTTCTATTAGATAACACACCTTGCCATCTGTCTCTGAACGTATTTTGGTAATCCCCACCCAGGGTAGCTCGGAATTTAAGACCATCAGTTAATTTATACTCTCCAAAAAATCGACCTGCAAGTTTGAACTTGTTGTCATTTCTATCTCTTTCTAAAACTTTTGCAGCAGGATTGGTGTTAGACGTATTGCTAATATCTACCAAAGCACTACCATCACCAAATAAATCATAATTATCAAAATGCCTCTGAATAGCATAATCTCCTATTTGAACATTTGGGTATGTGTTAAAATCTACAAATTGTATAGAATTTGCGTCATGATAAAGGGGTAACCATGGCGTTTGTCTTAATATATCATGGGTAGACCCATCAAAGCGTCTTCTTTTGCTATATGATGGTGCAAAGTTGGCTCCAAATTTAAAATTCTCTCCTACTTTAGAGTCTATTTTAAAACGCGCATTATATCTTTTAAAATCATCTGTTAACAATACGCCTTCGTCATGCAGATAACCAAGTGAAACACTGAATTTTGTAGCCTTACTTCCACCTCTTGCACTGAAAGAATGAGAATTTATAATTCCTCCATCAAAAATTACATCTTGCCAATCTCTGTCTATACCAGTTGTTTGTGTTAGTAATTGTTTGTAAGCAGTTCTATTGGAAAGTGTACCAGTAGCATCTAATTCTGCCTGAGCAGTTTCTCTTACGGTGAAGTAATAATCATCACTTTGCCTAGCTTCTTTAAAACCAGTATAAGCATTGTAGTTAAATCTTGTTTTTCCTTCCTTTCCTTGTTTTGTGGTAATAATTATAACACCATTAGAACCTCTAGACCCATAAATTGCTGATGATGCAGCATCTTTAAGGACATCAAAAGAGTCGACTTCGTTCATATCTAAATTTCCAAGAAAATCGCTATCAACAACTAAACCATCAACTACAATTAATGGAGCAGAGTCACCATTTAATGAGCCAACACCTCTAATTCTAATTGTCGGTGCAGAACCAGCTTCTCCTTCTGTAGCAGAAACATTTAAACCTGCAATTCGGCCTACTAATGCATCATCTACTCTGGCTACAGGGAGCTTGTCTAGGTCTTTGTTTACTACGCTAGAGACAGCACCTGTTAAATGTTTTCTTTTTCTAGTTCCATAACCAACAACAACAACTTCTTCTAAGGCGTTTTGATCGTCATCAAGAGTAATGTTAATTGTTTGTTGACCATCTACAATTACAGTTTTGGTTTTAAAACCCAGGTAAGAGAATTGTAGCACATCACCGTTTTGAACTGTGATTTCATAATTCCCATCAAAATCAGTAGATGTACCGTTTGATGTTTTAAGCACTAATATATTTACACCAGGTATGGGTAAATTATCAGATGCGGCAGTAACTTTACCTTTTACTTTAAAGGCATTTTGAGCAAAGATTACTGAGCTGAATAATAGCAACATCAATGCCATTAATTTCATTTTTAATCTCATAAATTGATTTTTTAGTTAATGTTTAATTCAATTTTTTAACCAATTTTTAAAACTTGTTTAACTAAAAAGTTTTCATTTTGTATCTTTACAGAAATACTTTTTAGATATAGATTACTTCAAATGTCAAGAAGTTTAAAAAAGAGGATAGGCTGCAACCTATCCTTTTTTGTTTATTAAAAAAAATTGGTTTACCAGATTGGTTTACCAAATATATATAAAAATTTGTTAAAACCTAATAATTCGTAAAATTTTATATTAAAAATATGGTTTTGTTAAAAATAGGGTTGAATTTTTGATTATTTAATGGTGTAATGCAACTATGTGAATTGTGTTCAACTTTACTTTTCATGAATCGTTACCGAAATAAGATACTTTTCCGCCACTCAAGAAATCCTCTCTTACAGGACTAAATGTGTCAATGAGCATACCTTCTTCTAAGCAAACAGCACTATGTAATAAATTGGGCTCAATATATACACCATCTCCTGCTTCTACAATTTTCTTTTCTCCATCAATTTCAAATTCAAATTTACCAGAAATACAATATGTTGCTTGGGTGTGAAAATGTTGATGAGGAGCTCCTAAAGCTCCTTTTTCAAATTTAACTTTTACCATCATAATTTGATTATCATAACCTAAGAACTTTCTTGAAACTCCTCCTCCGAGTTCTTCCCAATCTATGTCTTTTGTGATAATATATTTGTCACTAAATCTATTCATAACTTTAATCTTATTATTTAATCAGTTTATTTGTTTGGCTTTTCACCTGGACCAACCGTCGCTTCTCTAAACCATACTTCGGTATAACAGCCATTTTCATATTGTTTTGTAATATCACCTCCATAAGTTTCTGCACCTGCACACCAAACCATATTTGTTTCTGGGCTTTTACCATTAGTCTGATTATAAGCTCCTTGTTTAAAATAACCCAGTTCGCCTTTGTAAGCAATCGCTCTTTCTGTGCCATCTTGGCCTATTGGTACAAATAATTTTTGGACTTGAGTTGGTATATCTGATTGGCTTATGTATTCAGATTCAATTAAATTTTTAGTAAATGTTTTTGTTTCATGACCCTCACTTTTAAACGTGAGATACATGATTCCTTTATATACATTTACTTCATAGGTGAATTCTTCGCCTAGTTCTATACCATCTTTAGGCTCGGCTGGGAAATCATTTTTTTCGGCTCCAACAATTGACATATCATGACCCCATACAGCACTAGAATAATCCCACCTACCAGAATTGTCTTCACCCTCAGTATTAATTTCATAATTCCAAAAAACAGACCCTTTTGTTTGCCCTGGGAACTTTTTATAAAATATTTTTAGTGGCTCGTTCTCATGCCCTTCACCACTATGAATCTGACCAACTACTACGGAATAGGATGCAGCAACTCTAGCATCTCCAGAAACAGAGACTTGCATGACTTTACAGGTGCCCGTTAGTTTACCGCCTTCTTCTGGAGTCCATTCTCTTTTTTCGTGTAGTTCTGTTCTTGTATTACTAGAGTTTTTTGAAGTAACTCCAGAATTAGGTGTTTTATAAACCACCCAGCGTCTTGTTCCATCAATGACTGTGTAGAAAAACTCATTATTATTGAAGTTTTCAAGATTTTCAACATGTGTGCCATCTCCCATCAATATTTTAAATTTATCCATAAAAGGAATAACTTCACTAGGATAAACTGTTTTAGTGCTTAAACCATCATTTGCTGTGAAATACCCTTCATTTGAATAAGCATCTTTACTGATTTCTATATTTGCTTCATTAAACCATACCTCTGCATAATTACCGTCAGCATATTGTTTACTTATATCTCCTCCATGAGTTTCTGCACCAGAACACCATACTTTATTTACAGCTGGATCTTTGCCATTGGTTTGATTATAGCATCCAAGCTTAAAAAACAGCCCTTCTTCAGCATAAGCGTGCTCTTGTTCTAGTCCATCTTGACCAATTGGATAAAACAAATTTTCAACCTGTTTTGGGATATCAGTTCGTTTTGTGTATTCCGACGCGATAATATTTTTTGTGAATGTTTTGGTTTCATGACCTTTGCTTTTGAAAGTAAGATACATAAGACCTTCTTTAACCTCTATATTATAACTAAATTCTTCTCCTAACTCAATACCATCTTTAGGTTCAGGAGGAAATGTGTTCTTATCTGTTGCAACAACAGAAAAATCATATCCCCAAACAGGATAGGAGTAGTCCCACCGATCCGAATTGTCATCTCCTTGGGTATTAATCTCATAATTCCAAAACACTGAACCTTTTGAATGACCAGGAAATTTTTTATAGAATATTTTAAGAGGCTCATTTTCATGACCATCTGCACTATGAATTTGCCCTACTACTACTGAATAGGTTGAAGCGACTCTTGCGTCACCACTTGAAGCAACATTCATTACTTTGAGTGTTGCGTTCATTTTTCCTCCTGTCATGGGAGACCACTTTTTTAGTTGTGCAAGTTCTGTCCTAGTATTATTTGATGTTCCATGAGTATTACCGGCATTTGGTGTTTTAAATACAACCCAATCGTCGTTGTCATCTTTAGTTGTATAAAAGAAATCCTTATTCTCATAGTTTGTTGCCTGACCTACATTAGAACCATCACCTAAGATTAAATTCCAATGTTCAAATATTGAGATTATACTTTGTGCACTTTTTTGATTTAATTTTCCAGCAGAAGCATTAGAGTTTTGATTATTAGAATCAACGCAAGCGCTTAGTATTAACAATAATATAAATACGAAGGAATTGCCGTTAAATATAGATTTAGATATTTTTAAACTCATAATTATTATTCTGTAAAGGAGAAAACTTATTTTATTTAAATGAGTAGAAATCTTTATGGTGTAAAAGGATTTAAACTCTAAAAGTTTTATTCTTTAATTATTTTTTTTGTTTTACTTCCTACCGCTGTTGTCAATTTAACAATATATAAGCCTTTTTTTAGATAAGAAATATCAATTTTTTCATTTACCAATTCGGTACTTAATACTTCTTTTCCTAGTATGTCATAAATACGCAGCGATGTTTTATCAATACCAAATCCTTTAACGTTTAATATATCTTTAACTGGGTTTGGATATAATTTAAAGTTTATTAACTCTAAAGATTCTGTAGTTAAGGTATTTTGAGTTGGATTTGGTCCCCCAATATGGTTTAATTCTGAGCCTTCCCAACTTTCTGGATGACTTCTTACTGCGGTTGAATTTGATCCTATGGTCCATACGCGAGGTGAACTTGTATTGCTTGGAACATCTCCACCAACCCAATCAACCGCCTCTACAGATGCATCGTTATTAATTACACTCCCTGTAGAATTCCCTATTCTAGCGGCATAATCATATTGTGTAGGTGTTGAAATAACGGTAGATGTCGACGGTCGTTTTAAATTGGCTACAGCTGCAGCTTCTGCAAAAATAAGATCCGCATAGGCAACCTCGCCTGTAGATGTATCATCATCAATAAACGCTACTCCATCAATAAAAGTCCAAATAGATGTATACGCAGCATCAATTTCGCCATCGTCATCAGCGTCAATATCATCACTTGAAGAAGGCGCACCATTACCATTGGTGTTTACCAAAAGGAATGAATGTGATTGTCCTTCTAAGTCTCCATCTGTAACATCGAATAGTGTTGTCGCATTTGGGTTTATGGTATAATCGTTCCCTGTTGCTAAGATTACCAAATAGCCATTAGACCCTAATGTAACCCCTGATAAGTCTATGATTCCTCCTTGTGGACATGGTGTTACACCATCGTTGTTCACCGTACATCCGTTTGACGAAGACCCATTTGACTCTACATCACCAGGGTTACTTTCACTGTCGCCTTCCACTTGAATTAAATAGGTGTCAGCTGCTATTGTTGCACCTGCATCACCTCTGATTTCTATATACTCAAAAGGAGAGTCATCACCAGATGGATTTACCATTATTTCGCTTATAACAAGATTTTGAGCTAATAAAATTTGCCCTAAGAGTGCTAAAATAAAAAGTAGTTTTGTTTTCATATTTATTGTTTTAGTGAATAATTTTTAAATTGTAATATTTTACATATGAGAAAGCATCTGAGTCAGTAGTTGTTAAATAATTCCCTGCTTTAAAATAATTTTCAAAAGGCCATTTTTCAAGACTAATGTCTTCATAAATATATGGTGAGTCTTCATTTAGTTGCACTACAATTTTTGCTGAAGAAGCTTTTATTTTAAATTCAAAAGCCTCATGGCCTACATAGCCGAGATTAACTTTTATGTCTTGCCATGTTCCATTGTACACGTCATATAAATCGTCGCCATTAGTTGTCTCGTCTACTAGTGATTTTTTATGACACCAAACGTAACCGTCTTTCCAATAAATTTTTATTAAAGGAGGGCCATTATTTCCACTAAAACCATACGTTTCCATATCCTCAATTGAGATAATCCCATGTATCTGCATAACAATAATTTTATGGTAGATATCACTAGACTCAGTATTTTCTGAAACACTCTGTACTTTTAGTATACCTGTCATTTCGCCACCTTCATTAAGCGTCCAATTCACTTTAGAATTGTTTGGGTTAATTAACTCTCTTAACTCCGTTCTTGAATAAGAACTATTTGTTGTAGAAACCTCTGGGTAAGTGAAAAAAACCAATGATTGATCTTCCGTGTCGTCATACATAAATGGTTTAACAGGCTCTAAAGTTTGGTATCCAAAATTTATTAAATCTGAGGGTTGGTATTCATCTGGTTTGCCATTATTATTTTGATCAACAGGCAAGGTTATTTTCCAATTTGAGAAGTCAATATCTGCATAGTTATCGTTATTTCCTGGCGAATCATCATTCCCGTTGGGATTGTTCAAAGTAATATTGCCATTCACAGGCGTAACTATTTCATTATCGTTGTTAGAACAATTGACAATTAGAACCATTGAAAGAACAAATAATATATTTTTTAAACACCACATTTAAAATTGGTTTACCAGATTGGTTTACCAAAAATAAAAATATTTATTAAATAAACAAGTACTTATTGATTTATGTATTTAAGATGAAGCCAAAAAAAATGGGATATACCTTTTGTATATCCCATTTTTTAATTGAAAACGGTATCTATTTTTTAGATAGTTCTTTGATTAAAATTTTAATTAAATTGTACTTTACACACCTGTTTTTCTAGATTTTCAATCATCTCCAGAGTCATTTTATCAAGGTCAAAATCGTGTTGCCACCCCCATTCTAGTCTTGCAACACTATCATCAATAGATGACGGCCAACTATCTGCAATGGCTTGTCTAAAATCAGGTTTATAGGTAATTGTAAATTCGGGAATGTGTTTTTTTATGCTCTCAAAAATTTGTTGAGGTGTAAAAGATATCGCTGCTAGATTATATGCAGAACGTATTTTTATATGTTCAGCTGGAGCTTGCATTAATTCTGTTGTTGCCTTTATGGCATCGGTCATAAACATCATTGGGAGTTCAGTTTCTTCAGAAAGAAAACACTCATAGGACCCTTCTTTTATGGCTTTATGGTAAATCTCAACAGCATAATCTGTTGTTCCACCGCCAGGCATAGTTTTATGACTTATAATTCCAGGATACCTAATACTACGCACATCTACACCATATTTTTTATGGTAATATTCACACCAGCGCTCACCAACTTGCTTGGTAATTCCGTAAACGGTTGTGGGTTCGCAAGTTGTGTGTTGTGGAGTATTATGTTTTGGCGTTGTTGGACCAAAAACAGCGATACTGCTTGGCCAAAATATCTTTTTTATGGTACCGCCTTTTGCAAGGTTTAGAACATGAAAAAGTGAATTCATATTTAAATCCCAAGCTTCCATTGGGTATTTTTCACCGGTGGCACTTAGTAAAGCTGCCATAAGATAAACCGTATCAACGTTATAATTTTTGCAGCAGTCCTTTATAGCATTAAAGTTTTTGGCGTCTATAATTTCAAAGGGTCCAGAGTCTACTAACTCTAAATTACGTGTGTTTATATCACTGGCAATGACGTTTTCTACCCCGTATATTTCTCTTAATCTGGTTGTGAGCTCTGTACCAATTTGTCCACAGGCACCAATAATTAGAATCTTAGAAGACATATTCAAATTTTAAATAATATTCAAAAATACTAAGAAATAAGACTGTAATTTTTAAAATAATTCATAAAAATTAGTTTCAATTAAGAAATTGTGATTTTAATCTTTATAAAAAGTTTTATTACTTGAAATAAGAAGACTTATACTAAATATAAAATTATCTAGTTTATTACCTTTACTTTATACTAAATATATAATCAATGAATATCAGGACTATTATAACTGTTTTTGTATTGGCGCTTTTTTTAGGTTGTGGAAAAAAGCCTAATGAAAGTAATACACCAGAGCCTTCAGAAATTGTACAGAACAAGAAAACAATTACTGCAAAGACCATTGAAAGTTTTAAGTACAATGATTATATTTTTAGTAATGATGCAGAAAAGGTGGTTAGGGAGTGGTCAAAATATCAAGAACTTTTGACACAGATTTCATTCTTAAAAAAAGCGGATGTCACATTTTTTACTACAGAAAAAGATACTTTAAAGAACTTTTTGGATAGTTTGAAACTTAATATTCCACAAACCATAAATACCAATTCTATTAATGCTAGAATTTCTGTTTTGGAAACGAAATTACTAAAGCTTAATGATGATTTATTACTAGAAAACTACAATGTAGATTATAAACTTCAGAGTATTAAAGAATTACTTATTGCCAATTCAAACCTAATATATGTTATCAATAAAAAGTTGGAGTTTGATAGTAACGATGTAGCTAGACCTGAAGAGTAGAAATAAAAAATGCCTGTTCAAATTGAACAGGCATTTTTATATTACTTGGCTAAAAATTAATTTTTAGGTGCTGCTTTTTTTGCCTCTAAAGCTTCACGCGTACGTTTAGCCATATTAAAGTTAGGGTCTATCGCCAAAGCATCGTTTACTAATTTTAATGCGGCATCTATCTTTGTTTGGTCTTCTTGAAAAACAGCAAGTGCATTTAGATAAGTAAAGGCTGCTTTTAAAGACGTTTCATAAGGACGTTGTGTTTCATAAAAAGCACGTTTCATATCCTCTGTTGCATTTGCTAAACCGTATGAAATTTTTGCTTTTGCCCCAGCAATATCAGCGTTTTGCAGCATTAAGTCTGCCATCTCATATGCCAAAGCTGGATTAGGTTTTCTGCTAAATAAAACAGTGTAGTGTTCTAAGGCTCTTGGAATTTCATTTAAGTTTTTTAGAGCAACAGCTTTCACTTCAACATTTAAATCAGAGTCCGTTGCATTTTTCTCAAAACCAATTGTGTTAATTGCTTGGAGGTATTGTCTTTCTGATAGGTACAAGTAAGCTAGAGTATCTCTTCTTGCTTGTGATGGTGCTAGTACTTCTAGGTGTGTCATAGCGTTAATAACACCTTGCACATCTCCTTGGGCTTTCATCTGTTTGTAAAATGCTTCATAATGCGATGTTAATCCTGCATTACTTTGGGCAAAAGACAATGCCGATATAAGCAGTGCCATTACAATAGTTATCTTCTTCATTATATTAAAAAATTTATTGCGTCAAATCTATGAAAATTAATAGTAATAGGTCTTAAAAAGTTATTAATTTCCTAAAGGCTAGTTTGATAGTCATATTTAAAGAGTTGTGCCAATGTAGAGGAATCTATTAATTTTCCTTTCGAGGGGCTAGTTTCATCAAATTGAGGCAACTCCAAATGGTTTTTTTTGCAGTATTGGGTATAATATCTTTTTTTGGTAGGATGCTCGGGTATGCTTGCATTAAAAACTTTATTCCACATATTTTTTTCTAATATTTTTAAAATAATACCAATGCAATCTTCTTTGTGTATAAGGTTTATGGGAGCATCAGGGTTGGGAATATTTTTACGACCAGAGAGACTTTTACCAGGGTGCCTTACTTGATCAAACAACCCCGAAAATCGTAAAATAGTAGTGTTAAAAGTAGGATTACTTTCAAGTAGTTGTTCAATTTCTATAAGTTGCCGACTACTATTAGATTTTGAATTAGGAATTGACGCATTATTTATCATTGAAAAAGGAATGGTGTCTTCAAAAACAGAGGTAGAACTAATATAGAGGACATTTTTAATAGTACTTTTTCCCACAAAGGGGATTAAATTTTTAAGCTCTTGTACATGGTTTTTTTCTGGATGTTTTCTCAACCCTGGAGGAATATTAATAATAAGGGTGTCGCTTGCGTCTAAAAAATCTTCGATAGTATTTGAAATTCTATTCTCGTTGAGTTCAATTAAAAAGGGGGTGATACCAACAGACTTTAAATCTTTTAATTTTGATGTGCTAGTCGTTGAGCCTTTGACAGGATGATTATTGTAAATTAATGTTTTTGCCAATGGTAAACCGAGCCAACCACAACCGAGAATGCTAATTCGATTTTTTTTCAATTTAGAGGAGTCAGTTTTCATAATTGCAAAGATAGGGCAGAAGACTAACTTACTTGTTTAACTGATTAATTTTAAGTAACTTTAATTTCACTTCAAAAACTATAAGGTCATGGGTATAAAAAGTTTTCAAGGTTCTCGCAAGCAGCAGACCACGCCACAGGAGCGACTTCTTAAAGTTAAGGATTATATGACCACAAACTTAATTACTTTTAAACCGAGTCAAAAAATACATGCGGTGGTTGAGGCCATTATAAAAAACAAAATTTCTGGAGGTCCAGTTGTTAACGACAAAAATGAATTGGTGGGCATCATATCTGAAGGGGATTGTCTAAAACAACTTAGCGAAAGCAGATATTACAATATGCCATTGGAAGAAGATTTGGTAGAAAAAAGAATGATTAAAAATGTTGAAACTATAGATGGAAACATGGATATATTTGATGCTGCAAATAAGTTTTTAAATTCTAAACGACGACGTTTTCCTATAGTTGAAGGAGGAAAGCTTGTGGGGCAAATTAGCCAAAAAGATATTCTAAAAGCAGCGCTTCAGCTTAAATCAGAGAATTGGAATAGCAAAACCAAAGGCTAATCATCTCGTTTTACCAGCGCGAAATAATCGCCATCTAGAGGCAAATAGCCTTGGTCGTAAACAAAGTAATATACCGTCCCCGCTTTTGTAGTGTAAATACTTGTGAAATAATTAAAATCAAATCCTTTTTCTACGAGTTTAGCTCTTGAGGTTTTCGTTTTTTTATCCGGATTTAAATCTTCTAAAATTCTATAATTCTTCCGTAATCTATTATTAGTGTTACGAATAAGGTTTTTAGAATCTTTATTAATTCTATTATTGTAGGCATTGCGACAACCATCGCTACAGAATTTTTTATCTATTCTACCTATAATGTTATCGCCACATTCAGGACATTCTTTTTTCATAGTCTTCATTATTTAATTGGTACCATTTTGCTTGTTTTCCTTCGATGGTAAAGTCATTTACAAATTGCAGCCCTATTTTTCGGAGCACACGATTGGATGCGATGTTTTGAGTTTCTGCAATGCCATAAATGACTTCTTTTTTTAGGGTATTAAAAAAGTAATCTAAGGCAACAATAGCAGATTCAGTTGCATAACCTTTACCCCAATACCTAGGAATAAAACGATAGCCTATGTCATAAAAATTAGTTTTATTATTATAGGTTAAATCGTTATTCAATCTCAAACCAGACCAGCCAATAAAATCGCCAGAAGTTTTTTCTATGGCTGCCCATCGTGCAATACCACGTTCTTTGTGCTGAAGAATATTAAATGCAATATCATTTAAGGATTGTTCTCTATTACTATTTGGTTTGTTGCCGAGATATCTGTGCACCAAAGGGTCTGAGTCTAGCTCAAACATCCCGTCTATGTCTGTTAATTGAAGATGCCTGAGAATGAGATGCTCTGTTTCTATGGTAAAAGAATTCATATCTAAATATAAACAATTATTTTCCATTTACAAACGACTACAAACATTTACAAACGATTTTAAATATGTAAATACCGATTAAAATTTGCAGGTCGCTACATCTTTGCATTGTCGAAGTATAAGAACTCGATAGTATTAACTGTTTAACATTAAAATTTTAGAACACATGAACACATTAAGAAACAGAGTACAGTTGATTGGTAACTTAGGGAACGATCCAGAAATCGTAAACTTAGAATCTGGAAAAACACTAGCTAAATTTTCAATTGCGACCAATGAAAGCTACAAAAATGCCCAAGGTGAAAAAGTAACAGATACACAATGGCACAATATTGTAGCTTGGGGTAAAACAGCACAGATAGTAGAGAAGTATGTTGGCAAGGGAAAAGAGGTGGCTATTGAGGGTAAATTGACTACCCGAAGTTGGGAAGACAAGGACGGTATAAAGAGATATACCACCGAAGTAGTTTGTAGTGAATTATTAATGCTTGGGAAATAATTGCACAGAATATGCAAGTAAAAAAGGGAAGCATTTGCTTCCCTTTTTTAATTCTATATTTTTAAATTATCGTTTGATAATTTTCTTAGTAATTTTTAAATCTGAAGATTTGCTTTCAATGGTTAAGAAGTAAAGTGCACTTCTCAGATTATTTAAATTTGAAACCACTATTTCACCATTATTAGCTACAGAACTACTAGATACAACTCTACCATTAATATCTACAATGGTAACCTTAAACTCTTGATTAGAAACTTCTGCTGGCAGATTTATAGTTAAAGTCTCTGTAAAAGGGTTTGGACTTATTTTTATGTTTTCGAGAACAAAATTATTTGATGATAAAGTTCCTTGACATAATGACCATCCCATGTCTTCCATAAAACCTAGGGTTACATTGCCTGGGTCATAGACTGTTTCATTAAAACCTAAAAAAGGTGTCATAAGTGCTGTATCTGTTCCGTTAAATGTATTTTCATCCCAATGGCTATAACTAGAGCCTGCGTTAAAAGTAGATGGGGCGTAAGTTTTTGGTTTTACACCTCCGTTTTGAGCGATAGCAATAGGACTACTGCAAGTCAGGTTATCCGTTGTAAAAGCCGTTAATAAAGCTCCTGATGGATCAGATAAATCTAAGACACGGTTACTGCCATTATCTATGAAATTATCCCATATGCTAAACCATATTGCGTTTGGGTCTCCTAGATTTAGAGTCTGTCCAAAACTACCTCTCCTAATATAGCCTTGAGTTGATCCCGTTGTACCAATTCTGGTTCTACCAAATCCAACTATTCCTAGACCATGCCCTAATTCATGTAACACTACAGAAGTAAAATTAATTTTCCCTGCAGGCGTTACATCATTTATATTTGTAGGAAAGAACCAATCTGTTCTTGTTGAATTAAAGTTACATGTAATATCAGCAGCGTTACCATTACCACTAGACCCAATTAATTTTTCATATAAGGCGGCTGGATATAAAATATTATCAGTATCTCCAGGTATACTGCTGAAATAAGCAGGGGAGGCACTTCCAAGGTTTGAGGGACTCGCAGCTGCCTCATAGGTAGCTGTAATATTTATGGTTACGGGAGAATCTATTAAACTCTCCCAAATATCAACGGCTAATTGAAATGCATTTTGAGCATCATTTGGGTTTCCAAATATATCTGTAAAATCCACACCAACATAATTGACCACTATATTGGCACAAGGTGTGCTGCGACTATTTATTCTATTTAGAGCACTCTCTCGTAGAAGTACAATATTATTATTAGGTTCGCCAATTTCAAGACCATTGTTTTTATGTGATTCCTCTAAAATAAGTTTTTGTGCTTTGCTATTTAAAGAAATAACAGAAAAAGCGCATAACAGGAAAAACTTAAAGTATTTTTTTTTCATAATTATAGCATAATTTTTTATTCAGACGTAAAAATAATGAAAAGAACAACACTTATTTATCCATAAATCATAAAAAAGCAGCTTAATTAAGCTACTTTTTTTAGCAAATCAAAGCATGGACACTTTTTACATCGCTTGTGTTCTGCTTTTTTATATTTTTTACAGCATTTAGATTTTACTTTTCCTAATGCTTGCGAGCCGTTAGTTTCAAGAACTTTTATACGTTCTTTTTTTAACTGTTTGTTTTTCTTCTTTTTGCTCATTATTAAAAGCAGTTAATAATGAGCAAAAATAACTATTTATAATTAATCTAAATAAACTTTAACATTTATGCTCCAGGGTCTGGTGCAGCAGAACTCACCACAGTCAATTGTTGGATATCTCTATCAAAAAGATAAAGTCCTCCTTTATCATCTCCAATCATGTTTATCTTATCTAAGATAGTTCTTGCTGTAGCTTCTTCTTCAATCTGTTCTGCGACATACCATTGTAAAAAGTTGTGGGTAGCGTAGTCTTTTTCTTGAAGTGATATATGTACCAATTCATTAATACTTTCAGAGACAAATATTTCATGGGCTAAAAGCTTTTCAAACATTTGCTTAAAAGAGTCAAAAGAAACGTTTGGCGCATTAAGTTCACTAACTTGTGCATGACCACCACGCTCATTTATAAATTTTACCAATTTTAGCATATGCTCACGTTCTTCATCAGATTGGTCGTACATAAAGTTTGAAATACCCTCTAGTCCCTTAACTTCGGCCCAGACTGCCATAGCCAAATACACTTGAGACGACTCAGCTTCTATTCTTATTTGTTTGTTTAATGCAGATTCTATAGTTTTTGATAACATAACTTAAATTTTTATCAAAGATAAGGAGATAAAAATTGAAATAAAATAAATACACAGCTAGCTTCGGTGTTTTAAGGTAAATTCATCATAAATCTAAATATACTTTAGTATTTTTAAAGTAAAATAGGAACTATGTCTGTAAAGCCAAAATTGACAAGATTTAATCATGAGGTACTCCAAAAATATCAAGTGTACAATGGTATTTTTATGAATTTACCTTTTGACACACTCTCAAAAACTGTAGCTCTTTTGCCTTTATTCTTCGAGACGTGTAAAAAGGGCTTTGATGCAGGTGAAGATCCTACAACAATTGTGCAAACTTTTTTTAAAAAATACCAAGCACGCCGTTCAGATAAAAGTCAGATTAATTTATTATTTCGTTTTATTCAATACATTGAGCGGCAGGTCGTCTTATTTGATGCCGTTGAGGACGCCGCATTTCCTGTAGTAAATAATATGGAAGGTATTGGGACATTACGTAATTTAAAAGAAAATGCTGAGTCTGAAAATAAAAGAGAACTTCTTCAGGAGTATTTGGAAAATTTTAAAGTAAGAATTGTACTTACTGCCCATCCAACACAGTTTTATCCTGGTGCTGTTTTAGGTATTATTACAGATTTAGGGGAGGCTGTAAAAAAAGGAAATCTTCAAGAAATTAATAGCTTGTTAGGGCAATTAGGAAAGACGCCTTTTTTTAAAGACAAAAAGCCAACACCTTATGACGAGGCTGTAAATTTGGTCTGGTATTTAAAAAATGTGTTTTATCATTCTTTTGGTAGTATCTATGATTATGCACAGCAAAATATTTTTGATGAGAGAGAAATAGATAATTCTATAATTAATATTGGTTTTTGGCCCGGTGGAGACCGTGACGGAAATCCTTTTGTAACACCTCAAACCACTTTGGATGTTGCTCAAAAACTCAGAGAGTCTATTATTAAAAAATACATTAAGGACATAAAATATCTACGTCGTCGATTAACTTTTAAGGGTGTTAGAGAACGCATCATTGAGGTTAACCACAGATTGCATAATACACTTTTAGGTAAAGAAAATCAGATTTCTTTAAAGGAATTTAGAGAAGAATTAAAAACAATGCGTACGTTTTTAATTAGCAATCATCAATCGTTGTACATTAACGAAGTCACGTCTTTAATAAATAAAACAACTCTATTTGGGTATCATTTTGCCAGTTTAGACATCCGACAAGATAGTCGAGTGCACAATGCCATGTTTGAGGCCTTGGTAAAAGAATTAATTTCTAATGGAAGTCATTTGTTTCCAAAAGACTTTTTTGATTTGGACGTTCAAAAACAAATCAAGCACCTTTCTAACATTAAAGGCTCGGTAGGAGATATGGTATTTAAAGATGAATTGTCTTTAAATATTTTAGAAACTATTAGAGCAATGAAAACCATTCAAACTCAAAATGGAGAAGTAGCGTGTAACCGCTATATTATTAGCAATAACCAAACAACACTTAATGTGATACAACTTTATGGTATGCTAAAAATAGTTGCTTTTGATGATGAGTTAACAGTAGATATAGTGCCATTGTTTGAAACAGTTCCTGATCTTATTGCAGCGCCAAAAGTGATGGAAGAGTTGTATACCGATGCCAATTACCGAGCACACCTTAAAACAAGGGATAATAAGCAAACTATTATGCTTGGCTTTAGTGACGGTACAAAAGATGGCGGTTACTTAATGGCCAATTGGGCTATTTTTAAAGCTAAAGAAGCTATGACGGCCATGTCTAGAAAATACAATATTGATGTTATATTTTTTGATGGTCGGGGAGGACCACCAGCACGTGGTGGCGGAAAAACGCATCAGTTTTATGCTTCTCTAGGACCAACTATCGAGGATAAAGAGATTCAATTAACCATTCAAGGACAGACCATTAGTTCTAATTTTGGAACGTTAGCGTCGTCTCAATACAATATGGAACAATTGATTAGTTCTGGAATTTCTAACCGATTGAATGATAAAAATTTAGAGATGTCTGCTGAAAATAAAGTGGTGATGGACCATCTTGCCGATTTAAGTTATGAGGCTTATGTAGACTTTAAGAGTCATCCTAAGTTTTTATCATATTTGCAGAATATGAGTACGCTCAAGTATTATGCAAAAACAAATATTGGTAGCCGGCCTTCAAAAAGAGGTAAATCTACTGAGTTGGTGTTTTCAGATTTAAGAGCTATACCTTTTGTTGGTAGCTGGAGTCAACTAAAGCAAAACGTTCCAGGTTTTTTTGGAGTAGGTACTGCACTTAAAGTATATGAAGACAAAAATGAATTTGATAAGGTAAAACAGCTTTATAACGAGTCTAAATTCTTTAAAACTTTGATAGAAAATAGCATGATGTCTTTAACAAAGTCCTTTTTTAATTTGACAAAATACATGCAAGAAAATGAAGAATTTGGTGAGTTTTGGACAATTATTTACCAAGAATATGAGACCTCAAAACGCCTTATACTTAAACTGACTGGTTACAACACCTTAATGGAAAATGAACCTGTGGGTAAAGCATCGATAGAGGTAAGAGAATCGATTGTACTTCCGTTACTTACAATTCAACAATATGCATTAAAGAAAATAAAAGATTTAGAGCGCGCAGATGTCAAAGATGAAGACCAGTTAGCAATATTCGAAAAAATAGTAACAAGAGCAATGTTTGGAAATATAAATGCCAGCAGAAATTCTGCTTAAAAGAAAATTTCTTGCGCCAACCTAAACGTATTGGCGTGTGCATCTACAATATGTTTAATATCTGGGGAATATCCGCCACCCATACTGCACATTACAGGGATTTGATTTTTATGACACAATTCTAGAACATATCGGTCTCTAGATTTGCACCCTTTTATTGACATACCAAGTTTTCCTAATTTATCAGTTTTAATGACATCTACACCGCAGAGATAATAAACAAAATCTGGCTGTACGGTATTTATTAATTTAGGAAGTGTATTTTTTAGAATTTCTAAATATGTGTTATCATTAGTATCGTTATCTAAGGCAATATCAAGGTCGCTTTTTTCTTTTTTGAAGGGATAGTTTTTTGCACCATGCATTGAGAACGTAAAAACCGAAGCATCTTCTTGAAAGATTTCGGCAGTCCCATTGCCTTGGTGCACATCTAAATCTACAATAAGAATTTTTTTGGCCAGACCTTTATTTTGAAGATACCTAGCTCCAATAGCTTGGTCATTAAACATACAAAATGCTTCGCCTCGGTTGGTGTAGGCATGATGTGTGCCTCCAGCGATATTCATGGCTATACCATATTTAATTGCAAACTCACTAGATTTAATGGTGCCATCTACAATAATACGCTCACGTTCTACCAAAACCTCGCTCAATGGAAAACCTATTTTGCGTGCTGCACGTTGGTCTAGTGTAATGTTTAGTAAATCGTAAAAATACTCTATATCGTGTGCGGCTAAAATATATTTATCATTTGGTATTGTAGGTTCAAAGAAGTTAGTCTCAAAGCAAGTGCCTTCGTACAGAAGTTGCTGAGGAAGTAGCTCGTACTTTTCCATTGGGAAACGATGACCTTCAGGTAACGGATGTTTGTAAATTGGATGATAGGCTATTTTGAGCAATTAGTTTTCTCTTTGTATTTTAATTTCTTGCGAAATGTATTGGTCGCCATTAACTATCCCTTCAATAAATAAAGTAATATTTTCTGTCTCAGTATCTACTACTTTTAGATTTGCTATGCCATTTTGGTTTAGGCTTAGTTTTGGTTCCCAGCCTATAGTGCCGTATTCGTTAAAAAAATCGGTGTTGTAGTATTGGTATTTTGGGGTATAAAAGGTTTTCTCTTTGTCAAATTTTAGAGGTAAGTCGTAGGTCACAGTATTGTCTGGCACTTTTCGTCTTCTTGGACCTCCTGGTGTGGTAAATATCTTAATGTATCCAGCACTTCCTCTAATGCCACCACCTATACCATAGAATTCGTATTCAATATAATCTACAAGATCCATAGTTATAAAGGTCAAAATACCAAAATCTGAGTCTATACCCGTAGTTGTCAATAGGGCATTATCTAAATAGACTAATGGTACTGGGTCTTTTCCAGATGCTCTTGGATTGGTGATTGATAGTTTGCCCGAGAAAATATCATAGTACGTATAAAATCCTAATTGTTGAAGATAAGTATCTACCCTCATGCCTCTCTTCTTTATATTCTCATCGATATACTTGTATCTTTGAATGATTGCTCTAGTTTTCAGTTTTTCAACTTTAGTATACACATCATCTTTAGCTTCAACATTTATGATAACTTCGTCTAGTTCATTAATATCTTTATTATCCCAGGCATTTATTGTATTGTTTGGTCTTATAGATTTTTCATTTACTGTGTATGTTGCTTGCACCACATTACTATTACCATTAAATACAGGGATTTGAGATGGATAATATTGTAGATATAGGGATGGTTTTTCTTTGAACTGTTTTTTTATGGTATTTACATATCCTATTCTAAACAAATCATCCTCATTGGGGAAAGATTGCTTGATTGTAAACTCTTTTTGTTTTGCTGATAAATCGAATAGTTGGGTATTACTTTCTGTCATAGGATAAACAATGTAAGATCCTGATTTATCATTATTTACATTAGCTACAATATCAATTCCTCTCTCAAAAGGATAGATGTATTCTCTGTCATTTTGTGAGAATATAGTGTCCCAATTGTAACTGCTCCAGCCTTGAGTGAGCATTAATAAATCACTATCGTATTCTGTTTTTTTATCATTATTTAAAAAATATCTAGCACCGTTTTGAAGACTTCCTTTTATATAAGGTTGTATATAAACTTGAGACAATAGATTATTATGGTGATTATAAGATTTAGTTTGAGAGGGCAATACCGACACACTAAGATTAGATAAAAGCTCCGGATCAAGTGCACTAAAGCTTACACTTATATCTAAAGAGTCTTTTGCCTTTTCCACATTAACTTTAGAAAGCTCTGTTTTTCCAATATTATCTGTGTTAAGATATAAACGCTCTAGGATGGGTTTGTTAGCTTGATCAAAAATTGTAAAAATGTTAGTGCCAGGATATAGTTCTTGTTTTAGAAAACTTAAAACAGCGACACCTTCTTTATTTAGACTAAACGGAGCTGTAATAATTTCTCCTCCATTATGTAAGGCAATTAGAAAGGATTTGTCTTTTAGTCTAATGGTAGTTTCTTTATTGGCTTTAACCATTATACTTACTTTATCTTTGGCTGTTACAAGACTCATTACCAGTCCGTAATTCTTGATGTCTTTTATAGCTTGAGAAACTGTTCTATCATTAAGATTAAGATTTACGTTATAAGATTGGTTAGGAATAGGGGTGAAGACGGTTTTAGCCAAACCTACTTCGTTGAGTTTAAACTCTGAGACAATACCTCCATTAACATCTGTGATACTTCCATAGGCGTTTGCTAGGCCATAACCAAACTGATTTTTAGCAATTATACCAACAGTATTAGAGATGCCAAAAACGATATGCCCGCCTTCACCTAGTGCTTGCAAATCAATAATAAAATCTTTAGCGTTTAAGGGTATGACAACCTCTGTATTATCTGTATTAATTACTTTAAAAGTCTGTTCAAAATGATTTTGTT
>Ga0209138_1000871_pt1 | contig 27584 bp, 24 predicted proteins | sample SaaInl3SG_22_DNA_FD_184645 | JGI IMG/M metagenome (GOLD analysis project Ga0209138, IMG submission 184645) | Marine microbial communities from expanding oxygen minimum zones in the Saanich Inlet - ESP_153SG_22_DNA (SPAdes) (version 2) | ecosystem: Environmental > Aquatic > Marine > Intertidal...
ACAGGCATTGAGCAACAGCACACCTTGGCCCGCCCACGCCGCCAGATTACCATGGTTAGGTCGGGCAATGCCAAGATCACTCTCCAGCTCGGTATATATGTTGCGCAGGGATGGAGGGATCGCGATTGATGGCGCAACAGAAAAGCTCAACCCCTTGGCTTGGCCGGGCCCGTGATAGGGATCCTGCCCCAGAATGACCAGTTTGGTTTTGGCGAATGGGGTTTGGTTAAAGGCGGCAAAAACCGTTTGCGCAGGGGGGTAAATCTGGGCCCTGGCATTGGCTCGATCGGCCAGAAACGTGACCAGCTCGGTCATGTAAACTTGGGTAAATTCACTGCTCAATTGTGCCCGCCAACCGGCTTCGGTCAGATATTCAAACATCGTACAATCTCAATATTGGTTTCCATCAGCTACCAACAGTAACGACAATATTGCCGATATGCTTTTTGTCGATAAAGGCTTGCTGGGCGGAATGAAGCTCGGTGAGGTCAAATTGGGCGGCGAGGACCGGCTTTATCTCGCCGCGTTCGATATAGCCAACAAGATCAGCAAAGACCCCCGGCGGTACGATGGTCGCGCCGGTAAACGTCAGATCACGCAGATAGAAAGTGCGTAGGTCAAAATCCACCATCGGACCGGCAATCGCCCCGGCGCACGTGTATCGTCCACCGCGCTCTAGCACGCCAATCAAATCCGGCCATAGGTCACCGCCTACCACATCGGCAATGACGCTAACATTATTGCGGCCGATGGCTTTCATCAGGGCGGCGGCCAGATCACCAGAACCATCCCTAGAAGGTGGCGCGATAATGTCCGTTGGTGACAAGATATCATGGTCCGCCAAGGCCGGAATTTTAGCCGCCGAGGTCATCGCGATGGTTTTGGCTCCGCGCCGATTTGCTAGTTGGATTAGGGCGGAACCAACGCCGCCAGATGCGCCCGGAATTAACACAGTATCGCCAGCACCAACATTGGCCCGGTTGAGCATGTTTTCGGCCGTCACAAAGGCGGTTGCGAAAGTCGCCAGTTCGGCATTACCAAGATCGCTCTCGACGGCGTGTACATTATGCTGGTTGATAGCGGTATATTCGGCAAAGCCACCATCACATTCCGACCCGTAATAACCGCATTTCTCGCGGATCATCGGATTATCCCAATCACGAAGCCATGTATCGATTAGCACGCGCTTGCCAATGAGGGTGTTATCCGCCCCCGGTCCAGCGGCGACAACAATACCCGCCACATCGGCGCCCTGAATGCGGGGAAAGGTGATCGCGGTCCCGCCCCATGCGGCGTCATCATCATCGGCTTCATCCAGTTTTGAGCCGGTGGTGTTTTTCGAGACACTTTTAGAATACCAAGCGGTGCGGGTGTTGATGTCAGTGTTATTGAGGCCGCAGGCCAGCACCTTGACCAATAATTCACCTTCGCCAATCTCTGGCACCGGCCAATCTGTGTGATAGGTTAGCTGGTCCATATCGCCGTGCCCATGAAGAACAAAGGCCCGCATAATTGTCGGCAGGGATGAATGGCTCATCGCGGTGATCTCTCTTTTAATCGCGTGGCTAATTAACTACAGGGCTAGCATGACATTGGCGGTGCTGGTGTCGTTTTGGCTGGCGGTAAAATCCTGCTGATTTGATATTTCCCGATAATTGACCGCAAAACAAGCGAGGTCAATTGACATTTGAGCCAAATCTGGGCACTTCTTCGCCATGTTAAAGATACAGAACATTTCCTTTGCGATTGACGGCAAGCCGCTTTTTGAGGATGCCTCTGCGGTTATCCCCACTGGCCACAAGGTCGGCATTGTTGGGCGCAATGGTACCGGCAAGACCAGCCTCTTTCGGATGATCAGGGGTGAGTGGGCGCTGGATTCAGGCTCGATCGAAATTCCGGCACGGTTTCGTATTGGCGGTGTCGATCAAGAGGCGCCTGCCTCTGACATATCATTATTGGACACTGTGCTTGCGGCCGATGAAGAACGTCATGCTTTGATGCAAGAGGCCGAGAGTGCGACCGATCCGATGCGTATTGCGGAAATCCAGATCAGGTTGGTGGATATTGACGCGCATTCGGCCGAGGCCCGCGCCTCTATCATCCTATCTGGCTTGGGCTTTGATCAGGCGGCCCAGCGGCGCCCATGCCATGAATTCTCTGGTGGCTGGCGTATGCGGGTGGCGTTGGCGGCGGTGCTGTTCTCCCAGCCAGATCTGCTATTGCTCGATGAGCCCACCAACTATCTTGATCTTGAAGGCACGGTCTGGCTTGAGGGGTTTCTCGCCAAATATAATCGGACCGTTCTGGTGATTTCGCACGACCGTGAATTGCTGAATAAATCAGTTACCGGCATTTTGCATTTGAACGATCTAAAGCTTGGTTATTACACCGGCACTTATGATCAATTTGATACAGAACGCCGCTTGCGGTTGGAACAGATGCAGGCGGTCAAGCGCAAGCAGGATGCCCAGCGCGCCCATATCCAGAGCTTTGTCGACCGGTTTCGCTATAAAGCAACAAAGGCACGCCAAGCCCAATCACGGTTGAAACAGCTGGCTAAGATGCAGCCGATTGCGGCCTTGTCGGAAAATGCCGTGGCGCCGTTTTCCTTTCCCGGACCGGACCCCCTGCCGCCGCCACTATTGACCATCGAGAATGGTTCGGTGGGTTATGATGGGGTGCCAATCCTTAAATCGCTGAACCTGCGCCTTGATGCGGATGACCGGATTGCACTTTTGGGGGCGAATGGCGAGGGTAAATCGACCTTGTCAAAGCTGATCGCCAAGCGAATGCAGACGATGAGTGGTGAAATGCGGACCGCGAACAAATTGCGGGTTGGCTTTTTTGCCCAGCATCAGCTTGATGAACTGGTCCCTGGCGAGACGCCCTACGATCACATGATGCGCCTTCGTCCGGATGAATTGCCAACGAAAATTCGGGCACGGCTTGGCGCGGCGGGCATTGGTGCCGACATCGTCGAAAATCCGGTGGAGCGCCTTTCAGGTGGGCAAAAGGCGCGTCTGTTAATGGCGATGGCGTCGATCGATGCGCCGCATATTCTGATACTTGACGAGCCGACAAACCATTTGGATATCGAGAGCCGTGAGGCCTTGGTGCATGCGCTCAATGATTATCCGGGGGCGATTATTCTGGTCAGCCATGACCCGCATCTGGTCGAAATGGTGGCGGATCGTCTGTGGATTGTGCGAAACGGCGCGGTTGAAGTCTTTGATGGCGACATGGATGATTACAAGCGTCTGTTATTGTCCCAGCGCGGCAGTGCCAGCAAGGCCGACCGGTCTGATCATGGGAATGATAATAATGGCCTTAGTGGTGGGGCGGGGCAATCGCCTAGCAACGCCGAGGCACCAAAGCCACGTGCATTATCGGGCAAAGACCGCCGCCGTAATACCAGCCATTTGCGCTCGGCACTCACGAAAGCGGAAAAACAGATCGCTAGTTTGGAAGACGAAAAACAGAAATTGGAGCAGGAGATGGCCGCGCCAGATTTTTACCATGCCGCGAATAGCGCGAGGGCCGCCGCCGCCGGCAAACGGCTTGGCGACATTGGTGAAGAATTGGCATTGGCAGAAGAAAATTGGTTAATGGCACAGAGTGATTTAGAGGCGGCGAACAATTAACGGCTCGATCTTGCGCCAAAATATCCCTAATTCAATCGGCCAATGAGAAAAAAACATAATATTTATACAATAAGATTTGATAGCAAAAATCGATACATGACCGCCAATTTAGGCGTCATATCTCATGCAAACTAGGATTTTTGGCATGTTTATGTCTTCGTGCATATTCCGGCGCGTGCGCATAAATAAAAAGATGCCAGCACTGTTCTTTTTTCTGGCACTCAATCGTTACTGCGCTCATCATTATAAGGTCAGATGCTGTGAGAGGGCCTGGAAATGAAGGCGCACCATAAGATTGATTACGTCGAGTTTCCCTCGGCTGATTTAGAAAAAACGAAGGCGTTTTTTTCTAAGGCCTTCGGCTGGCAATTTGAAGATTTTGGCCCAGAATATACGAGTTTCGGCGATGAAGGGCTTTATGGTGGGTTTTATAAAGCCGATAGCGCCAGCAAGCCCGCCAACGGTGCTGCGCTCGTTGTGCTGTTCAGTGACGATCTCGAGGCAAGCCAACGCGCGGTAGAAAATGCCGGCGGCGTAATCGTGACTGAGAGTTTTGATTTCCCCGGTGGCCGACGGTTTCATTTCACCGAGCCGATGAATAATGAATTTGCGGTCTGGAGCAAAGCCTGACTAATTTTGGTCAATGGTGCGCAAAGCCGCGTAAAATACGCCTCTCAGTACATCTCTAAAAATTGATATTAAATCAGCTGATCGCTAGTTTAGAGGCAGTCTAATCTTGCCGATTTTGCTTTCATAAAATTGACAATAAGTATAATTTTTTGAGCGTTAACAATCCCTGAAGAACACTTTCGTTCAATAGATATACAAATTGTTCAAATTTTTTCGACAATTAAGGTAACCGGCATGACGGCAAATGTTAAGGTCTACGCTCAAATTCTCCGTACAGCGCGAGACCTTGAGGCCGGACTGGGTGTAACAAAGTTGAGTAACCCTGAGCGGCTTACGCTCATTTCCATTTCTGAGGTATCAGAACGGAGTGGCAACGGTGCTAGCCTTGACGATATTCTGAGCAATGTTGAGTTGGCAGATATGCCTCCAGCGACTTTTTACCGGTCGCTAAAGTCGCTCCAGCGTAAGGGATTAATAAAGCATTTGGGCAGCAAACGCTCGGGGCTTTACGAGCTTGGTTAAGGCGTGAATACTTGGTGATGGCTTAAATACAGGCTAGGCTATTGTGGTCAGCCAACAACCGTGCAACCATTTGCCGGTCAACCATTTTGAGTCGTTCATGTCATTGAAGAGTGCAGATCCTCGAAAGTATCCAGATCCGAACTCACCGCCAGATTATGCCTCCTCTTATTATTTCATTCTAAGACGCCTATTGTTGTGCCTGTCATGGCTGGCGGCCAGCGTTGGTATCGTGCTGGGCGAGCGTGCCGCGTGGCTGACCGAGATTGGTGTAGCCAGTTTTGGCCTGTTTGTTTTGCTTACCTTGCCGCGCTTGCGCTGGGATAGTTTGGCCATCCTTGGCATGCTGGGTGTTGTCGCATTCTTGCTATTGCCCGGAATACCGACGAGCGCCGATCTGCTACGGGGCGGGGCGCATATTCTCATATTTGCCGCGTTATTGCCGACAATGGCACTAGTGCGCGCGACCGCTATGACGATGCCGTCGGTGCATATGACCCAACAGAGGCTGGCGTTATTACCGGCCCATGCTGCGGCGAGTGGCCTCCAGATTGCCGGTCATATTTTTGGCGGTATCATTAATACGGGGGCGTTTGCGTTATTATCGGCGGCGGTGCCAGCGGATAGTGATTTGGCCAAGCGGCGGATCGCGGCAGAGGCAGCCATCAGAGGCATGGTTAGTTCGGCGGCATGGTCGCCATTCTTTGTTGCCTTTGCCATCGGGCAGAATTTCGTAGCACCACATTATGCATGGATTGCGATTGGGCTTGGCGTGGTCTCAGCAAGCCTGTTCTCACTCGGATCATTATTGTTCCTTGATCGTGGCTTTCGCTTTGCTAAGCTGGCGATTGCTCTTGCTTGTATGGGGCCGGTCGCCCTGCGCTTGCTATTAACTCTGGCGGCTGTATTGGCGGCGGCTTTGATCTTTAACTTAACGGCGCTCTCGGCTGTGGTGATAGTCATGCCGGTGCTGGTTGTCATCCAGATGGGCCGCCACCGGCATCACATCCGCACGATTATTCACGACACCAGAACGGCGTTGGATCAAACTGGTGATGATATTGTGATTATCACGAGCGCCATGTTCGTAGCCTTTTTCGCCATTCAAACGGATGGCATTGGACAAATTGTCGCGCTTTTCTATGTCGGGGTGATCCCCGGATGGTTTGCCCTCATTGCGATGCCGGTTTTAATGATGATGGCATCGGTTGTTGGCATTCATCCGGTGATTACCAGCACCGCATTGTTCGCGGTGTTTAGTGGCGGTGGTGCGGATGTGCATCCGGCCTTATTGGTGCAATCACATCTCATTGGGTGGGGCGCTGGAACGATGAGTTCGGTGGCGTCTCTGTCGGTCATTTCCTGTGCCAGCCTCTATAATGTACCCGCGCGTCAACTCGCCCTTGGTACCAATTTGGGTGCGGGTTTCGGCTATGCTATCTGCGGCGGCGGTTTGCTGGCGGTGGTTAACGCGTTTCTCTAGGCCAATTACCCGCAAATCTTCCCCATTTTGGTGCGAATTACTGTTGCGCAATTAGCTCTAAAATCGCAAAATGTTACCCTATTTATCCTACATGGTGAAAATTATGATCTTTCGGCAACTTTTTGACTCAGTCTCCTCCACCTATACCTATTTGCTAGCTAGCCGTGTTGGCGGTGAAGCGCTCTTGATTGACCCGGTTTTTGAAAAAACCGATCGCTATATCAAACTGCTTGCCGAGCTTGATTTGAAATTGGTCAAGGTCGTTGATACGCATGTGCACGCTGACCATGTGACGGCAATGGGGGCACTTCGTGACCAGACGAATTGTGTAACAGTGATGGGTGAACAATCGCCGGTCGATGTGGTTTCAATGCGTGTTACTGACGGTGAAAAGGTGACCATCGAGGGGCTCGCAATGACGGCGATGTATACCCCCGGCCATACCGATGATAGCTATTGTTTCGCAATGGATGATCGGGTCTTTACTGGCGATACGTTATTGATCCGTGGCACTGGCCGGACTGATTTTCAAAATGGTGATGCTGGGCGCCAATATGACTCGTTGTTCGGTAGTTTGTTGAAATTGCCAGAGAACACATTGGTATATCCGGCGCATGATTATAAGGGTGATAGTGTGTCCACATTGGCCGAGGAGCGGGCCCATAATCCCCGCCTTCAGGTGAGCTCGCGCAATGAATATATCGATCTGATGAATAACCTAAAGTTAGCCAATCCAAAAATGATGGATGTGGCGGTGCCGGAAAATATGAAGATGGGGATTAATCTTGATCGCCAGCTTTCGGTAAAGGTTTTTACCCCGGAAGAAATCATCGTTAACGGGGCGGATGATTTGCTGCTGGTTGATTTGCGCGAGGATTCAGAACGGATGAAAACCGGCGTAATTCCCGGCTCTATTCACGCGCCCTATAGCCAGCTTGACCGGCATTTGCCAATGCTGTCTGCGGCGCGTTATGAGGCGTTGGTATTCTATTGCGCGGTTGGCGAGCGCTCTACCATGGCGGTGGCGATTGCCAGCGAGAGCGGTGTAAAACAATGCGCCCATATACCGGGCGGCTTTTCCGCGTGGACCAAGGCTGGAGGTGCATCCGTTCGGGTGTAATGCGCCGCCCAAATAATGCGCGTCACTAAAATGCGCAGAACTATCATGCGCGTAACTATAATGCGCGTAACGGGCGAAGAGAGACGGGTGCTATGGCGAAATCTATCATCGTGGTTGGGGGCGGCATTGTGGGCGTTTGTAATGCCTTGGCATTGCAACAGGCCGGCCATCAGGTAACCTTGATTGATAGGCGCCAACCCGGACGCGAAACCTCTTTTGGTAATGCCGGTGTTCTATCCGAATCATCGGTGGTGGTGCTGAACAATCCGAATTTGCTCAAGAGCTTGCCAAAACTGTTGCTAAAAGGCTCCAAAGGCTTGCGCTATTCACCGCTATTTGTGCTGAAACGTCTTGGATGGTTTATCCGGTTTCTGGCGAAATCGACGGCAAAGAGAACCTATCATTCTGCCGTTGCGTTGCGGGCGCTACAGCTAGTGTCACTTGATCAGCACAAATCATGGATTAAACAGGCAGGGGTTGGTCATTTGCTGCGCCATGCCGGTTGGCTAAAGGTGTTTCGGACCGAGGCGGCGTTTGAAACCTATGCCCGCGAAATGGCGGTAATGGAACAGGTTGGGGTCAAATTCACAACATATGAGCAAAGCCAATTGCGCCAGCTGGAACCGGGTCTGAAACCAATCTATTGCCGCGCTGTCTTGATGGATGAAACCTGCGGTGTTTCTAGCCCAGCTGATCTGACTGATGCTTATCTAGAGATGTTTGTGGCGGCTGGCGGCGTTGATTGCCGCGGCGATGTCACCGGCCTATCCACGCATGGTTCCGGTGGTTCTGGTGGTTCTGGTGGTTCTGGCAAAGGCTGGCGGGTGCGCTTGGCGGATGGCTCGGCTCATGATGCTGATGATGTGGTGATCGCGGCGGGGGCATGGTCGGCCGAGGTGGCGGGTTGGCTTGGCTATGATATTCCTATGGCGTGGGAACGTGGTTATCACATGCATCTAGAGCCGGGTGATGGTCCCTCGCTAGGCCGCGCCGTGCATGATGTTGACGCTGGTTTTGTGGTCGTCCCGATGCAGGACAAAGTCCGCGTTACCACCGGTATCGAGCTGGTTGATCGCGACGCGCCAAAGAATTTTACCCAGATCAACGACGCCATTGCCGATGCCAGAACGGCGCATGATATGAAACAGCCAATGGATGATGAACCATGGATGGGGCGCCGCCCGACATTGATCGATAGTTTGCCGATCATTGGTGCCGCCCCGCGTCATGACGGGCTATGGTTTAATTTTGGGCATCAACATATCGGCCTGTCGATGGGGCCGGGATCGGCGCTGGCGATTACCGCGATGATTGCCAAAACACCGCCGCCCTTTGACGTGAGCCCCTTTGCCGCCAGCCGCTTTACGCTATAGCCGTTCCCGATCACTCAATTGCGCTGGGCTAGACTAATAATGCGCGGCTGACTTTCTTTACATCGGTAAGGCCGGTAAGGCCGAGCGTGGTGCTGGCATCATGCGTTAGAATATCCAGCATGCGCGATAATCCGGGTGCCCCCGCCGCGCCTAGTGCCAACATCATCGGGCGGCCAACCATGACAAAATCGGCGCCTACGGCAAGTGCTTTGATGATGTCTTCACCATGTTGAATGCCACTATCGAAAATAAGACTAAAATCGTCACCAAGGCGGGCCCGGATCTGGGCCAGAGCGGTGATTGCTGGCGGGCCTGCATTTAGCTGGCGGCCACCATGATTGGACACATAGATGGCATCAACACCGATCGCGGCGATTTCGGCGGCGTCATCACCATTACAAACACCTTTTACCACTAGCTTGCCTTTCCAGATATCGCGAAGGCGGCGCAGAAAATCCCAATTAGCAAGGCCGCGGCTGGCGCTACGGGCAAAATCTATCGGCACGGATGCGGTCTCGTAATTCATCGTGCGGGGCGCACCAGCGGCCAAAGTCGCCAGCGACCAATGCGGGTGGGTGGCAAAATCAATGAACTGGCTCAATCCCATTTTGAACGGAAATTGCAATCCGTTTCGGCCATCACGGACGCGGTTGGATAGGATCGGGACGTCAACGGTTAGGATCAACACTTTGTATTGTGCCGCCGCTGCGCGCTTGACCAGATCAAGGGTAAAAGCCTCTTGGCTGGCATAAAGCTGGAACCATGTCTGGCCCTCGCTTGCCTCGATCACGCGCTCTAATGGGGTGGATGATGCCGTGGACAGGCAATGCGGCATGTTCCGGCTTTTTGCCTCATGCGCCAAGGCCAGATCCGCCCTCGGCCATGCCAGATTGCACATTCCCATCGGGGCAACGCCGAATGGCAGGCCGGTTTTCATCCCCATTATAGTGCTGGTCATATCGCGCTCGCCAACATCAAGCAGAACGCGCGGCATTAGTTTAACCGCGGCAATGGCCTCATTATTGGCTTTGGTCAGGCTCTCATCACCGGAACCGCCTTCGATGAAATCAAACATCATTTTGGGCAGGCGTTGTCTGGCCAACCGCCGCGCATCATCGCTATTATGGATTTTCCGGCTACGGCGAACTGACACTGCAATGATCCTTTGGGACGCTGGTTACGGCTGTCTTACTATTATTGATCGGGATTGATCATGGCAAGGCAGGTTTTTGCGCAATGATTTCTGTTGGGGCAAACAGGCCACTGGCAATCTGGGATGCGATATTGGTGATCTTTGTCTTTGCATCCCGCCCCATGAGGATATGTAGCCCTAGCGGCGCCGGCCCGGAATTATCGCCAAAATTATCAGCAGAATTATTTCCAGAATCGCCCAATATTTTGGCAAAAAACGCCAGTGCCATTGCCGAGCGGTCTCGCTGGCTAGTGATGGTAAAGCCAGCGCGCTCCAGCCCGCGATGATAAACCGCCGGGGCGGCAGAGGCATCCATGTCGCTATCCTTTGCCCATGGTAGCGGGTAGGTGGTCATCCCGTCATTTTGTTTCATTACATCATAGATACCCAGATAACCACCCGGTCGCAGCACCCGAAACGCACTTTTGAATAAGGCTAGCTTGTCGCGGATATTCATCCCCAAATGCATGATGATCGCCGCATCGAATGGGCCTAACTCTGGCGGTAAATCGGTGGCGCTACCTTGGGCGAGGGTGATAAGAGGCGCTAGCCCAACCCAGTCATTCAGCATAGTACCGGCGCGCACATAATCCGGCGAGAGGTCAATGCCCGTGACATTAACCCCATAATGATCTGCGATATAACGCGCCGGTCCGCCAATACCACACCCAATATCGAGGATCCTTGTGATGGATTTGGCCGCGCCATCGGCCAGTGGCGGCATGTTATCCAAAAATGAACGGGTTGCACCGTGGCCACCAACGTGAAATTCATCAAGTCGGCTTAAATCGGCTCTTGTTATGGTATTAAGGGTTAACCCAAGGCGTTTCATATCGGCGTTAATTCGCTCGATTAGGTCATTGCAGGAATAATGCGCTGTGACATCTGCTGTCATCTTTTAATCCATCACCCTATTTTTCTAAACATCAATAGATCCCTTGGTTCTATCTGGCCTCCAAGCGTTATCTAGCCTGATTCTGCCACCGAATAGCCGGAATGCTAATTTGTCGCAGTTGTGAGTGTTGCATGAATTTTTGGCTTTTGCCATCGGCCCTGCAACCGCTGAAAACGACTAATTTTAGGGTAAATCTGCAAATGAGGCCTGCAAAATCAAGGCTGACACGTTTGATGGTTTTTGTCCGAAAATGAAAAAGACGTCTTGGCGCGCGTTATGATATGTGCCACGGTTTTTGTCCAAAAGAAGTCTACATTGGTTATCGTCGCAAGTGACGGGGGTTGGTGGGGCTTTGAAAAAATAGGGGACAGCCCTATCGGAAACAATCTCTTGTGGAGGGAATATAATGAAAAAAGTGATTGGACTATCTGCCCTTGCTGGCCTCATGGTTCTTGCAAGCGGCACTGCCAATGCCTTTGAATGCAAGGTTAAAGAAGCAAGCATGGCGGGCCCAGGTGGCTTTCCAGAGCGTGCTTTGACAATGATTGTGCCTTACGGTCCTGCCGGTGGTTCTGGTCAGGTTGCCGCGGCTATGGCTGAGGCTGTGACAGGATTAACAGGCGTGTCGATCAACCGTGATCACAAGCCCGGCGGTTCAGGTGTTGTTGGTATGACTGCCTATATGGCGGCGCCAGCTGACGGTTATTCGGTTCTTGAGCATATTGACGATTCTGCATCGGCGCACGCGCTGGACTCATCTCGTCCAAATCCGGCTTCTGATCTGATCCCGTTGGTCATTTCTCAGGTGACTTTCTCACAGGTCTATATCCGCACCAACGAAGACCGGTTTAACGACTGGCCATCATTTGTGAAATGGGTAAAGGCACAAAACGGCAAAGCAACCATCGCCAATGTGTCTAAAGAAGGCTCTATGGAGCGTGTGACCATGAAGTTCATCACCGATGCGACTGGCATGGAAATCCAGCAGATCTCATTTGACAAAGGCGCCCCACGTTATGGCGCATTGTTGGGTGGTCAGGTTGACGCGTTGTTCGAGCAGCCAGGTGACGTTCGCAAGTTCCTTGATTCAGGTGACTTCAAGCCAATCCTGACAATCTTCAACGAGCGTCCGGGCGTATTCTCTGACGTTCCAACGCATGTTGAGATGGGTATGGACTTCGAGCCGCTTCTACGTTTCCGCGGGTTCTTCGTCCATAAGGACGCTCCTGCTGATCGTGTTGCATGGCTGAAATGGGCATTCCAGCGCAGCTACTGTCAGGACAGCTATCAGGCATATAATGAAAAGAAATTCATGACTGTCATCGATAGCTATCGTGATACTGGCGGTGCGGTGAAGCTGATCAATTCAACAATTGATCAATATCGCTCTGTTTATAAGTCTATGGGCATGGATGTGAAATAATATCCACCATTCTTAAAACACCCCTATCCGGCATCGTTCGGGTAGGGGTTTGCTTTCTGATAATTCTTAAATTTTGTTCATTAATAGGGAAGACTGATGGGTAAGTTAACGATTTCGCATCTGATCGAAACCGGAATATGGTTTGCCATAGCGATCGTATTTTTCGCCTTTTCATTTGAGTTCAACCAACCGATTGAAATATACAAGTTCGGTGCCTCTGGGTGGCCGCGCGTGGTTATCGCGTTGTTGCTGTTGGTCACATGTGGAAATTTGTTCCATATGTATCTCAACGGTTCGGCCTCGCAAAAAGGCCGTGTTGGCATTGCCGATGATGATGAGGGCGAGGCCAGCTACACCACGCCGGGCGCACTTGCAAAAGTCATTGCGATCTTGTCGACACCGTTCTTGTTCGCCCTATCGTTAAAACCTGTCGGGTTCTATTTTGCCGCACCGATTTTCATCGCCCTCGTTATCTTCCTGTTTGGAGAGCGCCGGTGGAAATGGATTCTCGGCATTACAGTGCTGTTATATTTTATTCTTTTGTTGCTGTTCATGGTTTTGCTGAACGCACCTCTGCCGCAAGGCAACGTGTCGCCATTCTATGATTATAGTGCATTATTGCTGACGCTTAATACCAAGCTCCAGCAACTCAATTTGTGGTAGGTGAAGCATGGTTGAAAACTTTCTAGCGGGTAGCGCCTCCCTTTTTGGCGATCCAATGACAATCGCTATCTTTGTCTTTGGTGTTATCGGTGGGATGCTTTTCGGGGCGATCCCGGGTGTGAGCATGCTGACTCTTGCGGCGATTTTGTTGCCGTTCACCGCCAGCCTAGAACCGGCGCAAGGTGTTATGCTTTTCGCGGTTATCTATTGTACCGGAACCTATGGTGGTGCGATTACGGCGATCCTGTTTAACATCCCGGGTGCGCCTGAAAATGCGCCAACCGCGTTTGATGGTTATCCGATGACCCGTCAGGGCAAAGCGGGAAAAGCCGTTGGTGCCGCGGTGCTATGTTCGGCAATCGGCGGTGTGGCCTCGGCCTTGGTGATGATGGCCGCAACCGAGCCATTGGCGAAATGGGCGATCCGTAATATCGGCCCACCAGAAATTTTTGCGTTGGTGTTCTTTGGTCTTGCGGTGGCATCATCGGTTGGCGGTCGCACATTGTGGAAAGGCTGGATGTCGGTGCTGTTGGGTCTGATGATCGCAACCATTGGACAGGATCCGGTGGGCGGCATTAACCGCTATAACTTTGGTCTCGTGGATCTGGCGGCGGGCATTGCTTTTGTTCCGGCTATTCTCGGTTTCTTTGCCGTTTCAGAGATTTTCATTCAGGCTGAGAAAAAGGCTGTTGGTAAATTTGACGCGCCAGAAGTTGGCATGTCATTCCCATCTTTCCTAGAAATCTGGCGACATAGAATTGCTGTTGTGCGCTCGATTCTTGTTGGCTTCTTCTGCGGTATTCTGCCGGGCATTGGCGCAACGCTGGCGGCCTTTATGGGCTATGGCGAGGCTGTGCGCTGGTCAAAGGACAAAGAAGGCTTTGGTAAGGGCAAGTTGGAGGGGGTTATTTCCTCTGAAACCGCGAATAATGCGGCAACAGGTGCGGCGATGATCCCGCTTTTGGCGCTTGGTCTTCCGGGCGGTGCATTGACCGCGATGATGGTCGCTGTGTTCCAGATGCATGATTTAGAGCCGGGACCATTGGTATTCTACAATTCACCTGATTTGATCTGGATTGTGTTTGCGGCGATGTTCTATGCCAATCTGTCGATCCTGTTCATTGGTTTGCTTGAAACAAAGACCATTCTGTATCTTTTGAAAGTGCCGTTCCAATTCCTCGCACCGTTGATCCTGCTATTGGCATCTATCGGTTCTTATATCGGACGCGGTCTGGTGTTGGATGTTGTTGTGATGTTTGGCGCGGGTATTATCGGCTTTTTGTTACGGCGATCGGGTTATTCCATTCCGGGAATTGTGCTTGGCATTATTCTTGGCAAGATTGGTGAGCAGAATTTCGCCCAAGGCATGCAGATGGTGCATTATGATCTGGTTGCCTATATGTCACGGCCGATCTGTGCATTACTGATCGTCGCTGGTGCGTTGACGTTGATTGCTGGTGTTTATAAGGCGGTGACATCTTCGCTTCAGGAAGCTAAATAGACATTTTTAACCAAGTGTCTGTGACTAGATAAAGCCCCCTGCGCGCCTATCAAAATTGCGCTCGGGGGGCGGTTGACGATGAAAAGGCTAGCAAGATGACCAAAACAACCGATGCCGCAAATGAGACTGGTGAAATCGATCTAATGGTCGAGGCCGCCCGCACCGCCCAAGCCAAATACGAGGCGATGGGCAGCCAAGCGTTATTCGACAAAGCCTGTCAGGCAGTGGCATGGGTGTTGATGGAGCCAGAGCGGAACAAGACTTTGGCGGCGCTCGCTGTTGCCGAGACCGGCCTTGGTCGGGTCGATGATAAAATCCGCAAAAATCACAATAAAACCCTCGGCCTGATGCGCGACCTTCGCGGCGTCACCGCCTTTGGTCACGTTGGCGATAATGCGGCAAAGGGATTGTCTACTTATTTGCGGCCCAAGGGTGTGATTGCGGCGATTGTGCCATCGACAAACCCGTTGGCGACGCCGGTAAATAACATGATCAATGCGCTTAAAACCGGCAATGCGATCATCCTGGCACCATCGCCAAAGGGCGTAAAACCGCTAACGATGATGCTGGAACATATCCATGGCGCATTGGCGAAACTTGGTCTGCCGGATAATCTGGTACAAATGGTGCCTGCCCCACCATCGCGGGCAAAGACAGAACGGCTGATGAAGCTGGCTGATCTGGTTGTTGTTACTGGCTCGCAAAATAATGTGCGGGCGGGCTATGCGTCGGGAACGCCGGCGATCGGTGTTGGCGCGGGCAATGTCGTGACGATCATCGACGAGACCGCCGACCTTGATGATGCCGCCGCAAAAATTGCCGCGTCGAAAACTTTTGATAACGCCACATCTTGCTCGTCCGAGAATGCGGTGGTGGCGGTGGATGCGGTTTATGACGACGTTATTGCCGCGCTGGCAAGACAGGGCGGTTATTTGCTGAACGCCGAGGAAGTTGCCCGCTTGGAGGCAATCCACTGGCATGATGGCAAGATGACCACAACCATTCTGGCGCAGGATATCGAAATTGTTCTAGAGGCTATGGGCCTTGTCGGTAGCGTGCCGGAAAACACCAAATTCCTGGTCGCACCCCAGAGTGCCATTGGCCCCGACATTCCAATGACAGGCGAAAAGATGGCGCGCTTCCTATCACTTCATCGGGCCAATGACTTTGATCAGGCCGTTGAAAAAGCGGTGGCCATTCAGAGCTATCAGGGGGCCGGTCATTCGCTTGGCCTGCATTCAGCCGATGACACGCGGGCACACCGTTTGGCGCAGGAGGCGAAAACCTGTCGGGTGATCGTCAATCAGGCGCATTGCTTTGCAACTGGCGGCTTTTTCAACAATGGCATGCCGTTTTCATTGACCATGGGCTGTGGCAGTTGGGGCGGCAATTCAATCGATGATAATTTGAACTGGGAGCATTTTGTGAACCGGGTCAATGTCGTGCGCGTGATCCCCGAAGACAAGCCAGAGCTTGAAGAAATCTTTGGTGACTATTGGGAAAGCCACGGAAAATGAGTGCGGATAGATCCTTGCCTGAAGGCGGGCATGTGGGCGCCGCCACCGATATCGCAACGCTAGTGCGCGACAATGCCGCCGCGTTTCCAGACCAAAAATGGGTGGTGTCACCTGAAACGGGCGCCTCGATAAGCTGGGCCGCATTGCACCAACATGCGCAAGATATCGCGGCGCAGTTAGATGCGCTCGGTCTGTCTGCTGGTGCGCCTGTTGCGGTTGCATCGCATAATTGCCTTGGTGCTTGTTTGTCCTTTGTTGGCATTACCTTTGGGGGTTATCTGGCGACCCCGCTTAATTTGGTGGCTGGGGCCAAAGTACTATCTTATGTGCTCGATCATTCAAAGGCCGAGGTGATTATCTGCGCCGCTGAAAGCCGCGTGATGATTGATGAAATTGTTGCTGCGAGTGACCGTGACATCCGCATTATTGCGCTGGATAGTGAAACCGGACCAGTCTTCCCTGATCAGCCAAATACTGCCGCCCAATCCAGCAAACGCGCGGTGCCAGAGGCGAAAAGCCCGGCGTTGTTAATGTATACATCCGGCACCACGGGCAATCCCAAGGGCGTTGTGCTCAATCACCATAATTTGATCGCGGCAGGAACCAATGTTGTCGTGGCGCATGGTGTGAGGGGCGATGATACCGGGCTGTGTGTCTTGCCGATTTATCATATCAATGGCCTATGTGTGACGGTAATGGGAACGCTGGTTTCCGCTAGCCAATTGGTGATGCCCTATAAATTCTCGGTGAGTGGGTTTTGGGGCGTGGTCAAAGCGCATTCGGTTAGCTGGTTTAGCGCCGTGCCGACGCTATTTGCGTATTTGCTGAATGACGATGGGCCGGTTGATATTGACCGTGACCGGTTGCGCTTTTCTAGATCCGCATCGGCGCCATTATCGCCAGAGATCCACCGCAAATTTGAAGACCGTTTCGGCATTCCCATTATCGAAACAATGGGCCTAACCGAAACCGGTGCGCAAATATTGTCGAACCCGATGCCGCCAGCAACTCGCAAAATTGGGTCGCCCGGCATTGCCTTTGGTAACGAAGTCATCATTGGCGATGAGGCACATCAAGAGGTTGGGCGTGGGGTGACGGGCGAGATCCTGATCCGCGGCGATAATGTCATGCAGGGTTATTTGCACCAGCCTGAAGAAACCGCAAAGGCAATTACCGCCGATGGGTGGCTTTGCACTGGTGATCTGGGTCACATGGATGAGGACGGTTTTGTCTTTGTCACGGGCCGGATTAAAGAGCTCATCATAAAAGGCGGCGAGAATATCGCCCCACGTGAAGTTGACGAGGTATTGCTGGAGCATGATTGTGTGCTTGAGGCGGCGGCCTTTGCCGTGGCTTGTGACAATTATGGCCAGCGGGTCGAGGCTTGTATCCGGCTAAAGCCCGGCAAGGTGGCCGATGATGACGACCTTCGGCGTCATTGCATCGAGCGTCTTGGTAAATTCAAAGCGCCCGACGCCATCCATGTTCTAGATGATCTGCCAAAGGGTCCATCGGGTAAAGTCCAGCGGCTAAAGCTTAACGCATTGGTTTACGGATAGGCTGGATGCTAGAGGCCGCGCTTTCATCCTTTGATACAACCATGTTGATGGTGATAGCGGGAACCTTTGTGCTATCGGGTGTGGTCAAAGGATTTTTAGGCATCGGCCTGCCAACGGCGGCGCTTGGTATTCTAACCTTGCTGATGTCGCCAACCGAGGCGATCTCGCTATTGATCATGCCGATTATTTTCACCAATGCCGTGCAGTTTTACCGTGCCTCGAACCGGTTGGAGACTGCCCATAAATATAAATATTTTGGCCTTACAATCATGCTGAGCATCTTTGTGACGTCATTATTTATCACCAGCTATCCGCCGGGTTTGCTGACCGTTGCGATTGGTATTGCAATGGTGGTGTTCTCGGCGAATTTGTTATTCGGGTTGAGCTTGCCAGTTGGGCCGGGGCTGAATTGGCAAATTGGTGTTGGCGTTGTTTCCGGTATTCTGGGCGGGCTTAGTTCGATCTGGTCGCCGCCGGTGGCGATGTATCTGATGGCCCGCAATACACCGAAAGATGAATTTATCGGGGCCGCTGGGTTTCTATTCTTATGCGGTTGTTTTCCGTTGGCGGCAGGGTTGTTTTTATCTGGTGTTGTTACCGCTGAGACAACGGTAAAATCGACCTTTGCGTTGATCGTTGCGCTGGTCGGATTCCGGATTGGCGAGATCATGCGCAATCGCTTGTCACAAAAGAATTTCCGCACAATCATTCTGGTGGCGTTCCTTATCATGGGTGGACGCCTGATTGCTGTTGGGCTGTTCTAGGGCTTAATTGGCTGGCTTCGCATTGGGGAAAAACAACTGCTCTCCAGTGTTTTTATAGCTGGCAATGGCACGCTGTCCGGCCGGTGAAAGCAACCAATTGGTAAAGATGGTGGCGGCGCTTGTTTTGGTCCGGGGACAGGCTGATTGGCTCACCGTGATGACACCATATTGATTGAACAGCATCGGATCCCCTTCAAGCAAAATCTGGTGATCGTTTTTATTGCCGAACGCTAACCATGTTGCACGGTCGCTAAACACATAGGCGTCTGTCTGGACGGCAAAGTTTAGCGTTGCCCCCATGCTGGCGCCGGTTTCGCGGTACCATTCATCCGCGCCGCTAATAGGGGCGAACCCGCTTTGCCCCCATAGGCGTTTCTCGGCCTTATGCGTGCCGCTATTATCGCCGCGTGAGGCAAAAATATTCTGGCCAGCGCCAAGCTTGCGAAAGGCCTCGAGCGCGGTATTCAAACCGGCAATGCCAGCCGGATCACTGGCCGGTCCCAAAATCACAAAATCATTATACATCAAATCATGACGGGCGACGCCATAACCGGCCGTCACAAAGGCAATCTCGTCATCGGTGGAATGCACGATTAAAACATCACCGTCACAACGCCGCGCATTGGTAATCGCCTGGCCCGTACCAACCGCAACAACCCGAACAATAATCCCGCTATCGGCGGTGAATAGCGGCAATAGATAATCATAGAGGCCGGAATTCTGGGTCGAGGTGGTTGACTGCAGGATAATTGAATTATCACTGGCCACACTATTGCTCGTCATCATTGCCAGTGCGACAATACCGAACAGAGTTGATTGTATGGTCATAATCACAGCAAGCATAAAGCGTTTAGGCCAATATTTCATATCGTTACGTCTCCCCACCGCACCAATTTGTCGCAGTTCAAACCCTCGCGATTAAGGTGGCATGCGGGCGTGGTTGAGGCTAGGGTTGTTGTGAGAAAAAGGAACAAAGATGACACGCCTTAAGCAAATTGATAGGCCAGTAACCGAATTAGTCGATCCGTTTGGTCGTACGGTCGATTATATCCGCGTTTCAGTGACTGATCGCTGTGATTTCCGCTGTGTTTATTGCATGGCGGAGAATATGACATTCTTACCAAAATCAGAGCTGCTTTCGCTAGAGGAACTCGAGATGGTCTGTCGTAATTTCATGGCGATGGGCACCCGCAAAATCAGGTTAACTGGCGGTGAGCCGCTTGTGCGCCGCAACATCATGCAATTGATCCGCAATCTTGGCGCCGAGGTCAAAGCAGGTAATCTCGACGAACTAACGATCACCACCAACGGCAGTCAGCTTTATAAAATGGCGGATGAACTTGTTGATGCAGGGGTAAAGCGCCTCAACATTTCCATCGATACGTTGGATCCGGTTAAATTCAGGGAAATCACCCGCTGGGGCGATCTGGATAAGGTGCTTGCGGGCCTTAAAGCGGCACGCGCGGCTGGGCTGGACATCAAACTCAATGCGGTTGCGCTAAAAGGCGTCAATGAGGATGATCTTGGCGATATGGTCCAATGGGCCGGTGATCAGGGGTTCGATATGACCATCATCGAGGTCATGCCGATGGGCGATATCGGCAATGAAAACCGGGTTGATCAATATCTGCCACTGTCACAATTACGCACCCAGCTTGCCAAACGCTTTACGATGATTGATAGCGACCACCAAACGCCGGGTCCGGCCCGTTATGTGAACATTGCCGAAACAGGGCGGCGGCTTGGTTTCATTACCCCGCTTACGCATAATTTTTGCGAGAGCTGTAACCGCGTGCGGGTTACCTGCACTGGCCAGCTCTATATGTGTCTGGGCCAAGATGACAATGCGGATCTATCGGCGGCATTGCGCGGCGGTGGCGAGGCTGGTCTGCGCGATGCCATCATTGAGGCGATTGGTCGGAAACCAAAGGGCCATGATTTTATCATTAACCGTCGGTCCCCCGCTGTCGCTGTCGGGCGTCATATGAATGTGACGGGTGGCTAGATATGAGACATGATGGCGAGGCAGTAACAGACCGTGCTGAACCATCGATTATGGTATCAGTGTGGCGCGGCGATGAAGCCAATGGCGCCTATGAAGAATTTGCCGTGCCAGCGCGTGAAAGCCAGACTGTTTTAGATATCGTTTCATGGATCCAGCAATATGTTGACCCGACCTTGACCTATCGCTTTGCGTGCCGGGTGGGGATGTGTGGTTCATGTGCGATGATGGTTAATGATAGCCCGCGATGGACCTGTCGGACGCATGCCAGCAAAGCGGTCAAGGATGGCCGATTAAAGATTGCCCCGCTACGCAATTTACCGGTGGTCAAAGATCTGGTGACGGATATGGATCCGTTCTTTGATAAATGGGTAGAGGCCGAGGGACGCCATCACGCCAGTGCAACACGTCATGACCCCATCGTCGCGATTGACCCGCAATCGGCCGAACGGATAGAGGCGAATAGCGGTATTGAATGTATCAATTGCGCGGTGTGCTATGCGGCATGTGATACCGTTGCTGGTAATGATGATTATCTGGGGCCGGCCGCGCTACAACGGGCATGGACGCTCTATAATGACGCCAAGGACGCCGATAAAACCACCATCATTGATGCGGTTTCTGGCAAAGGTGGGTGTCATAATTGCCACTCCATGGGTAGCTGTGCGCATTATTGTCCGAACGAGCTTAATCCGATGCGTGCCATTGCCGGTTTGAAAAAGGCAACGGCGTCTTCCTCACTCAAATCACCGCTAAGATCATTGTTGGGTTTGGCGTCGGGGAACGAGGGATAGGCATGTTGGATTTGCGCCTCTATATGCTGCAACGATTGACCGCCTTGGTGATGGCGCCGCTGACCATTGGTCATATTGCGGTGATGATCTATGCGGTTCAGGGCGGGTTGACCGCAACAGAAATTCTGGGGCGCACCCAAGGTAGTTTTGGCTGGCTGTTATTCTACGGCACTTTTGTGGTTGCGGTTTCGATCCATGCAGCGATTGGATTGCGGGTTGTGACGCATGAATGGCTTGGCCTATCGGGACGGTCGCTGGCGGTGTTTTCATGGCTGGTTTGTATTGGGTTACTGGTAATGGGAGGGCGCGCCGTGTTGGCCGTCACTATGTTATGAGCGCGCGCAACCAAGCGCAGGGCGGGATGATCCGTCCGGCACGCGCCCATCCCCTATGGCTGGCTTTCGTGTTGCACCGCGTATCTGGCGTTGCCTTGGCGCTGTTTCTACCGCTTCATTTTTGGGTGCTATCGCTAGCGTTAACCAGTCCGGACCGGCTCGATGGGTTTTTGAAATTTACCGAATTGCCGATGGTAAAGCTGGCTGAATTCGGCTTAGTATTTTTACTAGCGGTACACATATTTGGTGGCTTGCGGTTAATGGCGCTGGAATTTCTGCCTTGGTCTAATCGACAGAAATCTCTGGCGGCGGCGGCGGTTGGCGGCGCGTTTCTCGTGGCGACCAGCTTCTTTTTACAGGCGATATAACAGGCAATATAACAGGCATTATGAGAGGCAATATAGGTATATCAATGAACCCAGTTATTGAACGGCATGACACTGATATTCTTATCCTCGGCACTGGTGGTGCTGGATTGTTTGCCGCGCTCCATGCCCAGCAAAGCGCGCCCGAAGGTACAAAAATTACCATTGCGGTTAAAGGTCTGATCGGGAAATCTGGTTGCACACGCATGGTACAGGGCGGCTATAACGTCGCGCTTGGTGGCGGCGACACGGTTGAACGCCATTTCATGGATACGGTCAAAGGTGGCAAATGGCTACCCAATCAGGATATGGCGTGGCGGTTATGCAAAGAGGCCGTTACCCGTATTACCGAGCTGGAAAATGAAATCGGTTGTTTCTTTGATCGCAATGCCGATGGCAGTTTGCATCAAAAGGCGTTTGCTGGCCAAACCGCGGATAGAACTGTGCATAAAGGCGATCTAACCGGCATCGAAATCATCAGCCGGTTGATGGAACAAGTGTTATCACAGCCAGTTGAGAAAATGCAGGAACATCGCGCCATTGGCCTCATTCCCACTGCTGATGGCACTGCGCTTGCTGGGGTTCTGTTCATTGACATGCGCACTGGTGGGTTTCGTTTTGTGCGGGCCAAAACGGTGTTAATGGCAACTGGTGGCGGGCCAACCATGTATAAATTCCACACCCCATCCGGTGACAAAACGATGGATGGTTTGGCGATGGCTTTGCGCGTTGGCTTGCCTCTACGCGATATGGAAATGGTGCAATTCCACCCGACCGGATTATTGGCTGGCGACTTTACCCGCATGACCGGAACGGTTTTGGAAGAGGGATTGCGCGGCGCGGGCGGGCAATTGCTAAATGGTAGTGGCAACCGCTTTATGTTTGATTATGACGGCAAGGGTGAACGGGCCACACGCGATGTGGTTAGCCGCGGTATCTATGCCGAGATGCGCAAAAGCAACACGTCTGAAAATGGTGGTGTGTATATTTCGATGGGTCACCTTGGCCCTGATTATGTGCGCGAGAAATTCAAAGGCATGGTCAAACGCTGTGAGGATAGCGGTTTTGATCTGGCGGCTGGCCGTGTTGAAGTTGTGCCAACGGCGCATTATTTCATGGGCGGTGTTGTGGTTGACGTTGATACGCGCACCGCATTAGAGGGCCTTTATGTCGCTGGTGAGGATGCGGGCGGCGCGCATGGATCAAACCGTCTTGGCGGCAATGGCGTTGCCAATTCGACTGTTTATGGTGGCATTGCCGGTGATGTCATGGGCCGTGATATTCGCAAAATGCCGAGCTTGCGAGAGCCAGATGAGGCGATTTTGCAGGCCGAGATTGACCGCGCCATTCACCCATTGCAAAAGCCCGCCGCGCTGATCCAGCCGCTCCGCAATAAATTGCAAAATGTCATGTGGGATGATGTCGGGGTGATGCGCACTGCTGCTGGCATGGAACGCGGGCTAAAGGGGCTGGCGGCGATTGATGATGAATTGATGCAGGCCGGTGTCGCGTCTGACAATCTTGCCTTTAACCTAACATGGCATGATTGGTTAAACATGCGCTCTCTATGTGACATTTCGGCGGTAATCACCAAGGCTGGCTTGGCCCGAACAAATTCGCGCGGCGCCCATTTCCGCGAAGATTTCCCCGAAGAGGGTGATCTGGACAAATCCTATTTCACCATCGCCCAACAACAGGCCGGCGATCTGTCAGTCACCACAGAGCCGGTAGATTTCTCCATTGTAAAACCGGGTGAGACGATCTTGCCCAAAGGCGAGCCAGATAGTTTGCTGCATGAAGATCCCGAGCCAGATAGCGTGGTGCCCGAAAAAGTGGGAGCTTTCTCATGATCAAAACGTCCCTGATAGAGGCAACAGCCGAGATCTTGATGGCAAAGGCGGCTATCGAAATTCCGGATGATTATCATGATGGTTTGAAACTGGCGGCAGAGAGCGAGGACGGTGACCTATCGTCATTTGTTCTGCATGCGATGTTGGAAAATTATCAGGCGGCAAAAGAAGATGGACGCGCCATGTGCGGCGATACTGGTACGCCGCGCTGGTACATTAAAATGGGTAATGATGCGGCGCTAGAGGGTGGCCCGATTGCGCTAGAAGCGGCGTTGCGGCGGGCCACGGCAAAGGCAACCTATGACGTGCCCTTGCGGCCGAACCGGGTGCATCCCCTATGGCGGACTGACCATAATAACAATGTCGGTATTGGCGCGCCTGAAATTGAATATGCGTTCGAGCCTGAGGGCGACTGGATTGATTTGATCACGGTGCATAAAGGTGGTCTTTTTGGCACTGATTATCGGATGCTATTCCCGTCTGATGGGATCGAGGGGATCAAACGGTTTTACCTCGACTCATTGATGGCCTTTGGCAAACGCGGATTGGCCTGCCAGCCGGCAATCATTGGTATTGGCCTTGGCGGGGCAAAGGATGCATGTATGGTTCTTGGCAAGCGGGCGGCCTGTCTACGTGTTGTCGGCTCTCGCAATTCCGATCCACGCATTGCCGAATTGGAAGACGAGTTCAAAGAATTGGGTAATTCTATCGGCATGGGCGCGATGGGCTTTGTCGGCAAGAATATGGTGATCGATTGCAATATCGAAGTTGGCTATTGTCATACTGGCGGTATGCAGATGTCGGTTCATGCCTTTTGCCTATCATCACGGCGGGCAGTGGCCAGAATATATGGTGATGGACGGGTCGAATACCGCACCGACCCCGATTGGTTCACACCGTATCAGCGCAGGGAGACAGTCGAATGGGAACTAACCGGCGACCACGCGAAATTCGCCTAAGTACAACCCCGACGCCAGAGGCACTCGCCGCGTTAAAGCTGGGGGATATCGTCTATCTCGACGGGTTGATCTATACCGCGCGTGAGGGCGTTTATATGCGTGCGCTTGAAGACCAAGCGAATATCCCTATGGAGTTACCCCAACAAAGCGCCGCTAATTTTCATTGCTCGCCAGCCGCATCAATTAAAGAGGATGGCGGTTTTGACCTTGGCGCGGTAACGGCCACCGCATCGTTCCGTTTTGCCAAATGGTTGCCGGAATGGATGGCGAAAACCGGGGCCAAACTTATCATCGGTAAGGGCGGTATGACCTCGGCCGATTATAAGAGTTATTTTGTCCCGAATGGCGCGATTTATCTCTCCACGGTTGGCTATGGCACTGGTGCGCTTTTGGGGCGCGGGGTGGAGAATGTCGAGGCCGTTCATTGGCATGAAGAACTGGGAATTGCCCAGGCTATGTGGGTGCTGAAATGCAACCGGATGGGTCCGTTCATTGTGGCCTCGGATCAGGCGGGTAATTGTCTGTTTGAGCGCGAGAATGCCCGCATTGCCGAAAATATAGAGCGCGTCTATGAAGGAACCAAACCGGCAACGCTAAAACGCTATGGTGAAACTGACGATCGTTCTGATGAATTGATTTGAAAAAGTCTAGCGCAATGGCGCAGGAGCCAAACCCCGAGTAGTGAAACAAGCCCAGATTAGGGACACAAGGCTAGAGTAGGAACAGTCAAATGCCGACTAATGATGTTTTTATTTGCGATGCAACCCGCACCCCGATTGGCCGTTTTGGCGGTGCTCTATCCTCTGTGCGGGCCGATGATCTAGCCGCGCATCCCATTCGCGCATTGCTCGCGCGTAACCCATCACTGGACCCATCGGCGGTTGATGAGGTGTTCATGGGCGCGGCCAATCAGGCCGGCGAGGATAATCGCAACATTGCCCGCATGGCTCTATTATTGGCGGGTGTCCCGCAAGAAGTTCCCGGGATAACCGTCAATCGGTTATGCGCATCGGGGATGGAGGCAATCGCTGCTGGGGCGCGGATGATCAAGGCTGGCGAGGCCAAGATGACCATCGTTGGTGGCAGTGAGAGCATGAGCCGTGCGCCGATGGTGATGCCAAAAGCAGACGCCGCCTTTTCGCGCAGGGCGGAGATTTATGATACGACCATCGGCTGGCGTTTTGTGAATAAGGCGATGCATAAATTATATGGCACGGACTCAATGCCGGAAACCGCAGAAAATGTTGCCGAGCGCTATAATATTAGCCGCGCCGATCAAGATGCCTTTGCCCAGCGGTCACAGCAAAAGGCAGGTGCGGCGCAGGAATCTGGACGCCTTGCCATAGAGATCACGCCGGTGATGATCTCCCAACGCAAAAAAGACCCCATCGAAATCGCGCTGGACGAACATATGCGTCCTAGCACTACGATGGAACAATTGGCCAAACTACCAACCCCATTTCGCGAGGGCGGCAGTGTCACCGCGGGCAATGCCTCCGGTGTGAATGACGGGGCGGCGGCGATGATTATTGCCGACGAGGCTAGTGTCCGCGCTCACGGCCTGACACCACGGGCCCGCATTGTTATGGCCGCGGCGGCGGGTGTTGAACCGGCGATCATGGGAATGGGCCCTGTTCCGGCAACCAACAAAGCGCTGGCGCTTGCCGGGCTTGGCATTACTGATATGGATGTGATTGAATTGAACGAGGCGTTCGCCGCGCAAGGGCTAGCATCAATGCGCGAATGGGGGCTGGCGGATGATGACCCGCGGGTGAACCAAAATGGTGGAGCGATTGCGCTTGGCCATCCACTCGGCATGTCTGGTGCGCGTTTGGTGATGACTGCAACCGAACAATTGAGCCAGAGCGGTGGACGCTATGGTTTATGCACGATGTGTGTTGGCGTTGGTCAAGGCAGCGCGATGATTATTGAGCGGGTATAATCAGATCCAGCTATGACAGCGCGGCGGCAATCCGGTCTATCTCAGATTTTTGCCAGTCCAGCTGGTTTTGGGCTGGCTGTTGCTCGATGAATTTTGGCAAGAACGGATCAACCAATTCGCTGGTAATACCGGCCATTTCTTCGATGACGCGGTGCGCACAAAACGGCACATAGGCTTCTGAATACCCACCTTCATGCGCCGCCACAACGCGGCCTGAACAAATCTGTGCCGCGCTATTCACCACCATATCGGTCATTTGGGCAAAGGTGGCCGAGGTCGCACTCATCCGTGCCAGAGGATCAACATGATTGGCATCAAGACCACAGGCAATAATGATTAAGTCAGGCGAGAATGTCTGGATCGCCGGTAGCACTATGCTCTCTAGCGCATAGATATAGGCATCATGCCCCGACCCGGCGGGTAGCGGTATGTTCATATTGGCCCCCTGCCCAGCGCCTTTGCCGCGCTCCTCGATGCCGGTATAGCCAGCCGGGAACATATTAGCCTGATGGATCGAGCAGGTATAAATATCCGGATCATCATAAAAGATGGATTGTGTGCCATTGCCGTGATGAACATCCCAATCCAGAACGAAAACGCGCTTTACCAAATTTGCGGCGCGGGCGGCCTCTATCGCGATACCGATATTTGATAATAGGCAAAACCCCATCGATTTATCCCGCAGGCAATGATGCCCCGGTGGGCGTGTTAGCGCATAGGCATTGTCCAAATCGCCTTTCATCACCGCCTGTACCGCCTCGATCGCAAGGCCAGCAGATTGCAACGCAATCTCGAAAGACCCCCGACCAAAGGGCGCGTTTATGCCAAGAATGCCGCCGTCGGCATCGCTGAGTGTTTTGAACTTTTCGAGATAATCGGCAGTGTGAATGCGGGCGATATCGGCGTCGCTGGCCAATTCACTATCGCGTAATTCCAGTTGCTTCATCACGCCAGAGCGATGCAGCAAATTCACCAAGCGGCGTTTGGTTTCGGGGCTCTCAGCATGCCCACCCGCCGCCATTGGTTGCACCCAGCCACCAATCGGCGCGGTCAATGC
>Ga0209138_1000880_pt1 | contig 27351 bp, 27 predicted proteins | sample SaaInl3SG_22_DNA_FD_184645 | JGI IMG/M metagenome (GOLD analysis project Ga0209138, IMG submission 184645) | Marine microbial communities from expanding oxygen minimum zones in the Saanich Inlet - ESP_153SG_22_DNA (SPAdes) (version 2) | ecosystem: Environmental > Aquatic > Marine > Intertidal...
CTCTCAGTAGCACCAGCACGAATCGTGCCAAATCCAGCGGAGCCCGCTTCACCAATCTTCGGGGCGCCCGATTTGGCCGTCGCATAGAAGCTGGAGTCACCGATTTGACGCAACCCGGCCGGACTTGAGAAGTTAGACAAGATCACCTTGGCCAACGTAAGCTGAGAGCCGTTGGAATAGGAGGCGCTCACCAGGCCATCGTCACCGATGTCTAAGCCCACCAAGTCACCCTCAGGCTTTCCGTCCTGCGACTGCGACAACACCGCAAACGCTGAGGAGTACTGGGTAGAAGCTGAGTAATCAATGTTGATGGTCAACGCACCCTTACCATCGTCTAGGTAAACGGTGTCGAGCTGAGAGCCGGTTTTTGGCGAAATCAGGTTACCGCTGGTGTTAAACGTAAGCTCACCCTTGTCCAAGTAAATGGGTGACCACTCAGGCAGGACCTCGTAGCCATCCGCGCTAGCGGTTTCAACACCAAATTCGTCGATGTACTTCGATACGCCTACGCCGCTAGAGTAGTCAGTGAACTGCGTGGGCTTAATCCAGGTCGAGCTTGCGCCACGACCGGCCTCTACATTAGCCAAGCCCCAGTTGGAGCTACCCGAGACCTTGATAAAAGAATCCGTTCCCGTGGTACCCGTTGTAAATTGGAAGGCATTTTTTGCACGGTCATAGGTTACTTTCACGCCCGACGCGGTGCTACCAGTCGTACTGGCCAAGTTGTTAATGCCCTTCTGAAGTTCAGCCATAAAGCCGTCCAGCGTGTAGCTGGTGCTTGGCGGAATCGAGACCGTTCCCTTGACGTCATCTACCGAGACAACAAACTTATTATTCGTCGTATCAACAGAAAAGTTGTTGTTTACGTTGACGGCCACTTGCGTACCCGTGGTCTGAGCGGGTAACGATATCGTGCCGCGCAATGCGGTGTCAGAAACAGCCACAGCTAGGGGGTTTGCTGCCGTGTCTTCTAGGCCCAAAAGCGATTTTGCCCGTGCATTGGTGTTGGTAATGGCAATACTCGACGTGTCGCCAGTGGTGCCGGACGAGACTGTGAACTTTTCGTTCACGTTGTCGAACTTAACTTGGATGCCATAACGCTGGTCTGCAGCAGCACGGATTAAATCACCATTGGGTGTCACTTGGCCATTGAGGGCCGCGCCAACGGGCACATACAGCCCTGTTGTCGCACCAACATTCACCGGTGTTTGACCAACGCCTAGCACCTTGTTTTCTGTGAATGTTTTTGCCGTCATTGGCGTCGTCGTGTCGCCAAGCGCAAAATCGGCGTTGGCTCCCGCATAGACTTTTTCGAGGCCTGTAGCCGTAACAACCTCTTTCAGAGTGCCACCGAAAGTGGCTGAAGTCATCGTTGGCTTGATCGTGAATGATGCCCCATCATCTCTTGCGAAAACTAGTTTCCCGCCCGCGTTGCTGATGGTGTAACCCGACGATGCATAGGTTGGGTTACTGGAACCTGTCAACGCTGTCACCAGGTCGTTCAGCGTGGCACCAGCTTTTAACTTAGCGCTAGACAGGTTCACTGTCGTCGAACCTGATTTAAGCTCAAACCCAAGGACCTCGTCTTGCAAGACGTTCGTGCCAACGTAGTTATACATCTGCATTGTTTGCGGCACTTGCAGGCTAATGGCTCCACCACCGGACTCGGTGAACTTAAAACCACCAGTGACAGAGTCGTAGGCGACAGCGACTGTTGTGAGGCCTTGTTCGACTAGCTGCGTTTTTAACGCAATGGCCGCCTGGTCTTTCGTGACCTTGGTCAAGGACCCGGCGATTGCCGCGTAGGCCGTGTCAACGGTCGTACGGCGCGTGACGCCCGTAGCGCCAAGCGGGTCAGTATCGGCAAAAGTCAGCTCCGCCGCATCCTCATCCGCCGCGCCCCACGTTATCAGAACCGTGCCGTCACCATTGTCAACAGCTGACCGGCCCGCGTTACCAAGTTGAAATGCTTTAGCAGCATCGTTAAGCTGAATCACCACCTTGGCGGCCACATCAGCGGCTGTGATGTCTGTGGCCGCCAAGAGCACAGCGACCCCGCCTACGGTAATAGTGCGTGCTGCGGGCGTCGTTGGTGCACTAAATGTGACGAGATCTTTTTTGGGAATCAAAGGCGTCACGATCGTCGGGACATACTCGCGCGGTGTTGAACTCGTGACTGTGACACCCGAAGTACCTGCAACCGCCGTGACCGCGGAGGCATCGCCATCAGTTGCAGCCCACGTCAAGGTAAGCGTCCCGTTTCCTGGATCTGTAACTGTGCGGGTTTGACCTGCTGCAGCGGTGTCGAACAACGCACCGGCCGCTTCCAACGCAGTCTTAACTTTAGCGGCAATACTGATAGCGGTCTCATTGGCGGTTGTGGTGACCGACACCCCTCCCACCCGGAGATCCCCACCATTGGCATCAGCCGCAGTGAACGTGAGTTTCTCTTGCTTGGTTGCGCCCGCAGTGCTTAAGTCCAACTGTGCGATGGAATTGACGCCACCAATGGTGGTGTTGAGCTGCATCTGGGTGTTGCCTGTAAAGTCGAAGTAGCGCTCGTCGCCAAACGCTTCATTCAACTTATTGGTCATCGCCGTGGCTAACTGCACCCCGGTAAGTTTTTTGGTTCCCGCCAACGAGCTCAGATCCATCACGACTGGCTTGCCGCTGCTGTCCACGTCAATACTAAATAGATTCTTTAAGTCAGCCTTAGGGATCGCCGAGAAATCAAAAGGGGTATCAGCGGTTAAGTCAGCAACTGTTTTTTGGCCTGCGATGGATGCAGGCGTGGAAGATCGCTTGTCTGTCAGGTCATCCAGGGCGAACATTTGCGTCTTGCCGTTGACCAAAAAGTCACTGACCTCGCTCTCAGGCTTGATTTCCCCGTACTTGTTCACAAACAAGCGGCTTGAGTTGTCATCCGTGGCCTGAATCAATGACGGGTTGACTTGCGTATCCCCAACAAACACGTAGGTTTGCCACTTGTTAAACGGGCTGATCTGACTCGCGTTTTGTGTCTTCGCGTAATAAACGGTTGCGAGGTAGCCATTACCACCCGAGTCATAAACTGTCAGCGCAGTGCTCTTGTTGTACGTCTCGGGGTTGGCCCTGTTGAAAGGCTCGGTTATCACCGTCGCATCCGCAGGAAAATTCAGACCCAAGTTAATCAGTGAGGTTTCACCCGCCTCACCGGTCGTCTTTTGAGGAATAGTCAAAACGTTCAGTGCGCCCAAGTCCGCCTTACCAGAACTATCGACCGATGCCGCCATGAGTCGCTGACCAGCCGAGTTCACCACGTTGTATTGATCGTTCATCATGAACGAGCCGTTACGGGTGTAGATGTCTTGCAAACCGTCCGCTGACTTCAACGGGAAGAAGCCGTCACCCGTAATCGCCAGGTCAAGCGCGTTGGCGGAGAACGCGACGTTACCCTGTCCAAACTCCTGTGTGACCTGCTTCAAGGCGACACCCTGACCAATGGTACTGGACGCTTTTTGCAGCGGTGATGTCGCAAAAATGTCACCAAAGTCAGCGCGTGAGCGCTTGAAACCGGTGGTGCCCACGTTGGCGATGTTGTTGCTGGTGACGCCCAATTGCGCGGTGGCAGAGTTCAGACCAGTAAGGGATGTGTAGAAAGACATGTGCGATGGCTCCTGTTGGGAAAACGGGTGATTTATTTTTCTGGGGTACGCGTCGGCTTACATGCCGATGCGGGTAACTTCTGCGAGCGGCAAGGTTTTGCCGCCTTCAAATTCGAGTAACAAGCTGTTGTCGGCGCTGTTGGTCCGCACCGCCATGACTTTGGCAACCGCGTTCACCGAGAGGCCAGCCGTTTGGCCACCGACCACGCCTGCAGCACTGAAACGGTAGTTGCCGTCTGGCACAACGTTGCCCGCGCTATCGGTTCCGTCCCAATTAACGCTGAAGTCACCGACCGGTTGCGCAGGGTAGATCAGCTCGCGGACCACGTTGCCCGAGGCATCGGTGACGTTGACTTGCAGACCCGCCGCGCCAGTTGGCAGCGGGATGACGCCTTGGCCACCGACGCCGTTGGTCACTTGGACGGCGGCATCGGGGACGGCAACGCTTTTACCAATCAGCGAGGCACTGGCCATCACGCGGTCAGAGCCCATTGCGGTGACCATGGTGTCCAAAGACTGCTTCATGGAGATGTTGGCTTCCAACGAGGAGAACTGCGCCAGCTGCGCAACAAAGGCCTCGTTTTTAACGGGGTCCAGTGGGTTTTGCATCTTTAGCTGCGCCGTGAAGAGTGTTAGGAACTGCTGTTGCCCCATTTGCTCGTCCGTCACTTTGGGTGCGTTCACCACGTCTTCATAGCGCGTAATGCCCGGGGGTAACGCGCTGGGATTAAGGTCTAAGGCCATGGTCGGTTTCTCGTTTTCTTAGGAAGTCGGTTCGTGTGCTGGCTGATTAGCTGCGTGTTAGCTGCGTGTCAATTCGAGCGTTCGCATCATGAGTTGCTTGGCGGTGTTAACCACCTCGACGTTGTTTTGATACGAGCGAGACGACGCCATCATCTCCACCATTTCCGTGACCTCATTTACGTTAGAGGGATAGATGTAGCCCTCTGCGTTGGCCAGCGGGTGGCTGGGGTCAAAGATAGGCTTAATGGGCGAGGCATCGTCCTGCATGCGGTCGATCTTCACGCCGCCCACGTAGGGGGCGCCGGCGTTGGTGAGGTTGTCATCAACCAAGGCTTTGAACACGGTTCGCTTCGCCTTAAACGCTTCCGCCTCGGTCCCTGCTGCGGTACCCGCGTTGGCGAGGTTAGAGGCGGTGGCGTTCATGCGTACCAGTTGCGCATTTAGCGCGGTACCGGCGATGCCGAAAATGTTTCCTATGGACATGGTGTGCTCCTCTGGTCGTTAATTACTTGAGTGGCTGCTGCGGCAATGTGTTGTCCGCAGCACTTACTCACCCTTCAGCGCTTTACGGATGCCGCTCACACGGCTCTCCAAAAAACTCAAGGTTGCTTGGTAGTTCGCCGCCGCTTTACCGTAGTTGCCCTGCTCAATGCTCATCTCTACGGTGTTGGCATCAAATGACGTGTTAAATGGCACGCGGAATTTCACGGCGTTGCTGTCGGTTGTTTCTGCTATGGCGTAGTGCTTGGCGTTGGTGGCGCGGATGGGTTGACCCAACTCTTGATTCATCACCTGCTTAAAATCGAGGTCTCTCGCCTTGTATTGCGGGGTATCGGCGTTGGCGATGTTTTGGGCGATCAGCTCCATACGCTGCGCTCTGGCCTGCAGGGCGCGCTCGTGAATCCCTAGGGGGTTGCTCAACAAATCCATCGCTAGACTCCGTTTTAAATGCATCACCGTGACCACAGGCTCTAAAGCTTTTCTTTCACCGGTCGATGTCGTTAGGGACTTACTCTTGAGAAGTTCGTCTTTGGTTTGACTGATGCAAATGCCGTGCCACCCGCGTCCGACAGGCGTGGCGCCGTCATGCGGTGTAGAAAATAAAAAAAAGCGGCAATGTATTGCCGCTTGTGGTGCTTACGCGCTGGCGCGGATGCGCAGCGTAACGGTTTACGGCTGGGCCTTGTAGGCGCTAACTTTCCAGCTTTGAGCCGCGGCGGTAGGCTCAGGCGCCGGTACGTCGCGTAAGCGGTCATTGGCGTTTTGGTACAGACCCGCCCAAATGGACTGGCGGGTAATGGGGCGAGAGGTGTCTTTACCGACGTGGAGGTAAGCCGCTTGTTGACCAGGGATGTTGAGTGGCACGTGGCGACGCACCTCGGAGCGTGCGTTGGGCGTGAGTACGCTGAGGTAGAGGTCGTCCAAACGCTCTCGGCCATTTTTGCCAACCCCGACATCGCTAAAGTACTTGTCAACCAAATCCAGCTGCGCGACCGTGCTCAAGCCAAGTATGGCGCGCGGGTCTCGGGCAAAGCCAACGGAGGCTGCCCCGCGGTCATCGCCGTCACAAAATTGAATAATGCCGTGACAGCTGCCGTTACTGGCTTGCGGATTCATGCCGTCGCTCTCCATCAGCGTGAGGCGCGCGAAATCATCCGGTAGAAAATTGTATTTTTGAGATAAGGCCGCGATGCGTGTCTTCACGTTCTCTACCTCGTGTGGCGCAATGAAGCCTTTGTCTACGGCGCGTTGCAAGGTCTTGTCGAGTACAGGCGTGGCAATCCGCAGTGCAGACGGGGCGCCCTTCAGCGCAGCAACCTGCCCGAAAGCGGGTTGCCCAGCGACACGGGCTGCCGACTTTTCCGAAAGCCCCTGCGCCATACGCAGTGCCAACGCCGCCTGTGTCGAGCCGGTCGCTAGTGGGCCCTGCGGCGAAGCACGGACCGCGTTAGGCGGTACGGGCGATTGCGGCGCCATGGGCAGCGGCACGCGCGCTAAAGAGACCGGTCGGCTGGGTAGTTGCGCGATACCGCCTTGAATCGCTTGCAGGCGCAGTGTTTGGCCAGGGTGTATTAAATTGACGTCTTTCAGTCCATTGGAGCTGGCAACTTGTTGCGCTAAGCGCCACGCATCATGGCCGCTCAGATCCTTGCCCTGGGCCGTGGCCGCAGACCGTATGAGCCCAATGAGGGTGTCGCCACGCTTCACAACGACTGTGCCTGCGCTGTTACGACTACTGGCGCTGGCATTGGCACTCGGTTGTGCTTGCTGCAAATAGCGCGAGAAAGACGCACCACTCCCCTGCGTTCCCGATGAACGGGCGGGCGACGATGTCGCCAACGGTTTGTCCAAAGTGAGGGGAGAGATAGTCATAACGTCGTGCTTGCCTTTATGTTGTTCAGCACCACCGCCCTTCGGTACACCATGGCGGGTTGGTACTGTTTTTGCTTAAGTCTCTGTGTGTCGAGGTTTCGTCACCCCGACCAACTGAATAGGAACAAAGCAAATGCCGTGCCGAAGAAATCAGTCAACTGCCTCTTATTTACGCCCGCTGCGTTGGGGGTTAGGCGTATGGGTAACCGTGCTCACGTGTGCAACGACAGTCGTTGTGACGCAGGCACATGCCGCTACAACGCCCCCTACAGAGGAGAAGACGACGTTGACGCCCGAATGGCAGGCAGTCGCTCAGGCCGTGACCCAATGGGGCGCCCAAGCCTACCCCGATGCGCCCGCAATATTGCTCAGCGATATCAACAACCGTATACAGCCGAATGCCTGCACGAGCGACTTGGTGGTGGACACCCCGTTTGGACAATCCAGTAACGTCCGCGTGCGCTGTGCATCGCCCGCATGGCAACTCTTTGTCACCACAAACTTCCAAGCAACGACGACCCCGCAGCCCGCCGCTGCGAACCGAGACGTCAAACAAGAAAAGCCAGCGCCCCTCTGGGTGGTGCCCAGCCAACACCTCACCCGGGGGACACGCATTGTCCCCGGAATGCTCCAACTGGTGCCAGGCAATGCCCGCGTTCCCAGCGGTTCGCTGATTACCTCTTTAGAACGGACGGTTGGTGCCGAATTAGTTAGAGATGCCCCGGCAGGCAAACCGCTACGCCGACACGACCTGCGCGCAGCGGTCTTGGTCAAACGCGGCGCCATGGTGAAGTTGTCCATAGGCGGCAATAAAGGCTTCGAGATTTCAGTGCGGGTGCTAGCCCAAGAAAATGCCCATATGGGCGAGCAAGTAAAACTAAAGCACCCAGAATCCGGTCGAATTATTACGGGGAAAGTAATCGGTTTGAATACGGTGGTCGCCCTTTAGTGGGTTTGACAGATTCATTTTGCTTTTTATGATAATTTTTCTAAAGATTTTAGATTTGCAGTCGATAAACTGATGGTAGCCAAAGAAGGGCGGTTGTCGCCTTGAAAGAGAGTACGTTATGACTAATCCAATTACACAGCAAGCCAGCATGGCGGCGGCTGATATGCAAGCCAAGCAGGCGGACGCCCGCGACAAGGCGCGCCTCAACAATGAGAACAAGGACAGCACCGCAGAAGCGCGCGCGCCCGCAGAGGCACCTAAGCGCAGCAACGATGACGTGCTGTCATTGAGCGCGACAGCGCAAAGCGCCATGAAGGAACCTGGCTTTGACTCTGCCAAGGTCGACGCGATCAAGGCGGCGATACGCGATGGCAATTACCCACTCAATGCCAAGCGCATTGCAGAGAATTTTGTAGCCATTGAGCAAATGATTCGCGAGTAATCCCGACATGAACACAGACGATTCGCTTGAAAGCACCGTGACGGACAGGCCCATGCAGGCCTACGTGCGCGCGGAGCGCTTGTCGCGTCTGCTGAGCGACGAGTTTGAAGCGCTGAAGGCACAGAACATCGACCAGTTCGAGGCGCTGCAGCCAGGTAAAGCCGACTTGCTCACTGAACTGTCTGTTTTAACGGGAATCAGTGAAAAATCAGCGCAACCGGTACCGGGCGCCTCGCCCTTAGAGGGCGCTGAATGGGATGAATTTAAGCAGCTGATGGGGCTTTGCCGCGATGCCCACCACCGAAACGAGATTTTGATTTCACGCCAACTGGATGCCATACGCGGCACCATTTCGGCTTTGCAAGGCGCTACAGGGCAAGCGACTGTGGAGGTCTATGACCGCTTGGGCAAGCTCAATCGCGTCAAACGCGCACGCGGATACAACGAGGCCTGAGCGTTCCGCAAGATCACACAGTGATCAGTTCTTTGGCCTAGGGACAGGTATTTTCTCGTCGCCTGGCTCCATCCCCTTCAACCAGTAAGCCCACGACAGAATGACTGCCACCGCTGCGTAGAGCTGCGGCGGGATTTCTTGGTCTAGATCAAGGCGGCTAAGCATCGCCAGTAGATGCGGGTCTTTGGCGATGTAGATCCCTTTTTCTCTGGCTAATTCAATGACCCGCTCAGCCAATTCGTCATAGGCTTTTACGGTCACAACCGGGGCATCGTTTTGGCCGTACGCCAGCGCGATCGCCTCTAATTGTCGGCGTTTCATGCCGAAACATCCCAAACGCTGCGGTCGCCGTTGCCCGGTGTCAATCGGGTCTCGGCATCGCTCGCTGCGCCCTGCGGACGCGCGGACTGCAACACGTGCGCGTCAACAAGCCCCAAGCCCGCGGCCTCAAGCTCGGCGCGCAGGGCGCCCAATTGGGCCTGTGCCTGTTTGGCGACATCCGCCCGAGGGATCCACATGGTCAGCGCCACATCCGTGCGTTCGCGCTGTATGTCGATCTTGCTTCGCATCCACAAGTCACCAAGCCGTCTGCTTTGCGTATGCACGTCAACGGTGTAAACGTTGCCGGCGAGGTCATCACGCTTGCCCTTGCGGTGAAACTTAAACGATACGGGGTCTGCATCAGCAAATGGCAAAACCAAGGAAAACGCCAGCTCCCGCCTGTCCAATGCGTGGGCGGCATCCACCTGCACGCGCTGAATCTCATCTAACGCATCCTTGACGACCGTATGCGCCTCGCTACCCAACTTGGCAACCGATAAGAGCTGGCGCAGCAGGCTCTTACCGTCGGTACCGGCTTTTTTCTCACCCCGCACCAACATGGCTTCCGCCGACAAACCGCTTGCAAGCATCGCGTTACGTAACCCCTCAGGCGTTAGGCTACGCATCCGTAGGCCACTCATAGGCCATTGATCGAAGGTCTGCGACATGATCGGTCTGCGCGGGGCCGTAGCGCTTGCGTCAGCGCGGCGGTTGGGTAGCCCGCTCACCATGGCCAGTAACTGGCTAAAGGCATCGCTTTTAAAGAGGCGGGCCCATGCCAAGGGCTCGGGCGTGCTGGCAATGAGGGCGTTTAGACGAGCGGGCACGGCGGTATCTGCTTGCGCCAAGGGCTTGGGCGCATTAGCATCGGCTTTTGAAGGCGCGACGCCGTCCTGCTGAACAGGGGGCAGACTACGCGCGTTCTGCGCCAAAAATTGCCTGGTTGGCAATAACTTCTCGCGTGGCAGCGCGCGTTCGGCTGGCGCTTTTTCGGGCCGCGCGGGGTCGGCTGCACCACGCACCGCCGCATGCGCGTGTTTGGCCGGCGTATCGGTAGCGCCGGCGGCGGGTGCTCGAGGCGGTAAGCCGCTAGGGTCTTGGCGCGGGGTCTGCGCGCGAATGGGGTCGATAGCCTCCCCCTCTTGGTTACTCGGCACACTGTTGATCGCAGCACCGCTTTGCCCACCCAAGGTCGCTGCTGACTTAACAGCCTGGCCGTTAACCGAAACGGGTTGTAACTGCCATTGGCCGTTGGTTTGAGCGTGTGCTTTCAGTACAACGGTGTCGCCCTCTTTCAAGCGAAGTCCACGCGGCAAGTCTATGCCTCGGCCTTGCAAGATAAGCTTTAATCGCTCACCACGTATACCCGCCAATGCCGTGATAATTTGGCCTTCAGTTAGGCCCAACACCCGCGCCTCTGGCGCTTGCACGATCGGGGCACGCGCCTCCAAAACCAAGGCACTCATGCGCGCAGCAACCGCCACGGTTTCAGAGGTGAACAACATGGCGCTTTACGCTAGGGGAAGCGAACCCACTTCCGTTGGTCCGTGGTTCCGCGACTGCCCGCCTGTCCCACGCCGTCACGCGTGACGGGTTGCCCATTGGACATGGCCATTAGGTCGGCGACAGTGGGCACTTGCAACATGGCGCCCGCCAAGATGATGTGCGGGCTACCCCTTGGGAAGGCCGCGCCGTTCAAGGCAACGAATGCACGTCGAATTAGTTTGACATCGGCCACCGTGCCTCGCATGGTTCGCGCAATGATGCGGTCAAGGGTTTCGCCCTTATTGACCTTATACGTTTGGCGCGTCCCATCACCTGACAGCTGCGCGCCCCCGTCGACCATGACTTGCGACCCGACGGCATTGGCCGCTGAGGTTGTCATCGGGAGGTCTTTACCCAGCAGCGCCTTCAACGCGTCGTTAGCCAGCATGTTGGCACCTTGGGCATGGGCGTCGCCTATAGCCAGGCTGGCAACGGCGGCGATGAGCACAGCAACAGCCGTGAGGCGCTTGGCTATGGTTGGCGTCGGCACAGCTTGCTCACGTCCCATGGTGGACATGGTGGTGGTGGCGGTGGAGATACAGATCGGTTGTTTGGAATGTAGTTGCATAAGAATGTCTCATTGATACGGCATGGCCACCCACGCACTCGCTAAAGCGTCACCAAGGGGTGGGCCGGCGACTTGGCGAAGAACGGACGCCGTGTCGGCGACCTCTGACACCTCAGCCAATGCCAAACGGGCAGCAACACCGGCGTGTAACACACGCGCAGGTAACTCGCGGCTGTCGACCAACACCAGTTTATCGCCGACTTTTAAACCATTAAAGCGCCCACCGCTAATGTGCAGGCGCTCGCCCTCTTTGTCACGCATTGCGAACTGCAGCGGCTCACACGCCATGCGCTCATTTAAGGTCTGAACCCATTTTTCTGCCTCCCATACTAATTTAGTCGCGACGGCGTCGGGCAGTTGCGGCGGTGTCAACGTGGCCTCTGCCCTCGCCCAAATTAGAGATATGGTTTTGACCGATGGTTCCGCGCTCCCAAAAATGGGCTCTAAGCGCAGCGACAATTGCCACTGCTTTGCCAAAGCCCCATTGCCAGCTTCAGCCGGCGCCTCGCCATCTGCGGTGTCATTCAAGGGCAAGAATTTCCCTAAAGTCATCGTTAAGCGCCACTGGCCTTGGTCGGCCGGTGCCAAACCGGTGTCCCCCATGAGCGCGGCCTGATACGCGCTGCGCTGGGTCAGGTCGAGGTCAGATTGCTGCCAACGCTTGGCGTAATTGGCTGTGGCCTGACGCCAAGCAACTTGCCATGCCCCCATGATTTCGTTGGCGAAATACCGATCCTCCGGACGCGTGTCCGCGGCGATGCGTGTCAACAGGCGAACGTGCTGCGTCCACCGGGAGGCATCGGGCGCGGCGCAAACGGGCTTTTCACCGGACTGCAGGTCCACCTCCGCCTTGAGGGATGCTTTTCCGTCAGCGGTGTAGGACAACACACGCACCCCGCGCACGCGCATGTCATTGGTGAGTTGCGCATCTTCATGCAGACGCCCTTGGTCATCGATCCACGCGGTGGACACCACGCGCGTCGGGCCCTCGAGTGCACGCTCGATCAACGCCTCCCGTATGGCGGTGAGTTGGGCTTCGTCGGTGTTGGTTGCGGGTTTCGCGGTGGCGGTCGGCATGGCCTGCTGAGCAGCGGGCGGGCGTCCGTCCGCACCCAAGAGCGCGCGCATCGCGGCGATTTTTTTGTCTTCTGGGGACATTGGCGCTGCACCGGCCGCTGGCGGAGTGGCCGTTGCCATGGCCGGCGTAGCGGAAGTGGCGGTTGACGTGGGCGCCGGCGCGGGGGTAGTGGGGGCAGGCGGTGCGTTGTTGGCCATGGCCGGCGGCGGCGCGGCGTTATCGGCTGCGGCTGCGGCTGCGGCTGCGGCTGCGGCGGGAGTGTCAGAGGCTTGGGCCGTCGCCACGTCGCCGTAGGGGATGCCCGCTTGTGCCTCCAAGACGCGAAGCGGGGTGGCCGAAAACTGCGCGGATACCGGCGTATGAAGGCCGATGAGCGTCGCCGCAATGAGGCCTGGCCATAAGCCAGTTGGTACGCGCTTGCGACGCGGCATCTGGGTCATTGTCGGCATGGCAGGTTGATAGGTCAGAAGAATCATGATGTCACCAAAGTCTTTTCACCCCCTTACACATGCAAGCGACGTGCCAGCCGCTGAATCGCCTGTTAACGGAGATTGGAGGCGAGTTGTCCCAGGTATAGCGCGCGCAAATCGTCAACAACACGGGCATCCAGCGACATAGTCGTCTCGTAGGTGTCCTCGCCCGCTGGGGTAATGCTCACCAACACCGCGCCGTAAATCACGCCCTCGACACGGGTGCGGAAGGTATCACTCATGACCGTCATATCCGCTATGGTCGTGGTGGCATCCAAGTGCTGGCCATAAACCTGCTCGGTTAAGGAGCGGTAGGCGTCCAATTTGGAGGCCCGAATGGCGAGCAAACGTTTTTGTGCAGCCGTCTTGTGGTTTTGAATGCTCACAACGGCATAGCCGGTTGCGGTGATGGTCTCACGCGTCTCAACGATGGGCGCAATCATGGACGCACGCGCAGAACGCACAGGAATCGGCGTAACCGCCTCCATCTGCTCACCGTCGGGCTTTTTCTCGCCGCCGTCTTGCATCGCTTGCATCGTCTGACAGGCGCTCAACGCGCTCACAGCAACCAGCAGGCCGCAAGCGCGCAACACGCGACGCTGGCTAGGTGATAACAAGGATAAGGTCGAGATAGGCATGAAAAACTCCTGAAAACAAGTCGTGTCACGTCTGTACGACGTGTGATCGGTTAGTACTGGTATCGGCACGGCTGCAACGGTCTTTAGCACTTTACGGCATTTAATCCCGTTCGCCAACGGCCACGATTTGACTCGCTAGATAGTACTAAAACGCTCACTTATAAAGGCTCGTTTTTATGAATACTTACTTTTGCTATCTTTGCCCGTGACCGGCACTCCCCCACAATCGCGGTTATGCAATCACGTGAGAAGTTAATAACGCCCATTATTGGGCGGGGAGAGGAAATGCGTGCCCTACGCGCATTGATCTCCACCGTGGCCGATAGCCAAGCCACGGTATTGATATCGGGTGAAAGCGGCACAGGTAAAGAGCTCATTGCGCGTGCGCTACACGATGAGTCCGACCGTGGGGGCGGCCGTTTTGTGCCGGTCAATTGCGCGGCGATTCCAAGAGACTTGGTCGAGGCCGAGCTGTTTGGACACCGAAAAGGGGCTTTTACTGGGGCCGTGAGCGACCGCGTCGGTCGCTTTGAGCTGGCTCATGGCGGCACCTTGTTTTTGGACGAAATTGGCGATTTGCCGCTGGACATACAGGTAAAACTGTTGCGCGTCTTACAAGAGCGCAGCATCGACCCAGTGGGTGCCACCAAGTCCGTCGATGTGGACGTGCGTGTGGTGGCCGCCTCACATAAAGATTTAGAGGCAGAGGTCAAGGCAGGGCGTTTTCGGGAGGACTTGTTTTACCGCTTAAACGTGCTGCCTTTGCAGTCCCCTCCTCTGCGTCGGCGCGCCGATGATATTCCCGACCTCGTTGACTTTCATGCCAAACGCTTGGCGCCCAAAGGGCGCTCACCTATTCGCTTTAGCCCCGACATGATGCTGGCGCTCAAAAGCTACAACTGGCCAGGCAATGTGCGTGAACTCATCAATATCGTTGACCGCTTTACCGCCCTGTTTCCTGCGCAGGACATCGGTCTGCGTACCGTTCCCGCAGCCATGCTACCCAAAGGCCTGGCGGTCTTACGCGATGAGCTATTCGGGCAATTGGCTGCCAGCAATGTGATGGAGCTTTTCCCGGAGCCGCCCGAGGCCGTTCAGGCCGCCATGGATGCTGGCAATAACGCGGACGACAGCCGGTTTGACGATGACAGCTCAGTGCAAGACATCATCATGTTGGCCCAAGGCATGGATGAGTTACCTGCGCAGGGGATGCCATTGAAGCAGCGTTTAGCTGAAATTGAGCGCAACTACATTTCCCAAGCGTTGGAATTATCAGAGGGTAATGTCTCAAAAACCGCGAAGTTGCTCTCGTTGCAACGAACAACCCTGATCGAAAAGATAAACAAGTACGAGCTTCGGGTGGCCTAGGCTAACTCGCGCACCCTAATTCACGACCAACAAGAAGGGCAAGGGGCTCTCCTTGAGCTCGCGGCAAAACTGATTGCCACTGTAGGTGTAAGTTGCACATCCCATGAGGCGATTGGTGCGGCTGGTTTCTGCAGACCAATAGTTGCTAACCATGATGTTGGGAAACACGTTGTAATTGACTGAGGGGTTCACACAGCTATCCACCACAATCGTGGCCATCTCACCCTGTGTGGGTAGACGCCATTTCCGGCCAGAGGCGCGGGAGAACTCCTCTGCATACGCGTGAGCATCTGCCAGCCCCAATAGCAAAGGCCGTCCGACGCACTGGCCGCCTTGATAACGCTGACCCGCACTGCAACGGTACCAGGTGGTTCCCGTAACTTGGTCAACCGCCAAGCCGTTGTCGTCCAATTTGAAGTAGCCCGTGAAACCCTCGGAAATAGCCTCGCTGCATTGCGGTACATCTTGATAACGCTGACAACCCGAGAGCAGCAGCAATGACATCATGGCGACCACGACGCACCGAAGCAGTTGCGGCGCATCATTGCGAGAGTTGCGAGAGTTGCGAGAGTTGCGAGAATTAGAACCATAACGTATCTCAGACATAAGCCAAACCCCTCAAGATTGCATGTGGCAATTAGATGAAAGCAATTTTTACGCCGTCAAAAAAAGACACCACACGGCATTAAATAGCTATTTAGTACTAGATAAATGCAAAGTCATTGCGTACAAGTCAAGAAAGTCTATAGAAAGTCGATTCTCTTTCCTAGTAACTGCCAAAATTTAGACAGCCCAACATAATGGAAACACTAATCTAGCCTCGTGTTCTGGCACGTTTTTCGCTTGTTTCTTTCAAACGTCGGCTTATTGCCGTCCCGTAACCGTAGACCAAATAGATAAAAACCATGGATATTGCAACCATCATAGGGTTTGTCGCCGTTTTCGGCCTGATCATTTCTGCGCTTGGTGACCCCGCACCATTTATCGATCCTCCGTCAATCCTCATTGTGGTCGGCGGAACGGCGGCGACCGTACTCGCACGAAGCACATTTCCAGAATACATCGGTGCCATAAAAGTGGCGATGAAAACAATTAAGTACAAAGTAGATAAGCCAGAAGATCTTATTGAGCAGCTCGTTAATTTGGGGACCATCGCTCGCAAAGACGGCATGATCGCCCTAGAGGGCCAAGACATTCCGAACGAGTTCATGGCGAAAGGCATTCGCATGCTCGTGGATGGCACCGAAGGTAGTTTGATTAAGAGTGCGTTAGAGCGTGAGCAAGAGATGCTCTCAAATCGCAATAGCTCCGGCATTGCGTTCTTTGACTCCGTGAAAGAAATCGCGCCGGCCATGGGCATGATTGGAACCCTCGTGGGCTTGGTGATTATGTTGGGCAACATGAGTGACCCGAAGTCCATTGGGCCGGCATTCGCCGTCGCCCTACTGACGACTATGTACGGCGCTATCATCGCCAACATTATTTGTATTCCGATCATCCAGAAACTGCAGAAATTGGAAGCGGCCGAGTCACTGAACCACGATCTGATTTTGCAGGGCGTGATGTTCATTCAAGGCGGCGGGAACCCCCGCATGCTCACCGACTTGTTGATTTCCTTCGTTGATCCTAAGGAACGCTCAAAGCTTGAAGCCGCGGCGGCCTAACTAACACGAGGACCGAACTGTGGCGACTGAAGCAAATAACACCGAAGAGGACAACGGAGCGCAGGGCACTGACGAGGACGCGGCGCTCCCCGAGGTTGTCATTGCGCCTCCTGTTGATGATGGCCCGGAGTGTGATGATTGTCCGACCTGTCCCCCGGTAGGCGCGCCTGCATGGATGGCTACATTTGCTGATATGGCCACCCTGCTGATGGCGTTCTTCGTCTTGATCTTGTCATTTGCGGAAATGAACGTGCCGAAGTTCAAGCAGATTAACGGCTCCTTGAAGAACTCATTTGGCGTGCAGCGCATAGTGCCTGTGGTGGAATCTCCCAAGGGGACGAGTATCGTCGCTCGCAGCTTTTCACCGGCGATCACACAACCAACCCCCATCGAATCTGTTCTCCAGCAGACAACGGACGAGCGAAAGCCAGAGCCCGTCTTGAAAACCGATGACGGTCCGGGAACCCAGGGGCCTGAGCGGGATGCCAGAGAGATTCGTCGATCACTTGCAAACGAGATCGCTTCTGGCCAGGTAGAGGTCACCGCCGAAGAGGGCAAGGTAGTCGTATACGTCAATAAGCCACCCGGCGGCGCAGGACAAGGCGAGTCTGGCGCCCAGCAAGGCGGGCCAACAGAGGGCAGCCAGGCACAGGGCGGTAGCGGCAACGCATCGGCATCAGGAGCAGCGGGTAGCGGTGAGCAGTCCGGCGGTGCGGCCCAAGGCACCAAGCCTGGTGGGGCAGCCGATAGCGACAAAACGGGTGGTGCGGCAATGGGTGCTGTGGCAGGCGGCAGTGCCGCGAAAGGCGATCAACAAGGCGGCGCTGTGCCGCAAGAGACGATCGACCTATACGCCAAGATTGCTGAAGCACAAGCATCGACAGAGAGCCCTGTTGAGGTGCGCGACACCCAAAGTGCGAATGCAAAAGACGCCGCCGCCGGAGGCGGTATCGGTGCCGCGACTAAAGCGCAAACCGACGCGCAGTACGCTAGGATTCGCAAGGATTTGGCCAAAGAGATTGAAGCAGGCAAAGCGGAGGTCGAGCGCGATGGTCCACGAATCATCATTCGCTTAGCGGAGCAAGGCTCTTTCGGATCTGGATCAGCCACTTTGCAAAATGCATTTGCTCAAACATTGCAAACGGTGGGCAGCTCAATCGCCCAAACCACCGGGCGCGTCTACATAGAGGGTCACACCGACAACGTGCCTGTTGTGTTCAACGACCGGTTCAAGTCAAACTGGGACTTGTCCGGTGCACGCTCAGGCGCGGTCGCCGACTATCTCACCGCCAATGCGGGTCTCAGCCAAGGGCGCGTCAGTGTGAGCGGCTATGCCGATACGCGCCCCATTGATACCAATGACACGCCAGCCGGTCGTGCAAAAAATCGCCGCATCGAAGTCATTATTGACGGGGCGAATTAAACACCTCCCACGCTAGGGAGGCGGCAGCCTTCCTACTGCGTCGCCTTCTCCGGTGCCTTCACTGCCTTAGGATTTGGGAACTGCACAATCACTTCGGCCGCTGAGCCCGTGCTTGCACGCTGCTGTTGCAAGGCCTCGAGATAGCGTTGACGCTGCAACGTAACCAAGGCCTGCACGTCTCGCTTGAGGGGAGCCACATCGCCAACCGACCCTGCCAACGACTTCACTTGTCCACCCAACGACGCCATGGCGCGCGCCTGCTTCTTCATTTGCGCATCCATCGCGACGACTTGGGCGGCGATGTTTTTACTAATGCCCTCTACCGATTTTGCGGTTTGCGCCGGCAAGCTATTGACCAAGTCTTTCGACTCTCCCAAGCTGACTTTTATCTGCTCCTCTAATTTGGCTTGCGCCGCCATGATGGCATCGGTGCGCTCAGAGAAGCTGGAGAGCGATCGGTTCATCGCATCAATTCCCTCTATGCCCGCATTCAACTCCACCACCCGCTTACCCACAGCCAACAACATCGCGTCGGTTTGATTGATACGACTTTGAAGTGTGGCAGACATCGCGACGAATACAGCAACAGAAACCATCAGGATACCGCCCGCCCCAATCAGAACGATCTTCCCTTGCTTGGACGCTGCGTCAATCGCTGCTTGAACTGACTTAACGGAGTTTTGCAACTCGCCCGCCAGTCCGGTCGCAGAGGTTGCCGCGTTGGACGCGACATCGGCGGAATCCAACACAACGGAGCTCAAGGCATCCAGATGGTCGCGAATGTCTTTTGGCAAAATACTGCTTTGCGCGACAGCTTCGTTCGAATCAGTGGTCATCTCATGTTCCTCCGCCTCTTCCACCACGGGCGTAGGGGCTCGCTTAACAACTTTTTTTACAGGCGCCTGTACAGGTGCTGGCTCCGGCGGGGCCTCTTCCTCAAGGTCAGCCTCCGCCTCAGCTTCAGCTTCAGCTTCAGCTTCAGCTTCAGGCTCAGTCTCAGTCTCAGTCTCAGTCTCAGTCTCAGTCTCAATCACATTGACGTCGACGAGGTCCACCTTGGGTACAGGATCGCCCTCCTTAAACTGCGCCGCTATTGCGGCGATGTCTAAATCGTCATCTTTTTTTTCATCTTGTTCGCTCATGGCTTTCTCCCCGCCTTCATGGTCTTCATGGTCTCACGCAGCTCTAAGGTATTGAGGTTGTGAGACTCGTTATCTGGGCGCCGACTACCCGGCTGTGGTGCCCGTGCCGAATTGAGTTCGGCTATCGATTGTGTTAATCGTGCATTGGTTTTCACTAATGCAGCTATCCGCTCTCTCGTATCAAGACCGCTGGTCTGCAATACCTGATTGACCGCCAAATTGGCTGAATGCTTGTTCGCAAGCATGGCTTTGCTTAACGCGGCCGGTATTTTTTTCCGGCGAATAGCCGGTACAGGGCGGACAACGACTTGAACGTGACCGGCAACCGCCGCCGTATCCGCCTTCGCCGGTGTGGCATTTCGCCGACCTGCGCGCCGACTGTCACCCGCGCCCGTGCGGCCAGCCGGACGGCTGGCATCACGGCCCTCGCCTGTCACGCGAACCTCGCGCGAGTTTTGAGAAATTAAAATGGCGTTATCGTCAGACATGCAAAAGAGACATCAAAGATCAATCGGTCAATCGGTCAAGGGGCTCGCAACACACCCCGTAAGGATTTGACGCTGCGCGCCCAATACTCTTTAGGGGAATCGGCAGAAGTTGCAAAAGCTTGTGCCTCTCCTCGATTTTTAAACGGCCCTCTGACAACGACATGGTGCGGTAAACCGTTGGACTTGACTGCCGCGACGACATGCAAACGGTCCAACTTCGGGTGCGCGACGATCCACGCCTGAGCTTGCTCCGCCGAGACCACTGACGCATATTGCAGGACCCAATAGCGGTCAGGCAACGTGGTGACCCAGTCATGGCCAAGACCGGCACCCGGCTTCACAGCCGCTTTTGCTGGCTTGGCTGTTACCGTCGGCGCATCTGCTTGCTTGGGGGTAGCCGCAGGCGCAGGCGTCGGTGTGGGCGTATTCGCGGGCGCAGAGCTAGAGGCAGGACTGGGAGCAGGCGCTAGCGCCACAGCCGGCGTGGGCGGCATGGCCACCACTGCAAATCGATCGTCAGACCACTGCTTGCGGGAGTCTGGCAAGAACTTCTCTTCGGCCTCCCGCTTAAACTCATTGCGTAACTCTCTGGATATTTGCAGGTCGGTCCGCACATCCGCCCAAGGCGGCAAAATACCGGGCAACGGTGCCACGCGGACAGCGCGCATCGCAACGGGAGCGACTTGCTCTGGGCGCTCGGGTGGTGATGGTGATGGTGGTGGTTCGGACACCGCTGCCTCAGTCGCAGGGCTGCTCGGCTCAGTCTTAACGACCTCAGCAGGCGGCTGTGCAACGTCTTTTTTCAACAGGGCCCCACCATCGTCTGCTGGGATATCGGCCGTCGCCTCGCCTGCGTTTACAGCGAGCTCGGGCCAGATCAAATCAAGCACCGCATCGCGGTGTTTTGGATAAAGGCTCAGCACCAAGACAGCAGACAAAATAAGTAGAGAGACGGCAACAAATAACGTCATCAGCCAGCGACGCCACCCCCACGCCGTGCTTGCTTGATCGTCTGCGCCGAACACCTCCGCTTCGTAAGGCAGTCCATCGGCGAGCTCGTCGTCTTGCGCCAGGGTATCGGCATCGACCTGTCGGAGCCCGAGACGATCAATGAGGTGCGTGGCCGCCCCCGCCATACCCACGCTAGCGGCTTTTTGTAGAAACACATCGGCAACGACTGGCGTAGGCGTCTCAATGGTCCAACGTGCCGTGCGTTTTCCGAAGGACGCTAAGTCCTCGCGCCGCTCCGTGGTTTCATTTAGCAACATCACCAACCGGACATTTGCACCGGGGAAGTCGTTCACCAGACGGGCTAATAACTCGACTTGCTGGCGCTTGACGGATTTGGCATCGTGCATGACCAGAACCCGCGCAGGTAAGGCAGGGCCCAGTATGGACATCGCGTCCTCGACGGACAACGGCGCCAAAATATCGTTAAAACGCTGCACGAGGGCGTCCGTACTGCTGGGGAAGTAGACCTCCACCTCAACGTCGCTGGTTTCACGCAGCATGCGAATAAGCATGCGACCGTAATGCTCCAACAGGACATCATTCTCACTGAGCATCAGCAAGCTCTGGCGTTTGGTCACCAGCGCGTTGTAAGACATGGCCAACCGCTCCCGATCGCTGTCGCGAAGAAACAGATCCTCGGGGGAGAACATAGGCATCATTTCTGTCGAAGGCATAGGTACTTATGGGCGGTATCGTGAAGCATCAAGCTTACTGCACGATCAGACGCCCTCTTTCGTCAAATTGCATGTCAGGCGGGACCTCTGGACGCGGTCGCTGCATGCTGGGTTTACCTGGCTGAACGCTGCTCAAGCTAAAGACGTAGGCGATGACTTGCGCCACTGCGACATACAGGCTCTCAGGGATCGTACGATCAACTTCAGTCGTGTAATACAAGGCGCGCGCCAAGGGCGGCGCTTGGAAAATATGGACACCGTGCGTCGTCGCCTCCTCGCGGATACGGGCAGCGATGAGGTCCGCGCCTTTGGCCACCAAGATTGGCGCACCGTCGCCACTGGGGTCGTAGGCCAAGGCAACCGCATAGTGCTCAGGGTTGGTGATGACGACATCGGCATCTTTCACGTTGCCCATCATGCGTTGGTCAGACATCTCACGTTGCCGACGGCGAATTTGCGCCTTGACCTCGGGACGTCCTTCGATGTCCTTGTATTCATCCTTGATTTCTTGCTTGGTCATGCGCATGCGTTTCGTGAACTCATGCTTCTGCCAGGGCACATCAATCGCGGCGATCGCGACCAAAGACAGCGTCACATACAGTGCAGACTGAACTACCAAGTTGCCTGCTGCGTGCATCGCAGGTTCCAGCGGCATGCGGCCAATTTGCACCAGCTGATCCAAATTGATGTTGATCATGAGCACCAGCACGCCTGTGACCAAAGTGAATTTCAATATTGCCTTGGTGAGCTCCACCAAGGCCTTGGTCCCAAACATCCGCTTAAACCCCTCCATGGGATTAATTTTGCTGGCCTTGGGCGCGATAGACTTGAGTGAAAACAAGTAGCCGCCGGTCGCACCAGAGGCACCGATTGCCAAAACCACGGTGACGATGAATATGGGAACAATGACCAAGTAGGCCTCGGCCGCCTGCGTCCCAAACGTCAGGGGTAGCAGCTGAGGTGATGCCAGGGTCTTGTTGTCGAAGATAAACCCTGACTTGAAAACCGTAATCAAGTTCTCCAACAGCCAGCCACCCATTAAGACCATCGCACTGACCGCGCCAATCATGACGGTCGCGCCAGGGAGCTCCTGCGAGCGGGCAACTTGTCCATCATCCCGCGCCTTTTTTAATTTTTGCGCGGTGGGTTCTTCGGTTTTTTCTTGGGCTGTGTCTTCTGCCATTAGCGCACCTCCGTCCAATCACGCAGCATGGTAAACGCCTCCAGCCATAGCCATTGGAGACGCCCGCCGATGCTGTCCATCGCCAAAATCATAATCAACAAACCCGCCAACAGCATGGCCGGAAAGCCGACAGCGAAAATATTCAAGCTCGGGGCTGCCTTGGTCACGACGCCTAAGCCCACGTTAATAAAAAGCATGGTCACCATCACGGGTAGCGCGATCAGCACCGCCCCCGTAAACATCATGGCGCTCCAGGTTACCAAACGGCCCCAATGGTTTTGATCCAACACCGTGGCGCCGATGGGCAAGGCGTTGAAGCTATCAAGAACGAGGCCCATCAACATCGCGTGTCCGCCCGTACCAATGAAAATCAAGGTCGACATGACTAGCAACAACTGCGCCAAAACGGGGACATTACCCACATTGGGATCAATCATGTTCGCCATGGACAGACCCATCGCGGCCGAGATACTTTGACCCGCCACCGTGATGGCAGCGACCACCACCTGCAGCAGTAGTCCCATCGTGGCACCAATAAAAATTTGATTCAAGATCTCCAGCAGGCCAGGTGCAGAGACCGGGTCGATCAGTGGCCAGTCGTGCAGCGGGTAAATCAGCCACGTCAGAGCAACGGCTAACAACACCCGTAAGCGCACACTCACCGCGTTTTGAGAAAACAGGGGCGCTGTCATGAGCAGCGCCGAGATGCGCAGCATCGGCCAAAGGAAGGCGTAGAAGCGCTCAACGATGTCCGCAACCAGCAAGTTCATAGCGCCCGTCCAACGTACATTGCGTGGTCGCCTACGTTAGGTAAACAGCGAGGGGATGCGCTGAAAAATGTTACGCGTGAATTCAACCAGTGTGGCAATCTGCCAGCCCCCGAATAAGGCCATGGCCAAACCCAAGGCGAACAACTTGGGGATGAAGCTCAGCGTCATCTCGTTGATCGATGTGGCGGCTTGCAAAATACCAATGACCAAGCCGACACCCAAAGCGACCAATAACAAAGGCGCTGAAATAAGCGCTGTCATCCAAAGGGCATAACGCCCCAAATCGACAACCGTTGCGGTATCCATGCTTGGGCCTCCTTAAGGCATTGCAAAACTTGATGCCACCGAACCCATGATCAATGACCAGCCATCAACCAGCACAAACAACATGAGCTTGAAAGGCATGGAGATCATCATCGGCGACAGCATCATCATGCCCATAGACATCAACACGCTGGCGACGATCAGGTCGATCACGACGAACGGAACATAGATGAGAAAGCCGATGGTGAACGCGCTCTTTAGCTCGGAGGTAATGAACGCAGGCACCAAGGTAGAGAACGGGATATCGTCGGGCGACGTGAACTCGGTGTTTCTCGCCACCTCCATAAACATCGCAATGTCGTCCTCTCGGGTTTGATTCAGCATGAAGTTGCGAAAAGGTGTTTCTGCCAGCGCAAGCGCCTGATCAAAAGGCAAGGTGCCCTCGAAGTAAGGTAGCAAGGCGTTGGTATAGACGTCCGAGAAGACGGGCTGCATGATAAACAACGTGAGAAACAGCGCCAGTCCAACCAACACCATATTTGGTGGCGTTTGACCGGTGCCTAGGGCCTGGCGCAGCAAAGACATGACAATAATGACGCGTACAAACGAGGTCATCATCAGCAACAACGACGGCAGCAAGGTGAGCGCCGTCATCAGCGCCAGCAGTTGCAAGGTCAAGCTGTATTGCGTACCACCCCCCGCACTGGTGGCGTTAATCAACGGAATGCCTTGGGCCTGAACAACCGAAGCGCCCAACAGCGCACCCAGCGCAAGTAACCAGAACAGGGGCTTGCGTAACAGGGGCGTCAGGCGATTGAACACCGTGGTTTGAGTAGCAGGCATTGCGGGCATCATGCTTGGGTGTCTTTCAACTGCGCCATGGTTTGCGCAAAGGGTGGCGCGGATTGCACCAAGGGGCTCATTGCTTGTTTCGAGGGGCTGCCGGGCGTCAAGCCGGGCGGCTCCTCTGAGCCATCACCGTCTACCCAACCCGTTAGCGCTTGCATGTGGTTAGGGCCTATGCCAATCAGTACCTCGCGATCGCGCACACGCACGAGCATCAGTTTTTGCCGCGGTCCGACACCCATGGAGTCAATAACCTCAATGTGGGCGTCCTTGCGGCCAAAGCCGCGACTGTTTTGAATACGCTTTAACCACCACAGCAGGGCGAACAAAAGCCCCAAAACCAACGCAAAACTGGCTACAAATTGCAGCCAGTCTCCCGTACTTACTGTCATTGAGAGGGGCGCGAGTGCGGTGTTTGCATTCATCTTTAAAGCACCCAATCAGGGGTCATAGGGATTTACAAATTTTTCATGCGCTCAGAAGCGGGCACCACGCGGGTCAATCGAATACCGTAGCGGTCGTTCACAAGGACCACTTCCCCTTGCGCAACCACGGTGTTGTTGACCAATAGGTCCAAGGGCTCACCGGCAATCCGGTCTAGCTCAACCACACTACCTTGCGTTAAACGCATTAAGTCTCTTATTTTAATGACCGCGCGGCCCACTTCGATAGAAAGTGTTACTGGAATATTCTCCAGCACTTCTCCGTTAATGGTGTCTTTCTCGGCCACTGTGTTCTCGTCACTCATGACTATTTCCCTTATATGGTGGTTTGCTGACGTTCACAGCATCCTTGGATCGACTGGGCTCACGATCTTGGCTGCGATATGGCTACCAATACTGCCAATTTCCATGTCGAACGATGGTAGATCGCTGATATATCCGCGGGCAAGCTCAGGCTTTTTAAAGTACAGCACATCGCCGTCTTTCATCGTTTCCAGTTGACTTAGTGCAATATTCAGATGTCCCAACAAAACCTGTATTTCGACTCCTGAGTCATGCACTGCTAGCTCAAGATCGCTACGCCATTGCTTGTCAGACTCCTCGTTTCCATCACCGGACTGCACGCGGCTGCGCAAAAGATCTCGAATTGGCTTTAAGGCAGCATAGGGATAAACGAGGTCAATAAAACCGCGATTCTGTAAGTTTGGATCGGCCTCAAACCGACTCAAGATAACCAAATCTGATTCGTCAGCGATCTGCGCAAACTGGGGGTTTATCTCAGAGCTAACATGTTCAAAGTCAAGTTCATAGATAGGTGCCCACGCCTCTTTAATAGACCGCATGAACACATTCAGAATTAACTTGATAATGCGAGATTCCGTTGGTGTAAACATACGCCCAGGTGGCAAATCTGACACCCCGCGGCCAAAGCCTCCAAAAAAACTATCTAAAGAGCTAAATACCACCGTCGGCTCGATCACCACCATAGCGTAGCCCCTCAACGGATTAGCACGCATGATATTGACCGATAGGGGCGCTTTCAGCTTTTTTAGATAATCTCCAAAGCGCAGAATTTGTACCCGGGAAGGGTTGAGTCGCGGACTGGTCCGCAACACCTCCAGAAGACCCAAACGAAACTGCCTAATAAACCGCTCGTTGATCATGTCGATCGACTGCAGGTTAACGCCTAGGCTGCTGTCCTCGCTGGCAAGATCGTGTTTGCGCACTTTCGCACCGGTGTTGAACCCCGTGTCCACTGCGATGGCACCGGTATCAAGACCGTCGGCCAACGCTTCCAGCTCTTCGGGTGACAGGAGGGGTTTATCTGACATGAGACTCTTTCACGTTGCTACTTATTGCACCACAAAGGTCGTAAAGTAGACCTCCTCGATGCCGCCAAAATCTTCGTATTTTTCCAAAACCGAATTCATCTCAGCCTTAATGTTGGTTGCCAGCTCACGTCGGAAGTTCGTCTTTGTTAAGTCGGCCTCCGTTACTTGACGCATCAAATCGAGTACCGCAGATCGCAACGCGAATTCATGCTTGGTCACGTTTGCAAAAACGCGCTCGTCAAAATTGGTCATAACCGCCACCTGAACCTGGATCACTTTGCGGGAATTGCTGACGTTTGCCAAGAATTCACGCTGGAGTTCTAGGTAATGGTATTCGAACCGCTTCAGTTCAGGGCTCTCTTTAGTTACACGCTGAGGCGCGGCGCTACCCGGATCATTGCGTGCCTCCGCCGCAGCCTCCAACTCAGCCACCTTGTTTTCAGCCGCTTTTTCGTCGGCTTTGTCAAAAAAGCCCGTGAAGAACAACGTGGCGACCACGGCGCCCGCTAAGAGAAGCAATACGAGTAGCGCAATCAAGATGATCTTGAGCACCCCACCGCCTTTTCGTCCTTCTTCTTCGTCTTCGATTTCGTCTGCCATTTTTTCCTACTTTCTTTGACTACCGCCTCTCGGCGCTCAAACCAATATGTTCAACGAGCCATCTTCACCACTATTTTCGCCGACCCGATCAGGTATCGACAAATCGCCAGCTTCAGCTGTCCCTGAGGACATCGCTGCACGCCCCGCGTCTGGCGCATGCGGTGTCGGCTTTCCGTGGTTAGGTTGCCCAGAGCCACTGTCTACAACAACTTTAGCAACATCTGTGCCTGCTTGTGCCATTTGGTCTTTTAGACGCTGCATACTATCTTGTAGCAGATCGCGCGTTAGCGGGTTGGCACTCACAAAGCGTGCTTCTAACTCGCCGTTACGCATCTGCAGGTCCACATCAATGGTCCCCAGACTCGCCGGCTTGAGTGTCAGTTGCATTGTCCACTGGCCTTTGGCAATCTGTCCTTGAATGCGGGCGCCCAGCGCCTCGCCTAAGCGCTGCGCAATGGATTCGTACAGTGCATTTCGTTGGGTAATGGTCGCCGATAGTGTATCGCCCGGTAGCGCCACACCGTTTGGTAGGGACGCTCTGGGAACCGCAAGGCCTGTGCGCTCAGCGCCTAACCCCTCAAAGCCGCCTAACTTCTTTGAAGTCAGCAAGGTATCTATATCGTCGTCGGTGACACCGCTCAACGCCAAGGTGTGGGCCTGCGCCAAACTGCCTGTCATTGCCAGCTCCGTGAGCATGGGCATGGGCATGGGCATTGCCATCGCCGTGGGCAAGGCTTGGGTGGGGGGTGCCGCAACGCCGAGCAAGGTCGGCGTGGTGTTGGGTGTGTCTGTTGGCGGGCTGCCCGGTCCGGCCCCTGGCAACGCCCGTGCATCGAGAATATTGGCGAGTAGCTGGGCACTGGACTGTGGGCCAGCGTGGGTCGCAACGCCACCGCCAGTCAACGCCGATGGGTCACT
>Ga0209138_1000881_pt1 | contig 27347 bp, 32 predicted proteins | sample SaaInl3SG_22_DNA_FD_184645 | JGI IMG/M metagenome (GOLD analysis project Ga0209138, IMG submission 184645) | Marine microbial communities from expanding oxygen minimum zones in the Saanich Inlet - ESP_153SG_22_DNA (SPAdes) (version 2) | ecosystem: Environmental > Aquatic > Marine > Intertidal...
AACAAGGAAAAGCGTTTGGAAATAAAATATGGAATGCTTTTCGACTTATCGAGGGTTGGGAAGTTGCCGAAATTAAACAACCAGAGTATGCCGTGATAGCGCTTGATTGGTATCATGCAAAATTTCAAAAAACTTTAGTAGAAATAGAAGATCATTTTAGTAAGTATCGTTTAAGTGATGCTTTGATGACAACCTATAAATTAATATGGGATGATTATTGTTCTTGGCTATTAGAAATGGTAAAACCGGCTTATGGGGTGCCAATTGATAAAATAACGTACAGGGCTGTTGTAGCCATATTGGAATCAAATCTGAAAGTTTTACATCCGTTTATGCCATTTCTTAGTGAAGAAATCTGGCAATTCTTGGAAAAAAGAACGCCTGAACAAGCTTTAATTGTTGCTTCTTGGCCAGAACAAAAGCCCTATGAACACGCACTGTTAGATGGGTTTGAATTTGCTTCAGATGTAGTGTCGGGAATTCGTACAATTCGAAAAGAAAAAAATATTGCATTTAAAAATCCGATTGAACTGTTGGTATTGAACAAGGAATCTCAAACCAAAGATTTTGATGTGATCATTACTAAATTAGGAAATATTTCAAACTTGACCTATACTACTGAAACAGTTGAAAATGCATTGTCTTTCAGGGTAAAATCTAATGAATATTTTATTCCAGCAAATGACAGCATTGATGTTGCGGCCGAATTATTAAAATTAGAAGAAGAGCTGAAGTACACAGAAGGCTTTTTGAAATCGGTTCAAAAGAAATTGTCTAATGAACGTTTTGTTTCGGGAGCTCCAGAACAAGTTGTGGCAAGTGAAAAGAAAAAAGAAGCGGATGCCGTCGCAAAAATTGACACTCTTAAAGCAAGTTTGAAAAATTTAAAATAATCTTATTTTCGGTAAATTAGGTACGTATTTGCCAGGTCGATGTAGCGTTTTTTTGCTTCGTCTTGAGTAATGTCCTCAACCTGAAACAGTGCGTTTGTTTTAAAAGCATTTATGATCGCTTTACTACTGCTTGGTCGGCTGTAATCGTTAGTAGCTTTTTTGTAATAGGCATAGAGCTTTAGGAGGATATCTGCAGGGAACGGCTGGTCATGATTATTGATACTCTTGACAGCTTCTCTAAATTCTATGTCTAAAACATCTGAGTTCATACTATGCACTTGCGATGATGCATTCTCCGCCTTTAACTTTTTGATTTAGATTGACTTTTAGTTTGGTATCCAAAGGTAAAAATAAATCCACTCTAGAACCAAATTTTATAAAACCTGCATCGGTGCCTTGAACAACTGTTTGACCTTCTTTTGCATAATTTACAATACGTCGTGCCAACGCTCCTGCAATCTGTCTGTAGAGCACTTTTCCATAGGAATTATTCTCAACCACAATCGTCGTACGTTCATTATCAGTACTTGCTTTTGGATGCCATGCAACCAAATATTTTCCTGGATGGTATTTACTAAAAAGTACGGATCCACTTATAGGATAGCGTGTTACATGAACATTGATAGGGGACATAAAAATACTGACCTGAAGCCGTTTTTCTTTGAAATATTCTGTTTCTTCAACTTCTTCGATTACCACAACCTTTCCATCGACTGGAGCGATTACGTGACAGTCATTTTGATGGGTATGACGTTTAGGGTTTCTAAAAAACTGCAGTATAAGCACAAGAATTACCAACAAGCTGAACTGAATGAGTTTTGCAAGCCAAGGGATTTGTAAATTGTCAATTAGTAGTGAGGTAGCCACTACAAAAACAAGTGTAATAAAAATTATTTTTTGGCCTTCTTTATGAAACATAATTTAATATTCTTAAAAATAAATAGATAAATGGTGCTGCAAATATAGCACTATCCAAGCGATCTAACAGACCTCCATGCCCTGGCATTATTTTACCACTGTCTTTAACTCCTGCTTGACGTTTGTATTTAGATTCTACCAAGTCACCTAAAGTTCCGAAAATACTCACAATAACACTGATAATTAACCAATGGGTAAAGTTTAATGAATTTGTATAATTGGCAATGACATAACTTCCGATTGCCGCAAAAAATACACCAGCTAAAAATCCTTCGACTGTTTTTTTGGGAGAAATGCTTTCAAAAAGTTTTTGTTTCCCAATATTTTTACCAACTACATATGCAAAACTGTCGTTGATCCAAATCAAAATAAAAATATACATAATGATTTCCGCACTGTAATTTTTAGAATTTAGAGCAATCAATAATAAAAATACAAACCCACTACTCACATAAAAAGTGGTATTTATAAAACGATTTGTAAGTAAGGTTGGGAGGCTCTTAGAAGAAAATAAATCACGAATCAATAATAGGTTTACTAACAACGAAATGACGAGTAATATTTGTGAAATTTCAGAAAGACTCTCTTCAGATTTAAAGAGATTATTCCAGAACGCGGACGTCAAAAACAACACTATAAAAATGAAATAAGAGGCCGTATTTTTTTGATTAATTAATTTATTGAATTCTGATAAGCAAGTCAATCCAAATATAAAAAATAGAGCGATACAGGCGTATTTAAATTGGAGTGAACCAATTAAAATAATCGCAAATAACAAGCCTGATAAAGCTCTTGTGGTTAGTTCTTTCAATGTTATATTATAAATCTTCTAATAGCAGCAAATATAGGTTTTTTGTGCTACTTCCATAACTTAAAAAATCGTTGGTATGGTTGGCTTTAAAATGTTTAATGGTGGTAATATTTGAAGGTATTTTAGTTTTATTCTGTGCTTTAATTCCTTGAAGCCCTTCACTAATGGTGTTTACAAACTGACTTGTTGTTGCATATACAATGAAATTTTCAGGCAATTCAACCAATTTTTTTTCAGCAATTTGATTGGAAGATATGAGCAAGGATCCGTCATTTGCAATTAGAAACTCACAGCTAGTAAATAGAAAATCTGCGTCTTTTGCTTTTTGAGCGGTTCCTAGCTTAAAATGTTTGAATTTTTCTTTTAATTGGTTATTTAGGATGAGTGCCTTTTTTTTATCCCAATTATTTTCTTTAATAATATTTTCAAGAAACCCTTGAACTTCATCGTTAGTTTCGCAATACAAAAATTTACCACCGTTTTTATTAAAGTTGATGGTAAAGGCTTCATCTACAGGTAAGTTGCTTGTGTCTAAAAACTCACTTTGATCTTTTTCATCAGTTTTGCTTTTAGAATCATCCTTATTTGAGCCAAATATTTTACGAAATACACTCATCTTTCATCTTAAATATAAGTTTTGAGCTTATATTATTTCAAAGATAAAAAATATAGGTCTAATAAAAAGTTATTTTCAACTTATTCTTCCTCCTCTTCTTTTTTAGGAGAGGATTTTACGGCTTCTTCTACTACAAAAGGACGTTTTCCAAAGATGGCTTCTAGGTTGTCTTTAAAGATCACCTCTTTTTTCAGAAGTACTTCAGCCAATTCTGTTAACTTATCTTTGTTATCTTCTAAGAGTTTTACAGCACGTTTGTACTGCGTTTCGATGATGTTTGAGATTTCTTTGTCAATCAGCTCAGCAGTGCGTTCGCTGTATGGTTTTGAAAATCCATATTCATTTTCTCCTGAAGAATCATAATATGTCAAGTTACCAACTTTATCACTCAGACCATAAACAGTGACCATCGCTCTTGCTTGTTTGGTTACTTTTTCTAAGTCACTCAAAGCACCTGTTGATATTTTATCAAAAATTACTTTTTCGGCGGCCCGACCTCCTAGAGCAGCACACATTTCATCTAACATCTGTTCTGGTCGTACAATCAGTCGTTCTTCAGGAAGGTACCAAGCGGCTCCCAAAGATCGTCCTCTTGGAACAATGGTTACTTTCACTAAAGGAGAAGCATGTTCTAGCATCCAGCTTACTGTAGCATGCCCCGCTTCATGAAACGCGACTGCTCTTTTTTCACTTGGTGTTATTATTTTATTTTTCTTTTCGAGACCTCCTATAATTCGATCGACTGCATCTAAGAAATCTTGTTTTTCAACTGCTTTTTTGTTGTTTCGTGCCGCAATTAGTGCCGCTTCGTTACAGACATTCGCAATATCTGCTCCAGAAAAACCAGGAGTTTGTTTTGATAAGAAGTCGGTGTCTAAGTCTTTTGCTTTTTTTAGGGGATTTAAATGTACCTCAAAAATTTCTTTTCTTTCTCTGATGTCTGGTAAATCAACATAAATTTGGCGGTCAAAACGTCCTGCTCGCATTAAGGCCTTATCAAGTACATCTGCTCGGTTGGTCGCTGCCAAAACAATCACGTTTGTATTGGTTCCAAATCCATCCATTTCGGTTAATAACTGGTTTAGTGTATTTTCTCTTTCATCATTAGAGCCAGAAAAATTATTTTTTCCACGTGCTCGACCTATCGCATCAATCTCATCAATAAAAATAATTGATGGTGATTTGTCTTTCGCTTGTTTGAATAAATCTCTGACTCTTGAGGCTCCAACTCCAACAAACATTTCAACAAAATCAGATCCCGACAACGAGAAAAAGGGTGCTTTAGCTTCTCCTGCCACTGCTTTTGCTAACAAGGTTTTTCCTGTTCCGGGAGGGCCTACCAACAAGGCCCCTTTTGGAATTTTACCTCCCAAAGCGGTATATTTTTCAGGATGTTTTAGAAAATCTACAATTTCTTGAACTTCTTCTTTAGCACCTTCTAATCCTGCTACGTCCTCAAAGGTTGTTTTGGTTTCTAGATTCTGATCAAATAATTTTGCTTTTGATTTTCCAATATTGAAAATTTGACCCCCACCACCTGGGCCACTACCACCAGACATACGTCGCATGATAAAAATCCAAACTCCAATAATTAAAATGAAAGGAAGTAGAGAAGATAAAAGATCTCCCCAAGGATTGGTTTCTGTTTTAAAGTCTAAAACGGTTTCGAGTTCTTTTTCTTGAATCGTATCTTCTAATTGTTTTTGAAACAATTGAACATCTCCAAATTCAAATTGATAATCTGGGCTTGAAGTAGCCGTTGGAAGAAAGGATTTCTTTTTATTTTTTTTGTGAATTTCTTTGTTAGATCCTGTGGTTGTGAGATATACCAAAGCCTTTCGTTTGTTAACGATTTCAACTTTTTTTACATCTCCATTTCTCAGAAATTTAAAAAATTGAGATGGAGTTGTAGAACTCTCTAAAGAGCCTCCTAAACCCCCTGAAAAAATATTGAAGCCTAGGAAAAGTGCAATCGCAATTCCATAAATCCAATAGGCGTTAAACTTTGTGTTTTTTGGTTTTTTATCGTTAGACATGAGTCGTGTTTATTTAGTAACTAGTTTGTATTTCGGTAATTTTAGCATCACCCCAAAGGTTTTCGATATCGTAGTATTCTCGAATGTGTTTTTGAAACACATGCACCACTACATTGATATAGTCCATCAATACCCATTCGCCGTTTTCGCTGCCTTCAATATGCCAAGGTTTATCTTTTGTGTTTTTACTCACTTTTTTTTGTATAGAACTAACAATAGCATTTACTTGTGTATTAGACGTTCCATCACAAATGATGAAATAATCACAAACGGTATTTTCGATAGCTCTTAAGTCTAAAATAGTAATATTTTGACCTTTGACGTCTTCAATTCCATTAATTGTGAAAGTGATGAGTTCGTCTGCGCTAGGTGTTTTTTTTGTCATGAATTAATTTTACTGTGCAAATTTATTACTTTTTTGGCTCTAAACGTGTTATATTGTCTTAATTAAATTATAATTTAGAGCCACAATTTTGAACTATGCAAATAATCAAACTTAATGCCATTGATTCTACGAACAATTATTTAAAACAATTGTTGATGGATACTGCATTAGAAGATTTTTGTGTGGTAACCACCAAATACCAATCCAAAGGGAAAGGACAAATCGGTGCTGAGTGGATATCTGAAAAAGGTAAAAACTTAACTTTTAGTGTTTTAAAGAAGAATCCGCCCATTAAGTTACCTCGACAATTCCATTTAAACATCCTTGTTTCTTTGTCTATTGTGAAAACATTAGAACACTATTCTATCCGAAAATTAGCGATCAAATGGCCTAACGACATTTTGTCAGACCATCATAAAATATCAGGGATTTTAATCGAAAATCAAATCAAATCAAATCGAATCGATTTTTCAATCATTGGAATTGGACTTAATGTCAACCAAGAATTATTTATAGGATTGCCAAAGGTAAGCTCCATGAAATCTATTTTAGGAATGCCTATCAATAAGGATGAACTCCTTGATAAACTCATCAAGAATCTTCAAATTTATTTTAAGTTATTTTCCGAAAAGGGGGAAGATATCGTAAATGCCGAATATGAATCGTATCTATTCCGAAAAGGCAAACCTTCAACGTTTGAATTGCCTAATGGTATCTTATCTACAGGGATTATAAGAGGGATCGCAGACACTGGTAAATTACGTGTGCAAATGGAAGATGCGACAAAGGAGTTTGGTTTTAAAGAAGTGAAATTGTTGTACTAAATTTCATTAGGAATATTAAGTGCTAAAGTTTCAATAAATTTAGAGATAGGGGCTTTGATCATCATAGCCATCATGGCATTAAAATCCCCTTCAAACGTCAATTGAACTTCACTTTTAGTTTCGGAAACAGATTCAATTTTAGCGGTTAATGAAAAGTCTAATTTCCCACCTGCTGCTCCTAGTACAATTGTATGTGGAGATTCTATAGATTTTTTCTTTAAAACAATTTCGGGCATTCCACTCAATGCAAACAAAAAGGTGTCGGCGTCTATGAGTTTGAACTTACTGATATTTTCGGGCATCAATGGTTCAAAATTTTCAACATTCGTTAAAAAATTAAATACTTCTTGCGCCGATTTGTCAAGACTCACTTTTGTTGATTCTAATTTCATATCTATATTTATTTACCAGTCCACTCAGACGGGTTTGAATTCCATTTTGATAAAATATCCAATTCGTTTTGGTTGATAAAGTTGGTGTCTAATGCTTGTTCTAGTAAGCTTTCGTAATTACTAAGTGTAAAAAGATTGACATTGTTAGTCTTAAAATTTTCTTTTGAAACATCAAACCCATAGGTAAAAATTGCAACCATTCCTTTTACGTTAACTTCAACAGCTTTTAATGCATCTACTGCCACCAAGCTACTCCTTCCTGTGCTGATCAAATCTTCGACGACCACTACATTTTGTCCCTTTTCAATATACCCTTCAATTTGATTTTGACGTCCATGCTTTTTTGCTTCTGGACGCACATAAACAAAGGGAAGTCCAAGATATTCTGCAACCAAAGCACCAATACCTATCGCACCTGTAGCTACCCCAGCAATGACGTCTGGTTTTCCAAACTCTATCTCTATGTTTTTGGCAATTTCTTTTTTGATGTAGTCCCTGACCGTTGGAAACGATAACACCAAACGGTTGTCACAATAGATTGGAGACTTCCATCCCGATGCCCAAGTAAAGGGTTTTTTTGGGTTTAATTTTATGGCGTTTATTTGAAGTAATACTTCTGCGGTTTTTTTGGCGGTAGTTTTGTTAAAAATCATAGGCCAAAATTACTAAAAATTACTACTTTTACTTTCTATTAACTTGTTTTTAATTAACAATGTATAAAATATTTGTTGGGAATAAACCAATTATCCTCACAACGGAGTTAGAAACTGAAACAGATTTCAAAAATTTTTTGATTGATTCAGTAGATATCAACAAAGTACTTTCGAAACTTAAAAAAGATAAATATAATTCTGTTCGTCTTGTTGGAGCCGACAAAGATATGCTTCTCAAAAAATTTCTTTCCCTATTACCGAATGTGATTGCAGCCGGAGGGAAGGTTTATAATCAGAAAAATGAAATATTATTTATTTTTAGAAATGGTAAATGGGATTTGCCAAAAGGCAAAGCAGCGGCTAAAGAAACGATTAATTTTACTGCACTTCGTGAGGTGGAAGAAGAAACTGGTATCACAGGGTTAAGAATTACCAAGCCCTTAGAAATTACTTACCACATTTTTAAAAGAAATGATCGGAACTATATTAAGGTAACCTATTGGTTTGAGATGTATTCTGAATACGACGGAAAACTAATTCCACAAGAAAATGAAGGAATTACTAAAGTCAAATGGATCCCAGAAACCAAACTTCAAAAAGTATTTAACAACTCCTATGCAAATATCAAATTACTCATTTAAAGAGAGTTAATAGTTATGTTTTTATAAAATTCTTCAATTAAACCCACTTTACAGTTGTTATCATTCTCAATAAGTTTATTTTTGCCAGCAAAATTGACAGAAAATGATGGAGTTTATTAGAAAGCGTTCAAGTAATGCTAAAGATGATATTTTAAGTGGTCTTACCGTTGCCTTAGCCTTAGTGCCAGAAGCAGTAGCGTTTGCTTTTGTAGCAGGGGTTGATCCTTTGGTTGGGTTGTATGCAGCGTTTATGATTGGGTTGATTACCTCTATATTTGGAGGTCGTCCCGGGATGATTAGTGGAGCTACGGGAGCTTTAGCAGTGGTAATGGTTACACTCGTAGCACGCGGAAATGCAATGGGAGCTGAAGGCGATGAATTAGGTCTTTACTATCTGTTTTTGACTGTTATTTTAATGGGTGGTATTCAAGTTTTTGCAGGTGTTTTCAAACTTGGAAAATTTGTCCGTTTGATTCCGCATCCTGTGATGATGGGCTTTGTAAATGGATTGGCAATTGTTATTTTTCTCTCTCAATTAAGTATGTTTATGACGTCTGAAAATGGCGAAATGGTATGGATGCAAGGCGCTTCATTATGGACCATGATTGGTTTGGTTGTTTTAACAATGATTATAATGTTTGGACTGCCTCAAATCACAAAAAAACTCCCAGAAGCACTGGTTGCTATTTTGGTGGTTTCTGCAATTGTTATTTTTGGCGATTTAGAGGTTGCAACTGTTGGAAGCTTTATAAGAGATGGTGGTGGAGAAGGCTTAAAAGGTGGTTTGCCACTTCCACAGTGGGCTATTTTCGAAAAAATTCCTCTTAATTTTGAAACCTTAAAGTTTATTGGACCGTATGCATTGATTCTTGCAGCGATAGGGTTGATTGAATCTTTAATGACATTAAACCTCATTGATGAACTCACCGAAACACGTGGAAATTCCAACAAAGAGTGTATCGCTCAAGGCAGTGCAAATATTCTTACCGGATTGTTTGGTGGTATGGGTGGCTGTGCAATGATAGGGCAATCTATTATCAATATCAAAGGAGGAGGAAGAGGTCGTCTTTCTGGAATTGTAGCAGCACTTGCACTCCTAGTTTTTATCCTTTTTGCATCAGGACTTATCGAACAAGTTCCTATTTCAGCATTGGTAGGTGTCATGTTTATGGTAGTGATTGGTACGTTTGCTTGGTCGAGTTTTAGAATTATTAATAAAATTCCAAAAACCGATGTATTTGTACTGATATTAGTTTCATCGATGACGGTCTTTTTTGATTTAGCAATTGCTGTAATTTCGGGTGTAATAGTCAGTGCCCTAGTATTTTCATGGGAAAATGCGAAGCGTATTCGTGCTCGAAAACGTATCAAAGAAGATGGTACTAAAGTGTATGAAATATGGGGACCTTTGTTTTTTGGAAGTATCAAAACTTTTAATGATAAATTTGATGTAAAAAACGATCCTCAATCTGTTGAAATTGATTTTGTTGAGTCGCGAGTGAGTGATCATTCTGCTATTGAAGCCATATCGAATCTTGTCAATAAATATAAAGAAGAAGGCAAAACAATTCACCTAAAACACCTAAGTCAAGATTGTAAGATTTTGTTATACAAATCAAGCCCACTTTTTAAAGAGATTATAATTGAAGCTATCGATGATCCACGATACCATTTGGCTGAAAACCCTGAAGCCTTTACAAAAGGACTTTCAGAATATAAATTCTAGGATTTTTTAGTACGCACACTATTGGGAACCAGTTTTTTGTAATCGCCTTTAAAACGAATAATTTCTCTCACAATAGAGGAGGAAATAAATGAGGTTTGAGTAGAGGTTAACAAAAAGACAGTCTCCACTTTTGACAACTCCCGATTGGTATGTGCGATGGCTTTTTCAAACTCAAAATCTGCTGGATTTCTCAAGCCTCTTAAAATGAAATCTACACCAATTTCTTTACAAAAATCGGTGGTCAGTCCTTGATAAGACACCACTTTTACTTTTGGATTGTCTTTAAAGGTGTTTTCAATAAATTGTTTACGCTCTTGCAATGAAAACATATACTCTTTTGAAGAGTTTTCGCCAATGGCAATAATCACTTCGTCAAATAAGGTCACACCTCTATTAACAATATCTAAATGCCCTAAGGTAATGGGGTCAAATGAGCCTGGAAAAATTGCTTTCTTCATGCTGTAAAGTTAAGGATTTTTGTGAAGTGCTTCATGAATTGCGTTTTCAAACAACTCAGCCAATGAAATTCCCGCCTGTGCCGCTTGCTGTGGTAAAATACTTTCCTTGGTAAGACCCGGAATTGTATTGATTTCTAGGAGATGCGGTTTGCCGTCTTTAAAAATGAATTCACTTCGAGAAAACCCATCTAATTTTAAAACTTCATAAATGCGTTTTGCTAGTTTACGAACTTCTGCTTCTTGTGTTGGACTCAAACGTGCTGGGGTAATTTCTTGTGATTTACCCAAGTATTTTGCTTCGTAATCAAAAAAGTCGTTTTCAGTTACAATCTCAGTAATTGGGAGCACGGTAACTTTTCCTTTATAACGAATGACACCAACCGACACTTCTGTACCGTCTAAAAAGGATTCAATTATGAGTTCATCATCCTCTTTAAAAGCAGTTTCTATGGCCTTTGGCAAGTCGGTTTTTGAATAGACTTTGGTAATTCCAAAACTACTGCCAGCTTTATTGGCTTTTACAAAGCATGGAAATCCAACGGCCTTTTCAATAGCTGAAGAATCAATTGCATCTTCAGCATTTAAAAAATAGGAATCTGCAGTAAGCACACCATAAGGTTTTAACGCGCTTAAACAATCACGTTTATTAAACGTAAGTGCCGCTTGATACATACCACAACTGGTATGTGGAATTGATAATAATTCAAAATAAGCTTGAATCGTTCCATCCTCTCCTGGACTGCCGTGAATAGCATTAAAGACACAGTCAAAATTGATTTTTGAGCCCGCAACAACGATGGAAAAATCAGCTTTATTTACAGGATGCTCTGTTAAATCTTCTGCTACATAGACCCATTTATCTTTAAAAATATGAATGCAATACGCATTGTAGTTTGCTGTCGGTAAATTGTCGTAAACGATGCTTCCACTTTTTAAAGAGATCAAATATTCGCTAGAATATCCACCCATTATGATGGCAATATTTTTTTTCATTTCTTCGTTTGTACAGTAAAAATATTACTTTTATCTAAATCAAAATCATTTTCAATCAAATAAATTTACTTTAAACTAAACAAGCTAAAGATTTCAAGGACACAATTATTTGTTTAGCTTTGTTACATTATAAAAAAGTATTATGAATTTCATTAAATTCTTATTTAGTAAATCATTTATAAAGCAATTGATTCTTGTGTTCATAGTTTTAGTGTTTTTGAGTTTTTTAGCGCTCAAATGGCTCAAATCCTATACCAATCATGGGACATTTGTCACGGTGCCAGAACTTAGAGGTCAAACTTTTGATGCTGCTCAGGCTCTTATTAATGACTATGATTTACGAAGTGAAGTTCAGGATTCTTCTAACTACAACCCTAATTATCCTAAAGGAGCTGTAATTGAACAAGATCCTTTGGCAGGAAGTCAGGTCAAAGAAGGTCGAAAAATATATTTAATCCTTAATCCTTCGGCCTATAGAATGGTGGCAGTCCCAGATGTCATTCGCCGTACATTTAGACAAGCGAAGCCTTCGCTAGAAGCAATGGGCTTTCAAATAGGAAAAAAAACCTATGAAGATGATTTAGGTAAAGATGAAGTGTTGCAAATTCGCCATAATGGTCGGGTCATTGAAGCTGGTACACTGCTACCAAAAACCTCAAAAATCGACTTCGTTTTAGGAAACGGCATACTAAAGGAATAACCGAACCATGGAAGAATCAAATGAAATAGGATCGATTGAAAACGAGCTGTATGAGCATTATACGTTTATGGTCGAAAAAGGGCAACAGCCTTTACGAATCGATAAGTATCTCATGAATTTTGTTGAAAATGCCACACGAAATAAAATTCAAGCAGCTGCAAAGGATGGTTGTATTTTTGTTAATGAGATTGCTGTCAAATCAAATTATAAAGTGAAACCATTGGATAAAATTAGTGTTTTATTTGAGCATCCTCCATATGAAAATTTATTAGTTCCCGAAGATCTTCCTATTGACATTGTTTATGAAGATGAAGACTTATTGGTGGTCAATAAAGCTCCAGGAATGGTTGTTCACCCAGGACACGGAAATTATTCGGGTACTTTGATTAATGCTTTGATGTTTCATTTTGACCATTTACCCAATAATAGCAGCAACCGTCCGGGATTGGTCCATCGAATTGATAAAGATACAAGTGGGCTATTGGTCGTTGCCAAAACCGAGATTGCAATGGCGCATTTATCCGCACAATTTAAAGCCAAAACAAGTGAACGCGAATATGTAGCCTTAGTTTGGGGGAATGTTGAATTGGATGAAGGTACAATTGAAGGAAATATAGGACGTCATCCCAAAAATCGATTGCAAAATACTGTCTATTTTGGCGATGAAGCAGACAAAGGAAAACCCGCAGTGACTCATTATAAAGTTTTGCAACGTTTGGGGTATGTAACACTTGTTAGTTGTCAATTAGAAACCGGACGAACCCATCAAATTCGGGTTCATATGAAACACATTGGTCATACACTTTTTAATGATGAACGTTATGGAGGTGATCGCATTTTGAAAGGAACGACCTTTACCAAATACAAGCAGTTTGTAGAGAATTGTTTTAAAACCCTTCCACGACAAGCACTTCACGCCAAAACTTTAGGGTTTGTACATCCATCCACAAGCAAAAAAATGTCTTTTACATCCGAAATCCCTGAAGATATGCAAAACTGTATTGAGAAATGGCAATCCTATTCGAATCATATTTTAGAAAATTAAAGACAGATGAAACTAGTTATCTCACCAGCAAAATCATTAAATTATGAAAGTGCCTTGCCAACCACATCAAGCACTGACAACATTTTTTTGAGCGAAGCACAACAGCTGAACAGACTTCTTAAAAAGAAATCAGCCAAAGCACTTTCGGAGTTGATGCATATCTCACCCAATTTGGGGCAACTCAATTTTGAACGAAATCAAGACTGGTCGCTTCCTTTTACAGCTGAAAATGCCCGGCCAGCTATTTATGCGTTTAGCGGCGATGTGTATCGTGGGATTGATGCTTATGGTATTCCTGTTTCAAAATTAGACATACTACAACACTCAGTTCGAATTATATCTGGTTTGTATGGTTTATTAAAGCCTTTGGATCTTATACAGCCTTACCGCTTGGAAATGGGAACTAAATTTCCAGTTGGCAAATCGAAAACTCTCTATGAATTTTGGCGTAAGAAAGTAACCACTGCTTTGAATGAGGAGCTCAAAGAAGGGGAGTTGTTTGTCAATTTAGCAAGTCAAGAGTATTTTAAGGCGATTGATGTCAAAACTCTTAAAGTACCGGTTATTCATGTCGATTTTAAAGAATTTAAAAATGGGCAGTACAAAACCATTGCTATCTTTGCTAAACTTGCACGAGGATATATGACACGGCATATTATTGATAACGTTGTGGAGACTGTCGAAGGCTTAAAAACGTTTGCTACCGATGGCTATGCATTTGACGCGAATTTGTCCACAGATACTAAATTGGTGTTCACGCGTTAGTTTCTTTAAAATATGACGTACCTTTGTGCCATCGTTCGGAATGACCTATCGTATTGTATAATGTCATTTTCAAAATATAATATATGACATTTCAATCTTTAGGCCTCATTGAAGCCCTACTAAAAGCAGTTCGTTTACAGGGCTACGAAACTCCATCTCCTATTCAACAAAAAGCCATTCCACCAATTCTTGAAGGTTTGGATGTATTAGCATCCGCCCAAACAGGGACAGGTAAAACAGCAGGGTTTACCCTCCCAATGCTACAGATTTTATCTAAAAATCCCGTGCCACATCGGCGCCCAGTACGTGCGTTGGTCTTAACGCCAACTAGAGAATTAGCAGATCAAGTCTATACCAATGTGAAGCATTACAGTAAGTTTTTGGACTTGCGTGCAGCGGTTATTTTTGGAGGGGTAAATCAAAATCCACAAATTAAACACTTGCAAAATGGTGTTGATGTTTTGGTTGCCACTCCAGGACGATTGCTCGATCTGGAAAACCAAGGTCACTTATCGTTATCTAAAGTTGAAATTTTCGTTCTCGATGAAGCTGACCGTATGTTAGATATGGGATTCAAACGAGATATTGATAAAATCAGATCCTTAATCCCATCCAGACGACAAAATTTAATGTTTTCTGCAACGTTTTCAAAAGAGATCAAAAGTTTGGCCCAAACCATTTTACAACGTCCTACACTAGTGGAAGCAACTCCAGAAAACACGACTGTTGAAGCTATTGCTCAACAAATATTCAGAGTTGCTAAAGAGAAAAAAACGGGACTTCTTATCAAATTGATTCAAGAAGGACAGTGGAATCAAGTTTTGGTGTTTACGCGGACGAAACACGGGGCAAATAATCTTTGTAAAAAACTTGAAAGTGCTCGGATTTCTGCGATGGCTATTCATGGAAATAAAAGTCAAGGAGCGCGAACCAAAGCTTTAAAAGGGTTCAAAAACAACGAGATTAGAGTCTTGGTAGCAACTGATATTGCAGCTCGTGGATTGGACATTCCATTATTGCCACATGTGGTTAATTACGAACTTCCAAACATCCCCGAAGATTATGTACATCGTATTGGTCGAACAGGTCGTGCGGGTGCTAATGGCATTGCTTTGTCGCTAGTATGTGCAGAAGAAACCTCTTATTTAGTTTCTATTGAAAAATTGACCAAACAACGTTTCAAAAAAGAAATTGTTGAAGGTTTTGAGCCAGATCCAAATGCCTCTACCGTACCACCAAAACAAGGTGGTGGACGTCAAAGGCGCGGAGGCGGGCGTCCAAGTAACAACCGACAAGGGTCGGCTGGAGGAGGTAACCGATCGAATCATAACCGTCGCCGATAATTTTTTATGGAATCTCAACCGAACAATCCCTTACATGGGGTAAAATTAGAGCAAATACTTATTGCACTCGAAACTCATTATGGCTGGGAAGTGATGGGACAAAAAATTAACATTCGTTGTTTTACAGATGGACCAACACTGAAGTCCAGTCTTAAATTTCTTAGGCGAACACCATGGGCACGAACCAAAGTGGAAACTCTTTACCTAAAGTGGTTGAAAACGCAGTAGTTTGAGCTTGTCTAATTTTTTATTGAATTCGAGTTGTTAAAGGATTTGTTTTAAGAATGGTAATTAAAACGCATTGCTTTCTGTCTTATTCATATCTATCAATTTTTAGAAGTTGTAAACTGTTAAAATGACAAATGCCAAGAATATAATTCCATTTAGAACTGTTCTTGCTAAATGCAGTTCCCCCCATTTTTTAAGATCCTCAGCTGTTTTTTCAGACCCTGCATCAACATTTTTATCCATCAACCTCTTGTTTATAGGCATCATAAATAACAGTGTGTATGGACCGTTTAGATGCAGTAATAAAGACACACCAACCCACCATAAATTACCAGTGAATATGGAATATACCAATGCTAAAATTGTTATAAATATTGATAAAATCAAAACTAAGATATGCGTTTTATCAAAGAAGGGTTTGAAAACTTCAATAGCAACGATTTTGTCTATCATTACTAAAATTGGATGAATAATGACCGATGCGGTTAATGCCACTCCAAATTGAATACCCATTAGGGATAAGATTAATACGATTAATATGTCATTCATAATTTAATTTTTTGGGTTCTTTTTTTGTTAATACATCCTTTAATTTCTTTCATCAATTTCTTTTTTTTTAATTAATGACTTTATCCTGCCTACTTCAAACACACTCCTTCTCTAAAAAAAACAGAAGAATACAACAATTATAGACGTCATACAATCAGTCTTATGACGTTACAGTGAAAATAGATTTACTACTCTTGGTTCTATAGGTAACGAAGAAATCAGATTTGAGGGCTGAATCCATTATAAAATTACAAAATAAAATACATTCAACCAAAACATTATTTTGTTTTTGATATCTAAGGATGTGAAATAAATGTTAAACTATTTATTATTAATAGTATTACTATTATATTTGTATTGTATCATTTATGGATAAACTTCAATTACATATCACCATTAGTTCGGATCTTTATACAAAAGATCCAGAATCCTCTGTGTTAGGACAAAAAATTGTATCTAAAAGCATTGAGATGATAAATGATTTAGGTTTTGAAGATTTTACATTTAAAAAATTGGGTCTCGAAATTGGTTCCAACGAAAGCTCGGTGTACCGTTATTTTGAAAGCAAGCATACACTTTTGGTCTATTTGATTGATTGGTATTGGAGTTGGGTAGAGTATAAACTAGTATTTGCCACACTGAATGTGCCTTCAGTTGAAACGCGGCTCGCTCAAGCAATTTCTATACTCACCTCCGAGGTGACGGAAGACAACTCCTTTTCGTATATCAACGAAGTTGTATTGAATAAAATTATTATAACAGAGTCCTCAAAAGCCTATCACACCAAAGCAATTGACAGCGAAAATCAAAAAGGATATTACAAAACCTATAAACGTGTGGTACAGCGGGTTAGTGATTTTGTTTCAGAAATCAATCCAAGTTATGAGTTTCCTCATATGCTAATTTCAACAGTAATTGAAGGAGCCCATCATCAGCGTTTTTTTTCAAAGCATTTGCCTGCTCTCACAGATTTTGAAGAAGGCAAAAATAATATTGTTAGGTTTTATACGGATCTAGTTTTTAACACCCTTTCACACAAATGAAACAGTTTTTATTCATAATATCCTACGGATTTCGAATACTGATTTTTTCATTGGTGTTTGGATCCATTGTTTTACAGCCGATGGTTGAGTCGCTGTATGGTTCAGAACGACAGGAATTTTCATGGCTTGATTTAGATGCTGAAAACGATTCGAGTAAAAATGAATCACAAGAAACACAAGAATTTAAAGAAAGTAAAAATAAAAAAGTAGAACTTCAATTTATAAATGAAGAAGAAACTAAGTTTAGGCTTGTAAAAAAAGCATCTATTTTTGGAATGTATTTTTCAAAAAAGGAGGTTACCATTGATACGAACGATCCACCGCCAGAACTAATTTAGTTAATTAGCCTTTGAGGCTTTTTTGAAGTGTATTTCTCTTTTAAATCACTTCAGTTGTATTAAAATTATTCAATTTATTTAAATCAAACATGAGTAATACACATTGATATTGCTCAAATATCATATATTATAATGAACAATTCAAACCCATTTAAAAATTTAAAATCAGATATCCCCTCGAGTATTGTTGTATTCTTTGTGGCTTTACCCTTATGTTTAGGGATTGCCTTGGCCAGTGGTGCTCCGCTCTTTTCGGGACTTATAGCAGGGATTATTGGAGGCGTTGTTGTCGGATCTATTAGTAAATCTCCATTGGGAGTTAGTGGTCCTGCAGCTGGATTAGCAGCTATAGTTTTAACTGCAATTGCTACTCTAGGAAGTTTCGAGAACTTTTTGCTAGCCGTTGTGTTGGGAGGGGCGATTCAATTTCTGTTTGGCATTCTAAAAGCTGGAGTGATAGGATATTATTTTCCTTCCTCGGTAATTAAAGGCATGCTTACAGGCATCGGAATCATTATAATTCTAAAACAAATTCCACATTTTTTTGGCTACAATTCAAATCTAGAAGGAAGTTTTGCCTTTTTTCAAGTAGATGGTGAAAATACGTTTTCTACCATACTAAATTCGATTAATTTTATTAGCCCTGGAGCCACTATTATTGCAGTTATAGCGATGTCTATTTTATTGTTGTGGAGTAATGTCTTAAACGATAAAGGAAAATTCTTTCAACTAGTTCAAGGCCCCTTGGTTGCTGTTGCAACAGGAATTGTGTACTATGTTTTTACCAATGGAAGTTCAAAGTGGGGAATCTCATCGGAATTGCTCGTAAGTGTGCCTGTTCCGGAAGATGCCGCCTCTTTTTTCGCTCAGTTTAGTTTTCCAAATTTTAGTGCAATAAGCAATCCAGAAGTATGGATTGTGGCGTTTACAATCGCTTTGGTGGCAAGTTTAGAAACACTTCTATGTGTGGAAGCGACCGACAAATTGGATCCTTTAAAACGTGTAACGCCAACCAATAGAGAATTACTAGCACAAGGAATTGGTAATATGTTTTCGGGCTTTATAGGTGGCTTGCCTGTAACTCAGGTGATTGTGCGAAGTTCTGCCAATATTCAGTCGGGTGGAAAATCAAAAATGTCGGCAATTATTCATGGATTTCTATTGTTGATATCAGTAATTTTAATTCCAAACTTATTAAATAAAATTCCTCTTTCTGTTTTAGCAGCGATACTGTTTATTGTAGGGTATAAATTAGCAAAGCCCGCATTGTTTATAGAGATGTATCGATTGGGATGGAAACAATTTACACCCTTTGTTGTAACGGTATTAGGAATTATTTTTACAGATCTTTTAATTGGAATCGGATTAGGTCTTGCAGTTGGAATTATAATTATTTTGATAAAGAGTTTTCAGAACTCACATTTCTTGCATATTGAAGATAAGAGTAATGGTCAGCGAAAAATTAAAATGACCCTAGCTGAAGAGGTTACTTTTATTAACAAAGGAGCTATTTTAAAAGAATTAGATAACTTAGCAAATGAAAGCTATTTAGAACTAGATGTCACCAAAACTCGTTATCTTGACAATGATATCATTGAAATTTTAGAAGATTTTTCTGACAAAGCACGTCAAAGAAAGATTGACATCAAATTAATATCTGTCAGGGGAGAGGTTGAAAACCCTGAGAGTTTTATTCAATTTTTTCAACTTCGACCACAAAAAATTTAATTATAAATAATAAATAAATATGAAAGCACATACTAAAGAAAGCCAAGCAGCAATGACCCCAGAAACGTCTTTACAAGCCTTAAAAGCGGGTAACGAACGCTTTATAACTGCAACTCAAGTTGCAAGAGATTTAAATGCACAAGTTGATGCCACCAGTTCTGGACAATATCCTTTTGCAACCGTTTTGCATTGTATTGATTCACGTGTCTCTGCCGAACATATTTTTGATCAAGGTATTGGCGACTTATTCAGCATCCGTATTGCTGGAAATTTTGTCAATGAAGATATCTTAGGAAGTATGGAATTTGCATGTAAACTGGCAGGAACCAAAGTCTTAGTTGTCCTAGGGCATACTGCTTGTGGTGCTGTAAAAGGGGCTTGTGATCATGCACGATTGGGTAATTTGACAACCCTTATTAACAAGATAGAACCTGCAGTTGAGGCCGTAGGTCTTCCTTCCGATGAAGCTTCTAGAACTTCAGCCAACATTGATTTTGTTAATTCAGTAGCAGCCAAAAACGTTGAAATGACACTGAGTAATATTCGTAATAATAGTACTATTCTTAACGAAATGGAAGCAAATGGTGAACTGATCATTGTTGGTGGGATGTATGATATCGCTAACGGAAAAGTGACCTTTTATGATTAAGAAATCAAATCTTTTTATGGTAGCATTAACCTGTGTGTTAATGCTACCATATATTTTAACCGCCCAAAGCAGTGATTTTGGAAATTGGTTGATTTATATTGGTAATAAAAAAGTGAATAGTAAATGGAATATCCACAACGAAGTTCAGTACCGAAATTATGATGCTATTGGCGATTTAGAACAATTACTTCTTAGAACAGGACTGGGATATAATTTATCTGAAAACAATCATAATTTACTGTTGGGCTATGGATATATCTTATCACAAAATTATATTACGGATACTCAAAACAAAATGGATGTTAACGAACACCGTATTTTCCAACAATTTACATCCAAGCAAAATGTTGGGAGTGTTTCTTTGAGCCATCGTTACCGATTTGAACAACGCTTTGTGGAATCAGATTTTAAAATGCGTTTGCGTTATTTCTTAGCATTTAAAGTGCCAATAATCAAAACCGAAACATCACCAACAAAATTCTATCTCTCGGCATATAACGAAGTATTTTTAAATACAGAAAGTAATGTCTTTGATCGGAACCGTGTGTATGGTGGTTTGGGTTATCAGCTTAACAAAAAAGTGCGGATTGAAGCAGGGTATATGAATCAGCTTTTTGAAAACTCAAGCCGCGATCAGTTCAATCTGATTACGTTTGTTAATTTATAAAGTTTAGATTTTTATTAATTATTTTTTGTTCTATTTGTCTGTTAATAACATCAACTAAGGCTTCTTTACTTATTGGTTTTGAAAGAAAATCATTAAACCCCGCAGCAAATACTTTCTCTTTATCTTCAATTGATGCGAAGGCTGTTTGTGCAACAATTGGAAGTTCTGGACTAAATTCTTTTATCAATCTCACAGCTTCAAAACCATCCATTACAGGCATTTTTAAATCCATTAATACCAAATTAATTGTATCGTTTTTTTTACAAATTTCAACGGCTTCTGCTCCGTTTTTTGCATGAATTATGGTATAGCCTAAATCAATTTGATTTTTCAATAATATTTCAAGAAATAAGAAGTTCATCGCTTCGTCTTCTGCGATTAGAATAGTGTACTTATGCGTATTTTGTTGCAATTCATTAGAGTCAGGATTATTCATTATGGACGCTTGAGTTAAATCAATGTTTTTATGAATTAAAGATATAAATTGTTTTATGAATTATAACAATAGTTTAAACAAAAAAATTACATAATTTATTTTAATTTTTCAAAAAAGGTTGGGTAAAGGCTGCTAAATCGTCTATCCCATGTGCTGTCACATACTTAATAAAGGCACTGCCAATAATGGCGCCTTTGGCATACTGAGTAGCTTGACTAAAGGATTTATGGTCTGAAATTCCAAACCCAATAATCTTTGGGTTTGTGAGCTTCAGTTCGGCAATACGTTTAAAATAATCGGTTTGCTTATTTCCAAATCCACTTTGGCTTCCCGTTGTACTGGCACTACTCACCATATAAATAAATCCGTCGGAAATACTGTCCATGTAGCGGATGCGTGCTTCGCTAGTTTGTGGTGTTATTAAAAATATATTGAGCAATCCATAGCGTTCAAAAATGACCTTATACTCTTCGTGGTAGACCTCTACTGGCAAGTCTGGAATAATCAATCCATCGATTCCTACTTCTTGACATTTTTTACAAAAGGCTTCTACACCATATTGAAGCATTGGATTAAAATAGCCCATCAAAATCAAAGGAATCGATACTGTTTTTCGGATGTCTTTTAGTTGATTAAACAACAGTGTTGAGGTCATACCATTGTGTAATGCCTGTGTAGAACTCGCTTGAATGGTTGGTCCATCTGCCAATGGATCGCTAAAGGGCAATCCAATCTCAATCATGTCAGCTCCGTTTTTTTCTAAGTTTTGAATCGTTCTAACCGTGTCGTTCAAATTTGGATATCCTGCCGTAAAATAGATGGATAATAATTTTTTATTTTGTTGTAATTTTTCTTGTATTCTATTCACAATTTTAAAGTTTAAAATAATCAATATAAGTATTCAAATCTTTGTCGCCACGTCCCGATAAACTAATCACCACTACATCCTCAGGATTAAATTTTTTAGTTTCAAAAATAGCTAACGCATGAGAAGTTTCAATTGCTGGAATGATGCCTTCGAGCTGCGATAACTCCAATCCAGCCGTCATAGCTTCATCGTCGGTTACCGAAATAAATTCTGCACGTTTGGTTTCATACAAATGTGCATGCATAGGACCAACGCCTGGATAATCTAGTCCCGCCGAAATGGAGTAGGGCTCCGTGATTTGACCGTCTGTGGTTTGCATTAATAATGTTTTACTACCGTGAATCACGCCTTCTTTTCCAAGAATGGAAGTGGCGGCACTTTCGCCCGTGTATATTCCTTTGCCTGCCGCTTCTACAGCAATGAGTTTTACGGAAGGTTCGTTCAAATAATGATAATACGCACCAGCAGCATTACTACCACCTCCTACACAAGCCACCATATAATCTGGGTTTTCACGACCTTCAACGGTTTTTAGTTGCCATTTGGTTTCCTTAGAAACCACCGATTGAAAGCGTGCTACCATATCGGGGTAGGGATGTGGCCCTACGGCACTCCCAATAATATAATGGGTATCAACTGGGTTATTGATCCAATCGCGAATCGCTTCATTAGTAGCATCTTTTAAAGTCCGACTTCCAGAAAGTGCGGGACGCACTTCTGCCCCTAACATTTTCATACGTGCCACATTAGGCGCTTGGCGAGCAATGTCAATTTCGCCCATATACACGATACATTCCAAGCCTGCCAACGCACAAACAGTGGCTGTTGCGACCCCATGTTGCCCTGCACCTGTCTCGGCAATGATGCGCTTTTTTTTGAGACGTTTTGCCATTAAAATTTGACCAATCGTATTGTTGATTTTATGGGCTCCCGTATGACATAAGTCTTCTCGTTTCAGGTAAATTTTTGTGTTGTATTTTTTGGATAATCGTTTTGCAAAATAAAGTGGTGTTGGGCGACCTACATAATCTCTAAGCAATTGGTCGAATTCTTTTTTGAAATCAGGTTCCGCCATGACTTTTAAATAGTTTTGACGTAATTCTTCAACATTAGGATACAGCATTTCAGGGATAAATGCACCTCCAAATTGGCCATAGTAGCCCTTTTCATTCACGTGATAACTCATAATAATTGTTTAAATTTTTCTAATAATTCTTTATTTTTTTTAGCTGGGGCGATTTCAAATTGACTGTTTACGTCTACAGCATAACAGTAGGTTGCTACTGGACTTTTTTTAAATTCATGTAATTGGTTCAAATTTTCTAAACCAATACCACCACTTAAAAAATAAGGTTTTGTAAAGGGATAGTCATTTAAAACAGACCAGTCAAAACAATAGCCATTTCCACCGGCCAAAGGACCTTTGGTATCAAATAGGTAAAAGTCACAAACTGTTTCATAAGGAGCGAGTTCCTCAAAATTAAATTCATTTTTAATAGAGAATACTTTGATAATCTCGATCTCATGGGGCTGCAAAGATTTGCAAAATTCAGGAGATTCCTCGCCATGCAATTGAACGGCTTGCAAATTGTGTGTTTTGATTTTTTCGACAATGGTTTTATAGGGTGCATTGACAAAAACACCTACTTTTTTTATGGTCGATTGAAGGGAGGGGGTCAACGATGATACATGACGTGACGAGCCTTCAAAAAAGATAAAGCCCATATAGTCAGGTTTGATTGCTGTTATCAACCGAATATTGTCTTCATAGCGCATGCCACATACTTTTAGTTTCATCCGTTCAATTGTTTTATAAATGCTGCAGCATTGGCTCCAGGGTTCTCTGTTTTCATAAAATTCTCACCAATTAAAAATCCTTTATATCCAAAAGCTTGTAAACTCTGTATATCCTCAACAGTTTTAATACCACTTTCTGAAATTTTTATAAATTCATCTGGAATAAGTTTGCTGAGAGTTTGACTTGTTTCTAGACTTACTTCAAAGGATTTAAGGTTACGGTTATTTACACCAATCATATTAAGAGAAGGCATCACCGATTTGTGCAACTCTTCTTCGTTATGGACTTCTAATAAGACTTCCATACCTAAGCTTTGAGCAAGGGTCGAATATGCTTGAATTTCATCACGATTCAAAATAGCAGCGATGAGTAGAATCACATCGGCACCGTAGGCTTTTGCCTCTACAATTTGATAAGGGTCAATAATAAATTCTTTACGAAGTAAGGGTATGTCACAGCTAGCTCTGGCAGTTAACAGGTCTTCTAGACTCCCACCAAAATATTTCATATCGGTTAATACCGACATCCCGCAGGCACCCGCTTTTTCGTAGCCTTGTGCGACGTCTTGTACATTCAAATTCTGATTAATGCATTCTTTTGAAGGCGAACGTCGTTTGTGCTCTGTAATCAAGCCTGAGGTGCTCTCAATAAGTCGTGTACTAAGTGATGGGCTTTGTCGTTCAAACAACACTGATTGTTCGAGTTGATTTAATGGAATTAATTGTTTTCGAAGGGATACTTCATTTTGCTTATCTGCTACAATACGATCTAGTATACTGCTCATTAGAGTGCGATTAATTTTGTGAGACATTCATTTGCTTTTCCAGAATAGAGGGATTCTTTGGCGAGTTCATAGCCGTCTTTGTGTGTGATTTTTTTAGCCGTAGCAATCGCTAGACCCGCATTGGTGCATACCACATTATTTTGTGCTTCAGTTCCATTTCCACTAATGATGGTTTTAAATATTTTTGAAGCATCAGCGACGGTGTTTCCTCCAAATATAGCTTCTTGTGTATTGTTTTTGAGCCCTAAATCTTCTGCAGAAAAGAGGACTTCTGAATTATTAGATACAATTTTTACAGTATTTGTTAGCGAGATTTCGTCATAACCTCCGAGGTCATGAACAATGCTGTAGTTTTTGTCAGAATCTTGATATAAATAATTATACAAGCGGAGTAATTCTAAATTAAAAACCCCGACCATTTGATTTTTTGGAAATGCCGGATTTACCATAGGTCCTAGCATATTAAAGAATGTTTTGACCCCCAGTTCGCGTCGAATAGGTGCTACATTTTTCATGGCAGGGTGGAACAAGGGTGCATGTAAAACACAAATTCCTGTAGTTGCTATGGCACGTTCTAAGAAGTCTGTATCATTAGAAAATTTAACGCCTAAGGATTCCAAAACATTCGAAGATCCACAAGCGGATGAGACGCCATAATTTCCGTGTTTTGCAACAGGAACACCTGCTCCAGCGGTCACAAAAGAGGAGAGTGTAGAGATGTTAAATGTGTCTTTTCCATCACCTCCCGTTCCACATAAATCGATGGGGTTATAGGCTGTTAAATCTACAGGAATACACAATTCTAAAAGGGCATCTCTGAATCCTTTTAATTCTTCTTGGGTGACCGTTCGCATCATGAAAATCGTGAGGAACGCCGCAATTTGACTTTGGTTGTAATCGCCTTTAGAGATGTTAATCAAAATCTGCTTTGCTTCCTCAGCAGAAATTGTTTCGTGGTTAATGAGTCTGTTTAAAACGTGTTTCATTGGTTTATGAATTTATCCAGTTTTCGAGTAATTGTTTTCCATTGGGCGTGAGTACTGATTCTGGATGAAACTGAACTCCTTTTACATCAAATATTTTGTGCCGCAAGGACATGATCTGTCCATTTTCATCGACTGAAGTCGCTTCTAAAACTTCTGGTAAATTCGCATCAACTACCCACGAATGATAGCGACCAACTTGAATTGTTTTGTCCATGCCATTGAATAAAGTTTCGTTTTCTACACAAATACTGATATCGGTATGGACGCCGTGATACACCTCGTCTAAATTTATAATTTGTCCACCAAAAACCTCTCCAATTGCTTGTTGTCCCAAACACACACCTAGAATACTTTTTGTGGGTGCATACCGCTGAATCACAGCTTTTAAAAGTCCAGCTTCATCTGGAATACCGGGTCCAGGTGAAAGCACAATTTTATCGAACTGTTGAATGTCTTCAAGGTCAAATTTATCATTTCTAAGGACTGTTACATCACAGTCCAAATCTTCAATGTAATGAACTAAATTAAATGTAAAACTATCGTAGTTATCTATGACTAATATCTTTTTCATGCTTTAAATGGTTTCAGCGAGTTTAATGGCTTTGGTTAAGGCGCCTAATTTGTTATATACTTCTTGAAGTTCGTTTTTGGGATTGGACTTGGAAACAATTCCAGCACCTGCCTGCCAATGGAGTTGGTAGTTTTTACTTAAAAAGGTTCGAATCATAATGGCATGGTTGTAATTGCCTTCAAAATCCATAAATCCTATAGCGCCTCCATAAAACGCACGACTTGTTTTTTCGTAGGCCTCAATAAGTTCCATTGCTTTGTATTTGGGTGCACCGCTTAAGGTTCCTGCGGGAAACGTATCGGCGACTATTTGCATTGTGGGAGTATTTTTTCGCACTTTGCCCATCACTTTACTCACCAAATGAATGACATGAGAAAAGAATTGAACTTCTCTGTATTTTTTCACTTCTACTTCTGAGCAATGACGGCTTAAATCATTTCTTGCCAGATCGACTAACATGACATGTTCGCTATTTTCTTTTTTATCGGCAACGAGTTTTTTGGCCAGTTCGGCATCTTTTAAATCATTGCCAGTCCGAGCAAAAGTCCCAGCAATGGGATGGATTTCTGCATTTTTATTTTGGACAACGAGTTGTGCTTCGGGCGAACTTCCAAAGATTTTAAATTTTCCGTAATCAAAATAAAAGAGATAAGGGGAGGGGTTGATGCTTCGTAACGCTCTGTAAACATTAAAATCATCGCCTTTAAAATCTTGTTGAAATTTTTTAGATAATACCAGTTGGAACACATCCCCGCGTGCGCAATGTTTTTTGGCGAGCTTAACATTTAACTTGAATTCTTCGTCACTCAAATTGGAGCTAATAGACCCTTTTGATTCAAAGTCATAGGATGAAAAACTTTGTGCTTTAATCAAATGATCAATGGCATCGATATTACTTTCAGACCCATAGCAATGTGCAAAAATATAGGCCTCATTCTTGAAATGATCGATGGCTATGATGTTTTGATATACGGCATAATAGATTTCAGGAATTTCAATGGAATCATATTTTTTTGAGATGGTGATGTCTTCAAAATATTTTACGGCATCGTAAGCTGTAAACCCAAACATCCCATTGTTTATAAATTTAAACGAGGTGTCTTTTTGAGTCTCAAATTGTGTTGTAAATGCATTGATTTCTAGGGTCACTTTATCCGATGGGACCGCTTTGCTCTCTGTACTATGATCGGGATAGGTTTTAGTTACAATAGAGTTCTCTACTTTGATGGATGCAATAGGGTTACAACAAATGTATGAGAAGCTGTTGTCATTGCCGTGATAGTCACTACTCTCTAGCAGAATACTATTTGGAAACTTATCTCTAACTTTTAGATATACACTCACAGGCGATATGGTGTCTGCGAGTATTTTTTTGTAATGTGTTTTTAGTTCAAATTTTTTCATAAAAAAAGACTTGTCGTGAAGACAAGCCTAGTTATTTTTTTTTAAACATATAGGGGTGTATCACGAATTTTGTTTTCGAAAGTACCACCACCAAATATT
>Ga0209138_1000883_pt1 | contig 27308 bp, 20 predicted proteins | sample SaaInl3SG_22_DNA_FD_184645 | JGI IMG/M metagenome (GOLD analysis project Ga0209138, IMG submission 184645) | Marine microbial communities from expanding oxygen minimum zones in the Saanich Inlet - ESP_153SG_22_DNA (SPAdes) (version 2) | ecosystem: Environmental > Aquatic > Marine > Intertidal...
CCACTACATTCACGCGAGCCCGGACACGGTCGCCAACAAAGGCTTGCGAGAGTTGTAGGCTGCGCTGGCTCTCACTACCAGCAACAGATTCCCACGTGCGGCCATCTGTTGACCGCTCCCAGACAGAGGCCATGCTAGCAATGCCATCAAAATCGGACAGGGTGCTTGTGTTAAGCGTTAGTTCTGCACCCTCAACGATGCGGCCACGCACAACCACCTCGCCTTGCAGCGGGTTGTCAATATTGGCCACTATTTCTGTGGCATCTGAAACCAATGTCTCACGCGTGCCAAAGCCGTCAATATAGCTAATTACCGAGCGATAGCTAAAACCAACATCTGTCTGGTCAAGCTGCAGGGTATCGCTGAACTGGTCTGGAACATTCTCCCAATTGGTACGCTGAGAAGAGCGCTGCCAAATCAGGGCTATCTGGCCAATGCCATCTTCATCTGAAATGCGACTTGTATCAACATAGAGCGCACTATTTTCTTTAGCTTCGCCTTGAATCTCAGGCATGCCCATTGGACGGTCATTTACGTTGCGAACCGGCTTTGATGGAGGGCTAATCATCATTTCAGCATTACCCTGACCATCTACATAAGAGATCTGGACGCGTAAATATTTTCCAACTTCCGAATCGCGCGGCGTAAAGCTGGACTGTATAGCCCCTGGAATAATCAGCCAGTTACTGCCATCACTTGAGATTTGCCACTGTACCTGAATAGAGCCAAGCCCATCACCATCTTTTAGTGATTCGACATCAATGACCAACTCATCATTTTCCACAGCGTCAAAGCTGTCGTCACCGCCGCCTGAGCTGCCAGCGTTATTCCCAGAAGAACCGCTAGTAGAGTTTCCAGAAGCGCCGCCAGAAGTAGAACTACCAGAAGCAGAACTACCAGAAGCGCTGGCGCTGTTGCCAGCATTAGAGCCAGAGCCAGCTGTTGCGGTCGCGGCACCATTTGGTGTTGAGGCATCCACCTCTTCTGGCTTGATATCGGGATCACCCCCTGCCAGACAACTGCCTGTCGCAAGAAAACTGACACCCATAATTAACAGGCCTGCGCGCTTCAACATGTTTTCACTCCTCAGCTCAGCGTTTGATGGACTAGCAAGTCCACTCAGACTCCAACTTGTGTTCATAAACGACTAAGATGACTATTTTTCTTAATTTTATTAACAAAGTATTAAACCCCTGTCACTTTCTCTTATTTTGCGCTAAAAATCAACAATTGGATGTTGCAAGTGCTTTCGCCTTGGGCATTTGTAAGCTATAAAATATATTTGCGCCTTATTATGAAGCCTCAAAGGGGTGTGAATCACAACATTTTGGGTATTTTTTCGGGCTGTGATTTAGTAACATAGCCTTTTAGGTTACACATACTGCTCAAAGGTATAATGCCGATCTGGACGCCAAAAGATGATGGTTGCCAAAAGATAATATTTAAATGAATGAGAGATAAGATGAGCCAATTAAACCTTGAAACCTGCCAGATAATTGCCAATGCCGCACTCGCTAGCGCTACCGAAATGGGGTTGAAGCCTATTTGCGTGGTTGTTTTGGATGACCGTGCAAGCTTGCGCCTATGCGTTAATCAAGATGGTACTTCTATTGACCGTCATCGGATCGCACATGGTAAGGCAAAAGCCGCTATGTCGCTTGGCATGGGATCACGTGCTCTTGGTGACCGTGCTGAGGTGCAGGCCTATTTCATTGACGCGGTTGGCCGCATGTTGGATGGCGACTTCATTCCAGTGCCTGGCGGCGTTTTGGTCAAAAATACTGCTGGCGAGATTTTGGGCGCGGTCGGAATTTCTGGCGACTTGTCTGATAATGATGAAAAAGCAGCAGTCGCAGGTATTAAGGCCGCAGGCCTTAGCGCCGATACGGGTGCATAGATTTTTAGACCTGTCACTTGGATAGCGTTTCTGCTAATTAGCAGGGAATAACGCCCAGATGAAAGTGAAAGATGCATGAATATTTACCGCGCCATTAAAGAAGAAATGCTGGTGCCTATTCACCGTGCGGGATGGCCCTTTATTGCGCTATTTGCTGCGATTACGGTGGTGATTGGCCTTGCTTTTGAGCCTTTTTTCTGGCTTGGCGTACCAGCTACATTGTGGTGTGTATATTTTTTCCGTAATCCTTTGCGTGTGACACCGCTAGATCCTCTGGCTGTGATTGCCCCGGCAGATGGGCGTGTTCTGTCTGTGGGGGAGGCAGAATTGCCGCCTGAATTGAATCTGCCGCAAGGGCGCTGGCGGTGTATTTCCATCTTCATGAATGTGTTTGATGTGCATGTGAATCGTAGCCCTATTGCGGGTGAGGTGGCAGACAGCCACTATGTAAAAGGCGCATTTGTTAATGCTAGTCTGGATAAGGCTAATGTCGATAATGAACGTCTCGCTCTGGTGCTGAATACTAATAATAGTTCTGTGCCTCAAATTGGCTGCGTACAGATAGCTGGGCTCGTGGCGCGGCGTATTTTATGCGATGTTGATATTGGCGATAAGCTAGGCGCTGGGCAGGTTTATGGGCTTATCCGTTTTGGTAGTCGTGTTGATGTTTGGTTGCCTCTATCAGCAGAGCCATTAGTGCTGGCAGGTCAGCGTACATTAGCCGGTGAGACGGTGCTGGCAAAATTGCCAAAAAGCCAAACTGTAAAACAGGTGGCGGCACAGGCAGAAAAGTCAGCTGTTAAAAGTTCAGCCCCCAAGTCAGTGACAGAAACAGCTAAAAAAGTCACCAAAAAAGCGGCCAAGAAAACTGCCAAGAAAACGGCCAAGAAAACTGCCAAGAAAACTGCCAAAAAAGCTGCCAAAAAAGTTATGAGCAAAGGCTAAGGGGGGGTTAAAGATGGCAGATCAAAATGATGCAGCCCCTAAGCCAAGACAAGTAAAGCGCAAGCCATTTCGCTCTGTGTCAATGAATTGGCTGCTGCCAAATATGTTGACGATAGGCGGGCTAGTCTCAGGCCTAACAGCTTTGCGATACGCTCTGGACGGTAAATGGATGGCAGCGGTAACCCTGATTGTGCTTGCCGCTATTTTTGATGCGCTGGATGGGCGGATGGCCCGTCTCCTGAAATCTACGAGCGCTTTTGGTGCTGCTTTGGATAGCTTGTCTGATGCGGTCGTTTTCGGGGTTGTTCCTGCTTTATGCTTATATTTATGGGCTTTGCAGGGTTCTGGGAATTTTGCTTGGGGAACCGCGTTGTTTTTTGCGGTTTGCGTGCTGTTGCGCCTTGCCCGTTTCAATTCAGAATTGCCAGACAGACCTGAATATACACAAAGTTTTTTTGTGGGTATTCCTGCTCCTGCCGCGGCTTTTCTAGTGCTAACGCCGATTGTTGCAGAACATTTATTCGCGCTTGCATGGCTAACAGATGAAACAACTATTTCGCTTGTATTAATAACCGTAGGGGCAGGCGCGGTAAGCACGCTTCCGACCTTTAACGGCAAAACCTTTAAAGTGCCAAGCCAGGCTATTTTGCCTTTCCTTGCCCTTATCGCTCTTCTTGGTGCGATGATAGCGATGCGGCCATGGGCGGTATATTTGGGACTAGCAGGACTATATTTAGTCAGCTTTCCGGTTTCGTGTGCTGCTTTTTATCGCCGGCGCCGCAATTTTCAAAAACGGCAGGCAAGCGCTGAATAAGGCTTGAATTTTTGAAATCTTTTTCACCTGCAATAGGCATGGCAATAAGTTTATGTTAGCCTTTTTTTAAGTTATTCACGAATGATTGGTGTAAGCAATATTTGCTAGCGCAAAGCACCTGCGATACGCTAATCAAAGGAATAAAAACGATTAAAAAGAGAAGCTTGAGAGAAGGCTTATGGCCGAAACACTTTTAGATAAATGCCTTGGACGCAATATCCGTATGACCTCACAGCGTCAGACGATTATCAAGGTCATTGAAGGCTCAGATGATCATCCAGATGTAGATCAGCTCTATCTCCGCTCGGTGGCAGAGGATAATACCATTTCTATTGCTACGGTCTATCGCACGGTTAAATTGCTAGAAGAAGCAGGGGTCATCGAAAAGCTGGAATTTGGTGATGGGCGCGCGCGCTATGAGGAAGCAAGAGAGCATCACGAACATCTAGTAGATGTAGAGACAGGTGAGGTTATTGAGTTTTTCCATGCAGAATTAGAGGCCTTAAAAGAAGAAATTGCCCAGAAAATGGGTTATGAGCTTATTGATCACCGCCTGGAATTGTATGGTAAGAAAATTAAGGACAGTTAAACGCTAAGAGCTGTCTAATTAGGGTGTCTTAATTCATCTGGGGAGGGGATTTATGATGTCAGTAATTTGGGGGCGTTATACAGTATGGGTAGCCACCGCCCTAGCCAGCCTCGCAAGTATTGTTCTTGGGCTTACCCTGCATGCCTCTTTCTGGATTGTTGCCCTCCTTGCGGCAGCCTTATTTTTGCTTGGACTTTCAGACTACACCCAAAAAAAGCGCGGCGTGATTGCCAATTATCCTTTATTGGGGCGGATGCGCTATATTTTGGAATCTATTCGCCCTGAATTACGGCAATATTTCTGGGAAGCAGATACAGATGAGCTGCCCTATTCACGCAACCAGCGCGCTATGGTGTATCAACGCGCCAAAGGTATTTTGGCAGCGCGGCCATTAGGTACGGTTCTGGATATCTATAAAGAAGATTATAACTGGCTAAACCATTCCATTATGCCTAGCCATATTGAGGATAAGGATTTCCGGGTATGTGTAGGAGAGGGCGAACAGGCCTATCACTGCGCGTTATTGAATATTTCTGGCACGTCTTTCGGGGCGATGTCACCGCCCGCTATTCAGGCCCTGAACAAGGGCGCAAAGCTAGGCGGATTTGCCCATAATACAGGTGAGGGCGCGTTTTCCAAATATCATGCCGCAGGCGGCGGGGATGTTATCTGGCAGATCTCCACAGGCTATTTTGGTTGCCGCACCAAAGATGGCCAGTTTGATGCTGATATTTTTGCTACGACTGCTAGCCAGCCGCAAATTAAGATGATTGAGATAAAGATATCGCAAGGGGCAAAGCCTGGCCATGGGGGGATGCTGCTAGCCCCTAAAGTTACGCCAGAAATCGCTGAAACCAGAGGGATAGAGGCCTATGAGGATTGTATATCGCCTTCTCGCCATAGCGAATTTTCTACCCCCCGCGAGTTGCTAGAATTTGCCGCGCGCTTGCGCCAGCTCTCAGGAGGCAAACCAGTTGGCATAAAGCTATGTATTGGTCATCCTTGGGAGTTTGCGGCGATTGTCAAAGCGATGGTGGAGACCGAAATTGCGCTGGATTTTGTGACTGTTGATGGGGCAGAGGGCGGCACGGGTGCGGCACCTGTGGAATTTACCGACCATCTGGGCTGCCCCTTGCGCGATGCGCTGGTCTATGTGGATAACGCGCTGAAAGGGGCGGGATTGCGTGGGCGGGTCAAGGTTGCCGCGTCTGGCAAGATTGTTTCAGCCTATGATGTGGTGCGGCATATCGCGCTGGGGGCGGATTGGTGCAATATGGCACGGCCTTTCATGTTTGCGCTGGGCTGTATTCAGGCACGTGATTGTGCCTCAGGCGATTGTCCAACCGGCCTTGCCACGATGAACCCGCAGCGTTACCGCGTGGTGGATATCGAAGAACGGGCAAAAAGGGTGGCCAACTTTCAGCAAAATACGATTGAATCGGTGGCAGAGATGCTGGAGGCTGCTGGCCTACACAGCCCGCAAGAGCTCAGCCGCCGCCATATTGTTCGCCGCTTATCCGCTAGCCAGATACAGCTAGCAGATCAGATTTATCCAAAGGTGGCAGATGGCGCGTTGTTGCGCGGTGAGACGGTAGAAGATGCGCGTCTGGCCTCTTACTGGTACCGCGTTACCCCGGATAGCTTCGCGCCAATAGAACCGAAATAGGGGCAAAATCGGGCTAAAAAATTGCTGGCCTGTTAATCTATTTTTAGGACTTGTTTGCTATGCTCTTCCGCTGAGACGGAGGGAGATGCATGACCGAACTACATTTTAAGGGCAAAGAATTTGTCTATAACCACCATTTGGCGGTGCCGCATCGCCCGCTTGTGCCTGATGCGGATAAGTCTGTTGGCACGCCTGACCTTGCCGGCAACCTCATCATTCAAGGCGATAATCTGCATGCGTTGAAGGCTCTTTTGCCGATCTATGCTGGCAAGGTGGACTGCATCTTTATCGACCCGCCCTATAACACGGGGAATGAAGGGTGGCGATATAACGACCGCGTCAATGCCCCGATGATCAAGGAATGGATGGATGAAAACCCTGTGGGGGTGGAAGATGGCCTGCGCCATGACAAATGGTGCGCCATGATGTGGCCGCGCCTGAAACTGCTGCATGAGTTACTGGCGGAAGATGGGATTATGATTGTTCATATAGATGACAATGAACTACACCATTTATGCAGTTTGATGAATGATGTGTTTGGCCAAGAGAATTTTGTCGCAACAGTTTCAGTAGTTTCAAACTTAAAGGGTAACCAAGACCAATTCGCATTCGCGGGTTGCCATGAGTATGTTGTGTTATTTGCAAAAGACAAGTCACTTTGCTCAGTAGCAGAATTTAGACTTGATGATGACGAAAGCAAAAAATGGTTTGAAGATGAATATGGGCCATACAAAATAGGCGCTAGATTAAAGGCTACAGGTGTTAATGCTCCCAAAAAAAAGAGAGAGAATCTTTTCTTTCCTATTTATGTTTCAGAGCTAGATGAGATATGCCTCACTTTGCCTGAGGATAATAAAAGCTGGAAAGGAATATTTCCCATTACAGATGGTCAAGAAATGAGTTGGCGATGGGAGAAGAAAAAATTTGAGAACGAAACACACAATGTTATTGTTACAAGAGATGAAAAAGGTATTTCTTTAAAGAAGAAGCAACGACCGTTTGATGGCGAAAATCCATCTAAAAAAGCAAAATCTGTATTTTATAAACCTGAATATAGCACTAGCTCTGCAGCGTCTGAATTGAAAGAGATTTTTGGATCAAAGATATTCGATACACCAAAACCTCTGCAGCTAATTAATGATTTTGTAGAAATATGTGGCAAGAAGAATGCCCTCATCCTTGACTCTTTCGCTGGGTCTGGAACGACTGCTCATGCGGTTCTTCAGGCTAATAAGATTGATGACGGCAATCGAAAGTTCATCTTGGTGGAGATGGAAGATGATATTGCCGATGCCGTAACGGCCGAACGTATCCGCCGCGTCATAAAAGGGTATAAGTTCACGGGTAAGAAAAAAACAGAATTGTACCGTGAGAAACTTACCTTCAACAAACTGAAAAAGGGTGACATATCCTCCACTAATTTGGTTGAGATTATTGAAAGATATGCTGAGCCATTTGATCGTATTCAAGGTGAGATCAATAATGGTGATGTGGTTATCTCTGGCGCAGATGATGTGGAAAATCAGACCAAAGGCCTTGGCGGTAGTTTCACCTATTGCACTTTAGGGGAGGCGATTGACCTCGGGCGTATTCTGTCTGGCAATACGTTGCCAGCCTATGCAGACCTTGCCCCCGTTCTGTTCCATATGGCAACGAATGAAACTCTTAATCCGGCTAATATAAATTCAGATGATTTTTATATCGGGTCTAGCCTGCATGACTATGTCTGGATGCTCTATCGCCCGGATTTGGATTGGCTGAAATCAGATGATGCGGCATTAACCCTCAGCAAAGCTAAAGAGATTTTCAATACCGACCCCGCCAAAAGGCACCTTGTCTTTGCCCCCGCTCGTTTCGTGAGCGAAAAGGTGTTGAAAGAAGAAAACATAAATGTCGCCTTCGTGCCATTCCCCGACAGCCTATACCAAGTCGTAAGAGAGGGGTGAGATGACTGATGAATTTCACGAACATGATGAAAATGAGGAAGTTTTCGTTGTTTGGGAGGGAAAATATCGATGTTCTTTAATACCCAAGGGCCAACAAGATTTAGACTTACATCTAATTGTGGGTGAAGAAAATAAGATAAAATTTTGTATTTATCCCAAAGAAGACAATCATAATATACCTCATTTTCATGCCTGTATTGGGAACGATCAGAAAGGTGTTTCTTATAAAATCGATGACGGTTGTTTAATAGCAGGACAGAGACCAAAAGCAGGGAATCATAGAAAAATCTGTGCATATTGGAAGAGAGACCATTTTTTTCTGGCAACTATTTGGAATGAAACGAGGCCAGCGGACGGAAATTATGCTCAGGCAATTGTGCCGCGCCTCCCTGCTGATATATCGGATCAGGAAAAGAAGGAGATTAAAGACAGGATTTCAAGCTTGCTAAAAAGAGAATGGTTTTTTTCTATTGAGGGAGAACAAACCTGATGTTCAAAGAACTTGAATTTCAGACACAGGTTATTCCTAGCGGAAGGAAAGTTTGGTCATGTATTTTTTCTATATAGATGAATCTGGAAACCGCGATGTGAAGGTCGATGAACCTTATGTATTAACTGCTGTTGGAATGTATGAAAACCAATGGCGCGGTTTTAATAAACATCTTATGGGCATGAAGATCAATATTGCCAGAGAGCATAACCCCGACATCAGGCAAGATCAGTTGGAAATAAAAGCCAATTTGTTAACAAAACCCTATGACCGCCCCGAAAACCCATTTTTCAAACATCTAAGTGATGATGAAATCACCCATATTTCTGAACAGTATTACCGACAGCTTGAATTTTCAAAAATGGTCATAATTGCCGTTATTATTGATAAGGCAGAGCTTGACGAAGGGACAACGCTCGAACAGATGCATCAAAACGCTTATGAAATGTTGCTTGAGCGAATTCAACATTATATGCGGAATAATTATCCTAAACATAATGCCTTGATCATCATGGATGATACAGGTGCCCAGCTTAATCGCCGTATCGCATTGATGCATTCACGTTTGTTAAATGCTGGAAACAATAATATGGATTTCAGAAATATTATTGAATTTCCGTTCTTTGCTTCCAGTGAATTTTCAAACGGTATTCAGCTGGCTGATTTGGTCGCGTATAGTTTATATTACACCTTTAAGCATGGTAACCCAAACTACGTATATTTAGACAAAATACTTCCACGAATAGCACGGCACGCTGATGACAAAAATAATTTAGCCGGCCTAAAATTATGGCCAAGTTCAGGACGATTTGAACAAACGCTGAAGTCAGTTTCTAAAAGATTTTGGAGGGAATGATGTCAGGCTGGGCTAACCATATCCAGCTCCTCAAGAGCACCCGACAATATTATAATAAGAGCTTTGCTGACATTTAGTCAATATTTTAAATCAAACGAGGCTATAAATGTTCAAAGAACTTGAATTTCAGACAAAGGTTTTTTCTGCCCTTGAGTATCACCTTGAGCAGTTGGTGGATAAAAAAGCCAAGGTAAAAAAGATTGCTAAAGTGGCGGATGAACTAGGCATTACCCCAACTGACTTCACTGAAGAAGCGTGGAAAGTCATGAAGGCCGCTGGCCGCCTGCCTGCGTCGCGGCTCAATATTCCGTTTTCCCCGCGCAAAGACAGCCTTGGTCGGCCTGTGCCCAACGCGACATTCAAAGTGCCAACGGGCGGGGGCAAGACATGGTTGGCGGTCAAGTCGGCTTCTATGATCCTCAATAAATATCTTGGGCAAAATACAGGGTTCATCCTGTGGATTGTGCCGAATGAAGCGATTTATTCCCAAACGCTTAAGAATTTCAAAGACCGCACCCACCCGTACCGCCAAGCCTTTGACCGTGCGGCGGCGGGGCGTGTTAAAATTTTGACCAAGAATGACAGGCTTAATGCGGTGGATGTCGAAACCCATCTGTGTGTGATGGTGTTAATGTTGCAATCTAGCAATCGGCAAAACAAAGACGCCTTGCGGATGTTCCGTGACCGGGGGGATGTGCATGGGTTTATCCCGCCTGATGGTGAACAAGACAAGCATGTGCAGATGTTGATGGATACAGGCAACCTTGACCATTATGGCGGCGGTCTTTCAACTATGATCAAATCATCACTGGGGAACGCCCTGCGCCTGATCCGTCCTGTGGTGGTGATGGATGAAGGGCATAGGGCGGTCTCTGAGCTTGCTTATGAGACGTTGTATGGTTTTAATCCGTCCTTTGTGTTGGAGCTGACCGCCACGCCAAAAGATATTCAGCCGCGCGGCGGGCAAAGACCTATTGATGCGCGATATGCCAACCTGCTGGTCGAAGTTACTGGCAAGGAGCTTGACCGTGAAGACATGATCAAATTCCCAATGATCCTTGACCCGCATCAAGCATCGGATTGGCAGTCGGTGTTGAATGCCTCTATCGAAAGGCTCAATAGCCTTCAGGACGCGGCTACAACCTATCAGTCGGAAAGCAACAGATATATCCGCCCTATCCTATTGGTGCAGGTGGAGCGAACAGGCAAGGATACGCGTGATGGAACGCATATCCATGCTGAAGATGTGCGTGAATACCTCACCCAGACAGGGATTGATGAGGCTGAAATTGCCATTAAAACGGCGGAACAGAATGACCTTAAGCAACCTGAAAACCAAGACCTGCTTTCTCCCTATAACCGCATACGGGTGATTATCACCAAAGAAGCCTTGCAGGAAGGATGGGATTGTCCCTTTGCCTATGTGCTTTGTTCTCTTGCCGCACGAACAAACCACAGTGCCATGAAGCAACTGGTAGGGCGGATATTGCGCCAACCAGAGGCAGAGAAGACAAGTGTCGAGGCATTAGACCGATGCTATGTCTTTACCCATAAGGCCGTCACTAATAACGTGATAAAACAAATTAAGGAGGGTCTTCAGGTTGATGGGCTTGGTGATCTTGTTCTGGAGGTGTCGACCGAAAATACAGCTACTACTGGGACCTCTCCAAGCAAAGTTAAGCGGCGGCAAGAATTTAGGAATACACAGATATTCCTGCCGCAAGTCATGATAAACCGCGATGGAGTGGTGAAAACGCTGGACTATGAGACAGATATCCTGACCCGCATTGACTGGAATAATTTTGACCATAGTGAGGTTGTTAGAAAAGTACTGTTCACACAATCAACAGAAGGCAGGCAATTAGAATCCATCCATTTGAGTGATAATCAAAAAGAGACGATTACCCATAACACGATTGATAAATTAGATGAGTTCGTTGTGTTCAAAGCTGAACATGTCGTTCGCCAGATAAATGATATTATCCTCAACCCCTTTGTTTCGTGGGCATTACTTGAACCAATTGTTAACGAGCTGAAAGAGAGAGGCTTTGATGACCTGTCGCTTGGATTTAAGTCTGCTATCTTGGTCGATGCTTTAAGACAAGAGCTGAGGAAAGAACAAGATAAACGTGCTGAGATTTACTTCAAAAGAGCCGTTAGGGATGGCCTTATACAATTCAAGCTTCGTGCTGATGGTAAGAATTGGAAAATGCCAAACGAAATTATCACAAGCGAGGCTAATCAGGCTGCTCAGATTGTTGATGAACAGGGAAATTTGATGCAAAAAAGCCTTTTTGAACGTGTTTATCAAATGGAGATGAATCGAGCTGAACGTGAAGTGGCGGTCTATCTTGATGGACAGGAAGCTTTGGGATGGTGGCATCGCAATGTCGCGCGGCGGCATTATGGCCTGCAGGGATGGCGAAAAAATGTGATCTATCCAGATTTTATTTTTTCAATTGCACCCAATGGAAAGACACAAAAACTGGTGGTTCTTGAAACAAAGGGAGACCATCTAGGCGGCAATGAAGATACCAACTATAAGCGGGCTGTAATGACATTTCTGACTGAAAAGTTCGATTGGGATAATTCTCAGTCCATCGGAGAATTACAATTAGAAAATAATGGAGAATCGGTGATTTGTGACCTTATCTTAATAGATGAATGGAAAGACGGACGGGATAAATATTTTGGCTAATTGACGGGGTTAATTGACAAGCTGGGGGCAGGCTTGCCATACAGGTAAGGGGCAGGCGCTATCTGTTTGCCGCACTTCTTTGGCCGACGCGCCGCTTCTCTGCCCGGAATTTACGTTGATGCTGAAATCCTATCTGTCCATGCCGCCAACCGTGTGGCGTATGACCATCGCGCAAGGCCTGTCTATGAGCGTGATGAATATCAATATCATCAATACTGGTCTAGCAGGTGCGCTTCTTGCGCCGGCTTTGTGGATGGCAACCTTGCCGCTGTCCCTGCAATTTGTAGCCGTGATGATGGCCACCTTGCCAGCTTCTTTACTGATGGCACGTTTCGGGCGGCGGCCAGTTTTCATCATTGGGGTTTGTATCGCGCTTACCGCGACCCTGATACAGGGGCTAGCCCTTATTCGCGGGGATTTTACCTTATTTATCAGCGGCTCTGTCTTGCTTGGCTTCTCGCATGGTACCGCCCAATTTTATCGCTATGCGGCGGCGGATGCGGTGGCGGTGGCTGATAAGCCTAAGGCTGTTTCGTTCGTGCTTTTGGGCGGGTTGTTTGCTGCCCTTGTGGGCCCGGAAATAGCCTACCGGTTTGTTGGTGCGGTGGATGGCGCACCTTATGCGGGCGCGTTTTTCGGTGCGGCAGGGGTGCAATTTTTTGCCTTTTTTGCGCTGGCTGGGCTGGATATCCCCCCACCTGATAGGCGTGCAAGCGCCGGGCGTCCGCTTTCTGCTTTTTTTGCTACTGCCAGCTTTCGCCTTGGCCTTGTAGTGGCGGCGCTAGGCTATGCCTGCATGTCTTTTTTGATGACAGCAACCCCTCTGCAAATTGTGAATATCAGCCAGCTTGGCACCGAAGAGAATGCCCGTGTTATCCAATGGCATGTTATTGCGATGTTTGCCCCCTCATTTTTTACTGGCCTTTTAGTATCTAAATTTGGGGTAAGATGGATGATAGTGCTGGGCGGCCTATTATATGGGCTGGTCGTAGTGTTCGCACTGGCTGGGAACAGCTTCTGGCATTATTTTACCGCCCTATTCTTGCTCGGTCTGGGCTGGAATTTTCTGTTTGTTACTGGCACGACTTTGATTGCGCGTATTGCGAAGCCAGTGGAGCGGGGACGCGTGCAGGGCGTATCTGATCTGGTTATTTTCGCTTGTGTAGCTATCGCCTCGCTCAGCGCTGGGGTCTTGCATTCCGTTATAGGCTGGGACGGGCTGGTATTATCCTGTCTGCTGCCTATAGGGCTGATTATGGCGATGCTTCTGGCTACCCCGCAAGCGCGGTTGGATGCAGAAAAAGACCTGCAATGATGCGCCGAAAATCCTAATTATGGTGCAATGCACAAAAAAATTACAAGCTATTATTAGTTCTAAAATAGAAACAATAACTTTCTAGGCTGGAAAAATTACAGGAAAATGACAAAAAAAAGGTCGTGAGAAAGCTCACGACCAAGTTTAGGGAGGAAATGCACAATAACTGTTGTGCGTTGCAATATATGGAACAACCCGGAAACAATGTCAATAGTATTTACCTATTTTTTGAAGAAAATATCTGAAAATTATTCTAAAATTAGGCATTTGTCTGTTCGCAGTTCCAGTTTCTAGCTACTTTCCGAAAATCTCAAACGTATTCCAGACTTCTATTTGCCCTATTGAGGTTTCTGGGGGATTAGGTTTCTGGCGGGCTGGGTTTTTAGCGGATTAGGTTTCTAGCGGGGGAAGGGATTCGATCAGGCTTGCGCGTGTTTTGCCTTCCTTGCGCAGGGTTTTGAGGCTTAGTGCGTCATGTCGCTTGGCTAGACGCTTGCCATTAACATCACAAATTAGCTGATGGTGCCAGTAAATCGGTGATGGCAGACCCAACAAAGCTTGCAACAGGCGATGTATTTGTGTCACCGGGGCTAAATCTTGGCCGCGTACAACAAGATTAATCTGGCTATCTGCATCATCGCTTACGGTACTTAGATGATAGGAGGCGGGGCTATCGCGCCGCCCTAAAACCACATCACCGAACGCATCAATGTTCACGCGGTGCTGCTTGCCTTCATGATCGCGCCAATAAAGGGGGGCATCGGGGCTAACTGCACGGATAGCGCGCGCACTATCTAGCCGCCAGACAGGGGCTATACCACTCGCTTCTCTTTTGCGGCTTTCTTGCGTGTTCGCTAAATGGCGGGTAGACGGTGCGGGTGTCATGCCCTCTTCAGTTATATGCGGTGCCGCCAGCAGGCTATCTGCTTCTTTGCGGGTAAGATAGCAAGGATAGACAAAATCACCGGCTTGCAATGTTGCCAGCCTCTCTTCATATCTGGCAGCGCGCGCAGATTGATAGCACACAGGCTCATGCCAGCTTATGCCAAGCCACCGCAAATCATCGAAAATCTGCGCGGTGAATTCTGGCTTGCATCTGGTGTGGTCCAGGTCATCAATGCGTAGGTGAAAGCTTTCTTCGCGCTTGCCAGCTGCATGCCATGCGCTAAGGGCTGAATAAGCATGCCCCAGATGCATATGCCCGGTTGGGCTAGGGGCAAAACGGGTTCGCACATCACCGCCGCAAAGCTCTTGCAAAGTATTTATCACCGTAATTTCTGCTTTCACGGGAATATCTATTCCCTTGTTGGTTGTTGATAGTTTGGGGCTAGCTTGCCAGCTGCCTAGGAGCATAAGCGATTACCTGCCAGCATAACAATCTTGCTATGGCGGGTCAGGCATGAAAAAACAATAGAGGAAGTAGCTTGCATAATTCTAGAGTGTAGGCAAGAAAGAGAGGTTAAGAGAAGTGGGTTTTACACAGATACCGATCGTGCTTGACGGGGGGCGCCAACTTGCCGCCAATCTATTTCAGCCAGATACAGATAGGGGCATAATGCCACCTAAATTAGTGGTGCTGATGCATGGCTGGGGGGCAGATAGCCAAGACTTACTGCCGCTAGCCCCAAGGCTGGCAGGGGGCGTGCCTGGCCTAGCCATTATTGTGCCAGATGCACCAGATATCTGTTCTGCTAATCCATTTGGCAGGCAGTGGTTTGAGCTGGCTAGTCCTGATTTATCTTCTGACGTGATCGCTACTGCCTGTCAGAATGGTGTGCCGGTGATTAACCAGATGCTAGACGTGCTTTGTGATACCTATCAGATGGCCGCAAAAGACATCCTGTTGGGCGGTTTTTCGCAAGGCGGAATGATAGCCCTTAGTGCCGGACTGGCCTATAAGCAGGCTCTTGGCGGAATTTTTTGTTTGTCTGGTGGCTGGTTAACGCCTGACCAAAATATCCTGCAAAAACCCGATTTACCGATACTGCTTGCACATGGGGCAGCAGACCCGGTTGTGCCGCTTGCGATGATGGAAACTAGTCAGGCAGCGCTGATTTCCAAGGGGTTTGCACCGCAGCTTCTGATCCGTCCAGCAATGCCGCATAGTATTGATGAAGCGGTTATAGATGGGCTCGCCACATTCATTGCCCGATATAGTATTGAGCAAAGTTAGCCGCGCCTGACCGCTATATTTAGTGGCTAGTTTCATAAAACGATCACAATATATTGGAAGGATGAGGTAATCAGCCCTTGTCAGCTTTCCTTGTTCATGCTTGGATTGAGGGGCGTTAGATTTGTTGCGTTATTATTTGGAGGCTGAGAGAAAAAGATGAATGCTGGCATGCATCCCCCTGCGTTGGTATTGAATGCCGATTTTCGTCCCTTGAGCTACTTTCCGCTGTCCCTATGGTCATGGCAGGATAGCATCAAGGCTGTATTTCTGGAGCGGGTAACCATTATATCCGAATATGAAGAGCAGGTTTCCTCGCCTTCCTTGCAGATGAACCTGCCTTCGGTGATTGCGCTAAAAGAATATATTCCGCAAAGCCGGCATCCTGCTTTTACCCGCTTTAATGTATTTCTTCGTGATAAATTTACCTGTCAGTATTGTGATAACAGGCTACCTGCCAGCGATTTAACGTTTGACCATGTTATTCCCCGCTCCAAAGGGGGGCGTTCACGCTGGGATAATGTCGTGGCGGCCTGTAGCCCCTGTAATTTGAAAAAAGCGAATATGATGCCGCGTGATTGCGGTATGCATCCGCTGGTTAGCCCGATACAGCCAACTGTCTGGCAATTACAGGAGCAAGGGCGCGGCTTCCCGCCTAATTATCTGCATCATAGCTGGCGTGATTATCTCTATTGGGATAGCGAGCTTCTAGAAGAAGTTAATGATAATCTGCAATAAGGGTTATGCCAGCAAAGGCGTTAAATCTTTTCAGCGATTTTAATAGCGGTTTTACAGCCCGTAGAGATGATTTTCTGCATCAGATTATAAGCCGGGGCTTCGCGGCCATCATGGGCAACCGCGATATCACGGTGTTCTAGCTCATCATCGCGGAACTTTGCTAACACCTCTACCAATTCAGGCTCTTTTTCCTTGGCTGATAAATCTTTGACCTGATTATCATAATGCGTGCCGATAACTTCTTCGACCGCAATGGTACAGGCCATTGCCGCTTTTGGCCCCATAGCAGCAGTCGCCGCACCAAGAATAAATCCCGCCGCCCCCCAAACAGGGTCTAGTAGCGAGGGGCGTACTTGATATTCGTTCAACAAATGGTCAAATGCGTCCAGATGCTCTTGTTCTTGTTCCATCATATGCTGGATTTCAGCGGCATCGGGGTGGTTACCTAAAACAGCGAGCTGGCCTTTATAGATAGTTTGGGCAGCCCGCTCCCCTGCATGATTGACGCGCAAATATTCTGCCAAGCGGCTATCAGCTTTTGTGCGGTTCTGGATATCTTCAGCTGCGGCGTTGGAATGGGCATGTGGCATGGCAAAAAACCTGTCATTTTGGTGATTGGTCTAGCCTTGAAATATAGGGTAATTGACAACTAAAGGCAAAGGGAGGGCGCCCCCTTTTTGGATAGCCGCGCTAGTTTGTCGCAAAAGTGGGGGTGTTTGGGTTGATATATGTTGATTAGGCCCAGATTTTGATTAGGCCCAGATTTTAATTAAGCCCAGATTTTAATTATGCACGGTGCAGGCGCATGCCAGCCAGGCTTGCTTGTGCTAGGCTGAACAGCATATTCCAGCCTGCCATTGAAATGCCTAGAAACGACCAAGCAACCTCATCACAGCGAATAACAGGTGTCGCCAGAAGTTGGTCAAGTAAGGCACTGCTAGACAAATTGTTATCCAGCGTTCCGCTACAGCTAGCCGGACCCTGCCACAGAGCTTGTTCTACCCCAACATGATAAAAAGAAATGCCTGCATTCGTTAGTGCCAGAGCCGCAATCAGAAATAATACCAGTCCTGCGCGCAAAGAGGCTAACCCCATAAGCGCAACAGCGATAATAAGAAAATGAGGCACGCGTTGCCAGATACAAAGTTTGCATGGCACAAGCCCGCCAATATGTTCAAAAGCATAGGCAGCGCTCAGCAATCCGGCTGACATCAAGCCCAGAATTATAATCATTTTGTAGGTCTGCTTGTGGGATGAAAGGGACGCCATTTTCATTTATGCCTTAGAATCACTTTATTTATTATCCGCATTCTATGCCTCAGGAAGCAAGAACTGGTCAAGCAAGCGGATGATATCATTCCATATAGTAGGTTCTGGCCATATAGTAGGTTCTGGCCATATAGATAGGTTCTGGCCGTATAGATAGGTTCTGGCCAAATAGTTAGGTTCTAGTGAGTAGCTTTAGGTTATATAAATACCCGCACAAATGAGCAGCAACAGAATAGAGGCAAACCCAGTTACCAAGCGGACATTACGGCGATGGGCAACCAGTCCGCCTACCAATAAAAAGCGCGCTGTACGGCCAACCAAAGAAAGCAGTAAAAATGGTAATAGCCCATAGCCAAAAAGGCCAGCACTTATGGCAATAATCTTATAGGGCAGAGGGGTAAATGCGCCAATAAGAACCAGCACTAATCCCAGCTCGTTAAATGCTGCTGAAACTTTGGAAAAAAGCGCTTCTCCAGCAATTCGATCAGGCAATAAAATGGCCATTTGCGCAACCAGATCTTGCGCCGCAAATCCAAGATACCACCCAATTCCGCCCCCTAAAACAGAGGCTAGCGCCGTTATTAAGCTAATACGCACCCACGCCCCAGAGCGGGCAAGTACACAAGCAGCCAAATAAGGGTCTACGGGTATCGGAATAAGGATGCTTTCCAACGCCGAAAATAAATATAAAAACAGCCGCGCTTTTTGGGTGCCGGCATGCAGGATAATAAAATCAAGAAGGGCGGAAAAATAAGCGCGCATATCAGACCTTTTTAACGATAAACAGAACCGCAGGTTAGGGGGCTTGCATCTCCTAGCACATATTTAGAACTTATTCTGCATAATTTGTCTCTATTGCCAAAGAAAAGGACTGCCAAAAAGAGGGTAGCTTGTAATTGGCCTGCAATCTGAGGCTAGCGACCAGCAAAAGCTAGCGACCAGCAAAAGCTAGCGACCAAAAAAAGCAAAGGATAGGCGCGGTTCAGGGTTATTCTTACCTAAAATGGGTTAATTTCGCCCTGAAAAGTGAATTATTTTCATTTTTTTTGAAAAATTAGAGAAATAAATATAAGCAAAAAAATTCAATATTTTCATATAGTTGAAAAATATTCACCAGTGATAAATTCAGCAATTATTAGTTGTTATAATTTTTTTTAATAAAATTTATAATTTTTTAAGGAAGTTTATGTAGAGTGGTGAACTAAGCGGTATGCGCTGTGTGCCGCATCCACATGACTGAACAGTTAAAGATATGATTTTACGGAGTTTTGAATGACTATTTCTGCTTATGATCGGCATGGTTCTGACGAGCATTCTGCGCTATCAGAAGAGCAACTCAGCGAGCAAATTGACGCCGGTGAACAGGCTGGTGATCAGGCCGGTGAACAGGCTGGTGATCAGATAGGGGTAAAGTCAGCAAGCAGTAGGAAAGTTGCGTCTAAAAAGACCGCAACCAAGAAGAAAGCTGTTCAGAAATCTATCGCGAAAAAATCTTCTAAGAATACTGGTGCAAAGAAGGCTGGCACAAAGAATACTGGTGCAAAGAGTACTGGCACAAAGAGAACTGGTGCAAAGAATACGGGTACGAAAGCCGCTAACGTGAAGGCATCGCCTAAAAATGCCCGTAATTTGAGCGCCGATAAATTGAGCGCCGATAAATTGAACGCGGGTAATTTGAACGCCGATAAATTGAGCTCGGGTAAATCTGTAAAGAAAAATGCGCAAGCAGAAGATCATTTGCGCGCAGTATTATTGCTGGATGGGCAAATAAAGGCACTTCTGCAAGACCAAGGAGGCGCAGGCGATAAAGAGGCGGCTAAGCGCCGTGATGCCAAAGTTGGGTCTGAGGCTACGGGCCTGTTATGGACGCTATCTGCGCTAGCTCTGGCTGCTTGTGGCGGTGGCGGCGGTTCTGGCCCTGCGCCGGTCACTGGTGGCATGGTACAGCCAAGAGAGAATGAGACACCCCCGTCTCTGACGACATTGATTCAGGGTAGCGGGGATGGGGCGGCATCAAATGCAGGTGGAACGCCCCAAGGAACGCCTGTAGGCGGGGATATAAATATTGCAGGTCGGCCATATCTGACAGGGGTGTTACTTGGCGGGGATGGAACACAACCTAACAAAGACGTTAGAGATGCTGCTGAAGCTGCCTTGAGCAACAAAACAGATGCGCCTATGCCTTTTAGTGCTATTCTTACAGATGATTTATCAACGAGCGGAAAGTTCACTGTAGAGACTGCAAAAATCCCGTCTGATAAAATGATTTCTGTTGCGGTTGGCGGCATTGTTGATCCGCTTACAGGGGTGCAGATGAAGGGCGGCGGCGTTGATGCGGCTGATAACTATCAAGGGCCTGTTTGGTACAGCCTGCAAGGTAGTTTGCTGATTACGCCAATAACTGATTTTATCGCGCGTAAAGCGGCTCTGGAAGCGGCACGTGACAGTATTTCCGACATAAATGAGAGCAGCTATTATCAAGATGTAATTGATGACCTGTTTGCGGATGTTCTGCGTGAAGGGGATGCAGGCTTAACGCTCGCCGATATCCTAGATCCAAAAAATTATATTCTGCCTTCTTTACAGGATGTAGATACCTTAAATCAGGCTCAAACCAGCGGTTCTGTCCTTACAGATCATTTAGAATCGGTTCGCATTGCCAAGCTGGTATCTGAAAAAGCCTTATATATTTATGGCCTGCAAACCGATCTGTATGCGCCTCACAATAATGCTGGTTTGGATGATCAGAAAAAGGCGGCTAATACCGTATTACAAAATCTGATTGATAAGGCACGTGCCATTGAGGCGGGCAAGCCAGTTGCCGTTCCAAAAACAGATTTAAGCGTAAATGAGGCACAGAGCGATGGTGGTATCCTCTATACATTCAAACTGTCTGATTTTGGCTTTAGAGACTTGGGCGGTAATGCAGATGAAGAAAACACGCCCTCTCAGCTAGCCTCTATCACCATAACAGAATTGCCTGGTCGCCAAGATGTGCCGTTGCGCCCTAATGCTGCTGGCGAAAAAGTTTCGGCTCTTGATATCACTTATGATGATTTTGGCACACTCTATCTGATAGATGAAGGAGAAGAGGTTGCCGTAACAGCGGGTGAGGTCATTACCCGTGCAGATATCGAAGCTGGCAAGTTGATCTTCAAGCCATCAAAGCATTTTGATCGCACCGCTTCTTTTAAATTTAGCGTCAATGATGGGGAGCAGGAATCAGATGCGGTCACCCTGTTTATTGATATTAACAAGCAGGAAAATAGCGTCTATTTTTATAGCCCGGCTATCCCAGATGCCCAAGGAACGTTTAAGGATGAGGCGAGCGAGAAAAATGTAGCTAAACAAGCAGATGCCCAGCCGGTTGAATGGGTATTGCAAAATGGCAATCCTACAGATGACTGGTTTGCCTATCAGGCATTAGCAGATGACCCCGATACTGGCGATAGTTTTGCAGATGTCACTTATGCGCTGAAAGGGGGGCTGGATGATGATGCTAGCCTGTTCAAAATTGATGCGGATAGTGGCAAGGTAACGTTCATAACAGCGCCAAATCATGAAAAGCCGCATGACCTGACATTAGATGAAAATGTCCAGCCACAGCCTGATAATGAATATATCTTTACGGTAATCGCCACCTCACCAGATGGTTCAACAGCTGAACAAACAGTCACCTTAACAGTTCAAGACCGCAATGATGAGGTTCAGCAGGGTAAGATCGGCACAGAAACATATCTTCACCTTGGGGCGGGCGACTATCTGGAAGTGGTCGATGATGATGGTAGCGGCTGGCCTAGTATTACTGGCGGGGCTGCGCGCACGTTTGAAAGCTGGGTGCGGATAAATAATAAAGCCTCTGATGCAAAGCCTACAATTTTATTCGCTTATGGCAGTGCTGATGAGGGGGTAGATCCAAACGGTCAGGAAAAACAATGGTTTATCATTGAGGTAAACGCAGATGGCCAGTTGCAATTAAATACAAATATTGGCGGAGACCGGAAAACCTTTACCGCCAGCTTATCAAAAAATATTGCAGATAATGCTTGGTATCATGTTGCGGTCACCTATGATGGCACTGCCTTCAAAATATGGCTGGATAATGAAGAGGTCTTTAGCGAAAATATTGCACTTGATACCACAGAGGATGCCCGGTTGCGCCTTGGTGATTCAACGCACCTATTTTCAGGTGATAATACTAAAAATGGCTCGGTCGATTTTGATAATTTCCGTGTTTGGAAAAAAGCCTTAAGCCCAGAAGAAATTATCGCTTCCTCTCGCATCCATAAATATGGCTCAACTGACTTAAACGATAGTGATGCAGGGTTTTTAGGGGTTGAAGGTCTGGCATTGGAATTGAGCTTTGACCAGCTAAAAAGCACGAGTGATGCTTGGGATAATTCTGGTAATGGGCATTATGGCAAATTGGGCGTAGAGCAAAGTGATGAATTAGCGTCCAAAATCACAGAGCAGATAAAAACACATGATGACCCTGCTTTTGCAGAGAAGGCAGATAAAATTGCTGTTGTGGTTGAAAATGCCCATCTTATTCTGTCGAATGAGATGTTTGAAATCTCAGATGAAGATGCAAAGGATAGCGATGCCGATATCTATTTCCATCTAGTGCCTATTGATGGCAAGTTACAAGTTTATAAAGCCGCAGATAAAGCTTGGGAGGATAGTGGCGATAATATTTTCACCCTTGCCCAGCTAAAGGCCGGTCATGTTCGCTTCCAGCATGATGGGTCGGAAAACCCTAATATTGAGTTTCAATATTCTGTTTATGATGGGCTAGTTGGCGGTGTAGGCGCAGATCTTTTTGTGCTGGATAAAGGGGATGCTGGCACCGATATTATTGCTGATTTTTCTGTCCTTGAGGGCGATAAAATTCGCATAGATGCAGATGAAAATAATGATGACACGCTTGCAGAACTTGGCCTAGCGGTGGCGGATAATGGTCGTCATGCAAATATTGTTGATGCTAGCGATAACTCCCGCATCTATCTGACCTTGCATAATATTGACCATACCGAAATTACAGATACCAATTTTGCCACCTATTTTGAGGTGGTTTGATAATCGAATTTCAGATGAAAATAAATGGTGGGAGTACTCGGACTTGAACCGAGAAGCCTTGCGGCACTGGATTTTGAATCCAGCGTGTTTACCAATTTCACCATACTCCCAATATGCGCATGATGTTTATACCCACGCTTCATAGCATTGCTTGACAGTTTTTGGCAATTATTACTTGTCGCATTTCATAAATTATGGGCTGAATAAAGAGGTGGTGCGCCGGATTAGCCTTGCGCCCTTGCTGGGAGTTGCCAATGGATGCGCATAGAATCTCTTCTTCTATGAATGCGCAAAGCGCGGCGGTTATAGCGTTTTTGCATGATCTTTCCTTGTCTGATGTGCCTGATGCGGTGGTCGTTCATGCGCGGTATTTAATGTTGGATTTACTGGGTGTCGCCACGGCTGGCAGGCAAACTAAAAACGCTGATATTATTTGTGATTATGCGGCCGGTTTTATGGGGGCGGGTGCAGATAAGCCAGCAGTGCCCATTCTATTTGATGGGCGCGGGGTTAGCACAGCAGGTGCGGCATTGGCTGGCGGGATGATAATAGATGCCATAGACGCGCATGATGGCTATAAGCCTACCAAGGGGCATGTGGGTTGTGCGTTGCTGCCCTCAATATTTGCCGCGCTAGAGGCTGTTGGCCAGCTAGAGGATGAGGAAGCCCTGCTGACAGCCCTTATCGCGGGATATGAGGTGGGGTGCCGTTGCGGTATCGCTTTGCATCGCACTACCCCAGACTACCATACCTCTGGGGCTTGGATGGCGGTCGCGGTCGCTGGTGTGGTTGCCCGAATTTATGGGCTTAATCCTGATGCCAGTTGGCATGCAATGGGAATAGCGGAATATCATGGGCCGCGTAGCCAGATGATGCGGGTTATTGACCATGCGTCTATGTTAAAAGATGGCTCTGGATGGGGGGCTATGGCGGGGGTGAGTGCGGCTGAACTTGCGGCGGCTGGCTTTACGGGTGCGCCTGCACTGATTATTTCTGATGCAGCGTGCAGTGATATCTGGGCAGGGTTAGGCACGGATTGGCTGCTACCAGAACAATATATAAAGCTATGGCCGGTTTGCCGTTGGGCGCAACCAGCGATGCAGGCCGTATGCTCACTCTGGCAAGAAGCTGAATTTGACCCAAGCGATATAATTGCCATCGAGATAGAAACATTCCATGAGAGCCTGCGCCTTGCCAGCCCGCATCCCGCCTCCTCTGATGAGGCGCAATATAGCCTGTGCTGGCCCGTAGCGGCGATGGTGATGGCGCTAGCGGAGGGGCGGGATTTTGCCGCCTATGATGTATCCGACGCCGCACTAGCCAGAGCCGATATTCACCAGCTAGCTGCACGCATTAAGCTGGCGGAAAATGACGATTTTAACAAGGTGTTCCCGCAGCTGCGCCAATCACGGCTGCATATTGATTTTGCTGATGGCAGCCGGCGCACGGCCTTTAGCGCGCATACTAGGGGCGATCCTGAAACCCCTGTTAGCTATGCTGAAATGACGGCCAAATTTGATAGGCTTATCGGGCCTACACCCTTTGCTAGCCGAGCAGAGTTGCTGAAACAGGCCTGCCTGACACCCGCTTCTGAAGGTTTGGAATCAAACTGGCAGCAGCTTTTATTTTCGCCGCAATCGTCCTAATTCCCATGTTTTAGCCAATCTGGGAAATGATTTTTAATAAAAATTTAAGCAATAAACTCTCCTTAGAACATTGGAAAATTTGGATAATCATATCATTCCTATTGATTTTTGCACTCTCTAGCCTTGCGGGGCTGAGATTATGTGTTAGGCTGTTAGGCAATTATTCGCTGCATGGAAAAAACTGCCTCTGATTTGGTTTTTTTTAGCGGCTCAAAAAAATTGTAATGTGTTCCTTGGGAGGACGAAAATATGTTTTTTAATAGTATGAACAGCAAGCCTGTTCACGAAAAGGCAGAGATGTATGCAAAAGAATATGCAGAAGGTCGTCTGTCACGCCGTGAATTTATGGTTCGCGCAACCGCACTTGGTGTTACATCTGCTGCTGCCTATGCGCTGATTGGCCAGAACGGGGCAGAAGCTGCCGTTTCTTGGGAAAACCCGCCGAAGATGGGCGGAACGTTGCGCTGTCAGATGGAAGTGCGCCCGCTGAAAGATCCCCGTACTTGGGATTGGTCAGAAATTGCAAATTACTGCCGTGGGTTCCTAGAGTATCTGGTGCATTATGAGGCAGATGGTAGCCTTGTTGGCCAGTTGCTAGAAAGCTGGGAAGTTAACGCAGATGCCACACAATATACCCTGAACGTTAGAAAAGGCGTGAAGTGGAATAATGGTGATGATTTCACTGCCGCTGATGTTGCCAACAACTTTGAGCGTTGGTGTGATAAGGGTGTTGAAGGTAACTCAATGGCTGGCCGTATGGCGACCTTGATTGACCCAGACACAAACAAAGCTATCGAAGGCGCGATTGTTGTCCAAGACAGCCACACGGTTGTATTGAACCTGCCACGTCCAGATATCACTATTATTGTGGGCGCTGCTGATTATCCAGCGGCTATCGTTCACTCATCTTACGATAATTCAGCAGAGATGCTGACAAACAACCCAGTTGGTACTGGCCCGTACATCCCAGAAAGCCATGAAGTTGGCGTTAAGGGTGTTTTGGTCCGCAATGCAAACCATACATGGTGGAATGAAGGCAATGGCGCCTATCTAGATCGCATCGAAATCATTGACTATGGTACAGACCCAACAGCCTTTGTAGCCGCGATTGAAGCTGGTGAAGTAGATATGTTGCACCAGACAACAGGCGACTTTGTGGAGCTTATGGATAGTCTCGGCTCGTTCGAGAAGTCACAGGTTGTGACCGCTTCAACAATTGTTATCCGCCCTAATCAGGATGCAGAAGTTGATGGCAAGAAGCCTTATGCGGACAAGAATGTTCGTGTTGCTTTAGCGATGGCTGTTGATAACGCTGTGTGTCTAGAGCTAGGCTATGCTGGCTTGGGCGAGGTGGCTGAAAACCACCATGTATGTCCAATCCATCCAGAATATGCACAGCTGCCACCGCAAAAGTTTGATCCAGCTGGTGCAAAAGCAATGTTGGATGCCGCCGGTATGGGCGATTTCGAACATGAGCTGATCTCTATTGATGATGACTGGCGCAGAAACACCACAGACGCGGTTGCACAGCAGCTGCGGGATGCGGGTATCAATGTGAAGCGGACTATTCTGCCAGGTTCAACCTTCTGGAATGACTGGGCAAAATATCCATTCTCATCCACAAACTGGAACCAGCGTCCATTGGGTGTTCAGGTTCTGGCACTCGCTTATCGTTCAGGTGAGGCTTGGAATGAAGCGGCCTTTAATAACGCTGAGTTTGATGAATTGCTATCAAAGGCCTTGTCTATCGCAAACGCTGATGAGCGCCGCGTAGTGATGGAGCGGATTGAGCAGATCATGCAAGATGAAGGCGTGATTATCCAGCCTTACTGGCGTTCAATCTTCCGTCATAAGCGTAAGTCACTGGTTGGGGCAGATATGCATCCTACTTTTGAAAACCGCTACCAGTATATGGGCTTCAACGCTTAAAGCTGGTCTTTTCAAAAACTTTTGCCGCATCCCTTGTAAGTTTATAGGGATGCGGTAGTTCTCTTCTCGGAACATATCTATGTTTTTATTTCTCATTAAACGATTTGGATTGATGGCACTCACGTCCCTGTGCCTGACTTTTGTCGTTTTCTTTTTAACAAATTTACAGCCCAATCTTGAAAAGCTAGCCAAGACGCAAGCCAATAACCGCATGACCGATGAGCAGGTGATTAGCTGGCTTGGTCGAAATGGCTATGACCGTAATCTGTTCCTGCGCTATGGCGAATGGCTAGGCGTGGTTCCCGGATGGCAGAAGGTTGCCGATGATGGCAAGATTACGGGTAAATGTGCCTACCTTCAAAGAGACCTTGGTTATGTGCCTAATTATTGTGGGTTGATGCAGGGAAAGCTTGGCTATACCTCCTTGTTTCAGTCCAAGGTAGAAGAGATTGTTGGACGACGATTATGGCTAACGGCCAAATTGATGTTCTGGGTGATGATCGTCATGGTGCCCTCAGCGTTGGTGGTCGGGGTTATCGCTGGCATGCGTGAGGGGACGCGAACCGACCGAAGTTTATCAACCTTCTCCATCATCACCACCGCAACACCGGAATATGTCTCAGGGGTGGTGTTTATTGTCCTATTTTCCAGCTCGGCAGTAGGATTAAAATGGTTTAAAGGTACCGCCACCTCGGCGATGGATGATATTACCTTTGCTAATTTCACCCTGCCAGTGATGACGATGGCGCTCTATGGCATGGGCTATATTGCGCGGATGACGCGCGCCTCTATGGCAGAGGTAATGACCGCACAATATATACGAACCGCGCGCCTCAAAGGGGTGAGCTTCAGGAATATCGTTCTCAAACATGCTTTGCGTAATGCGCTTATCGCGCCATTTACCGTGATTATGTTGCAATTTCCGTGGCTGCTGACGGGGGTGGTTATTGTTGAAACCTTGTTTAACTACAAGGGGTTTGGCTGGACGCTGGTGCAAGCGGCTGGCAATAACGACATTGAATTGCTGCTATCTTGTTCGATAGCGGCGGTGCTGGTGGTTCTGATAACCCAGCTTATTTCTGATATCGGATATGTGTATCTAAATCCGAAAATTAGGGTGAACTAGGAAACGGGGGAAGACCAGAAATGGCACCACTTAGTTGGTTGGAAATTTTTGGGCAGATGTTTATTCAATTCGCGCCTGTGTGGATTGCTCTGGCGCTTATTTTCTTTTTTTCTGCCCTCTATAAGCGGAAGCTTGGCC
>Ga0209138_1000888_pt1 | contig 27211 bp, 22 predicted proteins | sample SaaInl3SG_22_DNA_FD_184645 | JGI IMG/M metagenome (GOLD analysis project Ga0209138, IMG submission 184645) | Marine microbial communities from expanding oxygen minimum zones in the Saanich Inlet - ESP_153SG_22_DNA (SPAdes) (version 2) | ecosystem: Environmental > Aquatic > Marine > Intertidal...
TGCGAGTTTAGCGCTTACAGGACAAAATGGACCTGCAGGTCAACCAGATATTGCAGATATTGATGAAGGATTCTCTCAATTTACAAGAATGCTCTTTAATTTGAATGAGTTAACCACAGATCACGCCGTTGTGGGATGGGGAGATCCAGGGCTACCTGACTTGCATGGTATGTACTGGTCTTCAAGTAATGATTTTACGGAAGCAATGTATAACAGACTCGCACAAGAAGTTTCGTTTTGTAATTCATTTATTTCAAATGCTGCAAATCTATCCGACCCTGTAGTATCTACATACACAGCAGAGGCGAGATTTCTTAGAGCTTTTGCTTACTACAACTTGATTGATTTGTATGGCAAAGTACCTTTGACAACATCTATCACTACAGTCTTGCCACAACAAAGTACAAGAACTGAACTTTTTAATTTTGTTGAATCTGAACTACTAGAGATTAAAGACCAGCTAATGAGCAGTGGTGCAAATGAGTATGGTCGTGTTGATCAAGTAGCGGCTTGGGCTTTGTTATCCAAACTCTATTTAAATGCTGAAGTATGGACTGGAACACCTCGTTATACCGATTGTGTTTCTTATTCAAATGATGTCATTAGTTCGAGCTACATGATAAACACCAATGATGCCAATGGTAATGGAACCGCTTATGACGAATTGTTCTTAGCGGATAACGACACCAATGGCGCTCAAAATGAATTTATTTTTACAGCTAACTTTGATGGTTTAAACTCACAAACCTATGGCGGTACAACTTTTCTAGTTCATGCAGCTATAGGCGGTAGTATGCCAGCCAACGATTTTGGTGTCAACGGCGGATGGGGTGGCCTTAGAACTACAAAAAGCCTAGTGAATAAATTTCCAGAGGGTGATATAGATGTTAATGCACTTAATAATGGACTTTCAGGAACATTATCTGATTGGGGACTTGTAGGAGACGCTACAACAAACGGCTGGGATGGACCAGACATGGAAATGTACGAAACGAGCTCAAATGTGTTTGAGTTGTATGCTTCACTCTTAGGAAATCAAATGAAATTCCGCTTTGATGAAGATTGGGGTAACAATTATGGAGATAGTGGTGCCAATGGAACTTTAGAAAGCGGTGGAGACAATATTGCCATACCAGGTGATGGTATTTATCATGTTGTTTTGAATCTTAATTCTCTCACGTATAGTATTTCAGAAGTTATGCCTGAAGTTGATAGCAGAGGGATGTTTTATACCGATGGTCAAAATCTGGAAATTGAGGATATTCCGACATTCACCGATGGTTACGCTGTTACAAAGTTTAAAAACATAGACTCAAATGGTAATCAAGGTGCCGATACCTCTGGTAACTTTGTAGATACCGACTTAGCCTTAATTCGTTTAGCGGAAATATATTTAAATTATGCTGAAGCCACTTTAAGAGGCGGCGGTGGAGATATGAATTTGGCTGTAACTAAGGTTAACGAACTGATAGAACGTGGGTATGGGAATTCTTCATACAATATTTCATCATCAGATCTAACTTTAGATTTTATATTAGATGAACGATCAAGAGAATTATATTGGGAAGGTCAAAGACGCACAGATTTAGTACGATACGGATATTTTACCACATCAAGCTATGTATGGCCATTTAAAGCTAATCAAGTAGAAGGATCTTCAACAGATTCTTATAGAAATATCTTTCCTATTCCTTCTTCATCAATTTCTGCTAATCCTAATCTTCAACAAAACGAAGGTTATTAAAAATATTAGATATGAAAAATATTATAAGTAAATCAATTTATGCAATAACATTATTCAGTGCCTTTTTTGTGGCCTGTGAAGATGTTGATACAGTTCTGCTAGACTCCACAGCTAACACCGTGGTTTCACTGTCTGATGATAACGTAGTCTTAAGCGAAGATACTGCAGAGGATAATGCAGTAACAATATCTTGGACAGAACCAAATTTTGGATTTGATGCAGCTCCTTCTTACACCATAATGATGGATGTTTCAGGAGGAGATTTTACAGCAGCACAATTAATTTCAGCGGGATCCGACTATAATTATGTCTTTACTGGTGCTCAACTCAACAATAAGCTTTTATCTCTTGGTCTATCACCAAATGAAGAGTCATCAGTTGATATAAGAGTAAAAACGACTCTGAGTGCTTTTCAAGAAATGATATCAGAATCGGTGACCTTAGTTGTCACGCCGTATTCTTCAATTCTTGATTTATCTACTAATCTTGGTGTTGTCGGAAGTGCAACAGCAGGAGGTTGGGGTAATGAAAACATTCCAGACTTACCATTTTACACAACTGCAACGGCAGATGAATATGTAGCTTATGTGACTTTAGGAGATGGAGAAATTAAGTTTAGAAAAGATAACTTATGGACAGAGAACTTTGGCGATACTGGTGCAGATGGAACATTAGAAGCCAATGGGGACAATATTGCAGTTAGTGCCGGAACCTATAAAATTACGGTGAATATGGCTAATATGACCTATACCATAGAGCCCTACATGTGGGGCTTGGTAGGAAGTGCAACTCCAAGTGGTTGGGGAGCTCCAGATGTCATGTTACATTACAATCCTTTTGCTGACGATTGGCGAACCGTTATCACTTTAGCTGATGGAGAAGCCAAATTTAGATTCAACGAAGATTGGGCAATTAATTACGGAGATACTGGAGCTGACGGAAGTCTTGAGACTGGAGGTGATAATATAGCCGTATCTGCTGGTCATTACCTAGTCATATTTAACCCAAGTACTCTTGAATACTCATTAGAAGAAATGGATGTATGGGGACTCGTTGGTAGTTCCACTGCTAATGGCTGGGACGGACCAAACCAAAAGTTTATTCCAGATTTCGGAATTAACGAAGGGTACTATTACATAAACGGTGCTGTTCTAAACGATGGGGAAATTAAAGTACGCCAAAATGACGCTTGGGCATTGAATTATGGCTCTTCGTCTTACAACGCGGGATCGACAACTAACGATATGGATGTTAATGGTAGTAATATTCCTGTAACTGCAGGAACTTACAACATCATCTTAGATTTTTCAGGATCTACACCAAAAATAACAATGTATCCTTGGTAAAATACCCAGATATTTAAAAAAAAGGGGTTGATTAAATTCAACTCCTTTTTTTCTTATATATTGAAATTTATTATAATTTTATAGTATGAAAAATTTACTCTTTACACTACTATTACCAGTAATTGGTTTTGCTCAAGTAAGTATTAATCCAAGCACTATTGAAATCAATCAACAAATCACTATTACAGTAGATATTAACACTACAGATTCAGACTGTAATGGTATGAACAACCCCAACAAAGTGTATTTACACTCTGGTGTAGGTACCGACAGTAATGCTTGGGGCACCGCAGTTGTCGGAAATTGGGGACAAGATGATGGTGTTGGTGAGATGTCCGATAACGGCGATGGAACTTGGAGTATTACTTTTATTCCTCAATCCTACTATAATTTAACTGAAGCTGAGGCTAGTACAATAACAAAAATGGGGATGGTTTTTCGTTCAGAAGATGAATCTCAAGAACTTAAAGATAACGGCTGTTCAGATTTCTTTTTTAATGTTGGGGCTTTTCAAGTCACATTAATCAACCCCGATTCTAGCGGCGTTATTCTTGTAAACTCCGGAGGTCAAACTCAAGTATTGGCCCAAAATAATAATGGTGCGGCCAATTATGAGCTTTTTGTAGATGGTGTGAGTTATCATACTGCATCAAATACAACATTCTATCAAAGTTCTTTAGTAACCAATATAACTGAAAATAAAGCTTGTCAACTTGTTGTTTCTCAAGGCGGTAGTAGTATCACAAAAAACTTTAACATTTTTGTTAACGCCACAATTAGTCAAGCCATACCTAGTGCCCTTGAACAAGGCATTAATTATAATACTACTGATACCTCAAAAGCTACTTTGGTGTTGGAAGCACCATTTAAGGATTTTGTATATGTGGTTGGCAGTTTTAATAACTGGACTCCAATGCCTCAATACGCAATGAAAAAAAATCCCAACTCAGATTTGTTTTGGTTGGAATTAGATGGTTTAACGCCTGGACAAGTTGAAACATATCAATATTGGGTTTTTGAACAAGAAAACAACTCTCCATCTCCAAAACTAGTTAAGGTTGCCGATCCTTATTCAACATTAGTATTGTCTCCATTTGATGATCCTTATATTCCATCTGAAACTTATACTAATATTCCTGCTTATCCACAAAATCAGGAACGTGAGGTTACTGTACTTCAAACAGGACAATCACAATATAATTGGCAAGTCACAAATTTTGAGAAACCTGCAAAAGAGGATCTAATAATTTATGAACTATTAATTAGAGACTTTGATGCTAATCGTAATTTTCAAGATGTTATCAATAAAATCGATTATTTTAAAAACTTAAATATTAATGCTATAGAACTCATGCCAGTTATGGAGTTTGAGGGCAATGAAAGCTGGGGATACAATACTTCATTCCATATGGCTTTAGATAAATTTTATGGTACTGAATCCAAATTTAAAGAACTCGTTGATGTTTGCCATCAAAATGGAATTGCAGTGATTTTAGATTTAGCTCTAAATCATGCCTTTGGAAGAAACCCACTAGTACGTATGTGGATGGATGACCCAGACAACAATGGATGGGGTGAGCCTAATTCTGAAAATCCATATTTTAATATGGAAGCGACACATAGCTATAGTGTTGGGTCAGATTTTGACCATAGCAGCAATCTTACAAAAAACTATACCAAGGCTGTAATTAAGCATTGGATTGAAGAATTTAAAATTGATGGTTTTCGTTGGGACCTTACCAAAGGATTCACTCAAAACTGTAGTTCTGGCGACGACTCTTGTACAAATAGTTATCAAGCTGACCGAGTGGCTGTACTTAAAGAGTATGCTGATTATTCCTGGAGCTTTGATCCAGATCACTATGTAATTTTTGAACACCTAGGAGGTCAGCAAGAACAAAAAGAATGGGCTGATTACCGAATTGACGAAGGAAAAGGCATAATGCTTTGGGGAAAAATGACCAACCCCTACAATCAACTTACTATGGGCTATGCTGGTGATTCAAATTTTAATGGCATGGGACATAACAGTCAAAATTTCATAGGAAAACGTCTTATTGGTTACGCAGAGAGTCATGATGAAGAGCGAATCATGTATAGAAATTTATTATACGGAGCATCAAGCGGTAGTTATGATGTTACAGACCTCAATACAGCCCTAGAACGTCTCCCAGCACTTGGAGCAGTTACATTGACAATTCCTGGCCCCAAAATGATTTGGCATTTTGGCGAATTAGGAATGGAAAATTCTATATTTACTTGTAACGATGGATCTGTTAACGACCCAAGCGGTAGTAATGGCGACTGTAAATTAGATACAAAACCTCAGCCTCAATGGGTCGACAATTGGGAAAGTGACCCTAATAGAAGCGAAATATATAACAGTTGGTCAAGGATTAATGCTTTAAAAATTAGTGAAGCAGTTTTTGAAGGTAATTATGACATCAATTCAGGGTCATTGACCCCTAAAATCTATATTTGGGATGACACAATACCTACGACTAGTTTAAAAAATATTGTAGTCCTTGCAAACTTTGCGCTTTCAACTCAAAACGTAATACCGAATTTCCCATACACTGGTATTTGGTATGATTTGATGGATGCATCTGGAAACACAACGATATCGGTTTCAAATACTAGTGATGCTATTAGTCTTGCTCCTGGTGATTTTAAAATCTTTGGAAATCAAGCTGCAACTATATTAAGCACCAATAATTTAATATCTGAAAATAGTATAGGAATATTTCCAAACCCAGCTAATGAATATTTTAATATTAATCAGCGTTCAGTAGAAGTTGTTATATACAACATAGTTGGAAATGCGATTCAAACTTACCAGGGCAATTATAGTTCTGAACATCGCTTTGATATATCAGCTTTAAAAGCTGGAGTTTATTTAATTTCAATTAAAACTGAAAGTGGAAGTGTCACAAAAAAACTTCTTAAGTACTAATACACTTTATTTTACAATAGTGTGTAAGTAGCATATTTGCTTCTGCTTAACTAGTTTTATTTGAAAGACTTTAGTTTTTAGCCCTGCTGTTTTTCGTAGGGATCACTTTCGTTGCTATTTAATAGAGGTATTATATGGTCGTAGTTTATTTGACAGCTTTTTGCTGGGATCCTTAAGTTTTTATTATGTGTTTCATCCCAAAGAGGAATCCCATTTAAATAATTACAGGTGCCATAGCTGTTGGACCTTAGATACATAATAGTGTCAGTTTTAAACTCTTTTGGGGTGTGGGGATGATTCTTTTTATCTACTACTTTTGTTATTATAAAAGTAGTAGGATGAATTTTATGAATTTTTATAAAAGTTGCATCAATCGTTATCCATAGTCTATAATAACACCTCAAAATATATATCAAATCTTCTCTGTCACCCTCCTGAATATTAATAATAAAACTCTCTTCACTGTTAATGGTCTTAAAGTATCTTAATGACAATTCAGAAAACCTCTCAGGAGTTATTTTGATTTTATTTTTTCTAGAATATATTTTCCTTTTTAGTCCATTTTGAGAATCGCTACGTAGTTTTTCTAAACTCATTTTAAAATTTATTTTTTGTAGGCCTCAACTGTTTGTAGATTATTAGAACTAAATAGCATTTGTTTTAGAATAATGAACTCCTAGCTGCTGGTATTATTGCCTATAGTTTCTTGCAAAATTTTTATAAAATCAGCTATGTTTGCATCCATTTTTTTTAATATTAATTTATAATGAATGAAAGTATGTAACAGTTTGTTTATCAACTAAGTGTCTAAATGTAATTTTATCGATGAAATTCCCTTTTTTAGAATTAATTAATTTTTGATTGATAGGTTCAAAATGAAATAATTCAAATAATTTGTACATTCCTCTAACTCCAAGGCTATACAATGGAAATTCAATTCTAAACCCAAGCCCTTTTTGTATTTGTTTACATCCTATAGAAACCAATTTAAGATCGTTTGAAGTAAAGGATTTGTCTGGGAAATTGAAAGCGTCTTTTTCTCGATATAATTTATATCCATCCTCTATGAAATAATATGATTTAGTAAAAATATAAGGAAACCTATTTTCTATGAAAGATTCATACTCAGTTTTTGAAAGATTTTTTACAATTTTGTCAAGTTCTTTTCTTGAATTAATCATGTATTTAAATTATTTCAAAATTTCAAGAATATTGTTTAGCGGGTCTCTTTTTATTTTTGCCCTTTTAAATCTTTTGTGATAATCTTTAAGTTGTTTTTTTTCTAGGTCAGAAAAATAATCATTTAATTCTTCTTCTTGTTCTTTAAATTCTATGTAGGTTATTTCTACAGTTTTAAATTCTGTGTCTGTATAATTGTCGTAGTTGGCTTCAGTTTCGTTTATAAAAACACCAAAATTTTGTAAAAACTGGTCCTTTGGATGTTTACATGAAGTTAGTATTAAAAAAAAACAAGGGATTATTAATATTCTCATAATAATTCACTGAGTTTGAATGAAATATAAAAACAAAAAAGCGAAGAAATCACAAAAATTATGAGTTTTGTGTTTGATTTATATTTCACCCCTTTTTTATAGCGCTTATCTCTTTTTTGTGTTGAAAATACCCCCCTAAAAAGAAGAAATATTCCTAACAATAAAAATAGTACTGCGGCAATTTTAAATCCCATTTAACTAAAAAAATTTCATTAAATTTAGCAAAAATTATCCATTTAATCATGAAGTATATATACAAAATTTTAATTATATTTTTTGCTGTATCTCTTTTCTCTTGTACTCGTTCAAGGGTTGAGGATTTTTTTGTTCCAGATTTCCCATTAAATGAAGAGTATTTTGAAATAAATTATAATGAAGGCTTTGGTAAGGTTTTAACATACAATTTTACATTATTTAAGTCCAATTATAACCTTAGTATAGATATTGAAGAGAGCCTTTATAGCGATGCGCAAAATAAATCTAGACAAAATCCATACGATTCAGGTCTTGGAATGAGGCAAGACCAATATGATGTATTTGTATATGATAATGATGATGAATATGTATTAAACGCTATTGTTGATGCTATAAATCAAAGTGAGGAAAAAAACAATTACGATTTGGCTCAATTACTCGTTGCTTTCGTTCAGTCTATCCCTTATGATTCTAATGCCAAAGAGCCAAAGTTTACTATTGAAACACTTTATAAACAAACTGGTGACTGTGATGATAAGTCTATATTGTTGGCTAAACTATTGAGTTATGCTGGATATCATACTTGTTTATTTATTTTTGAAGAGGGTCAACATATGGCAGTAGGTTTAAAAGTTGACGATTCTACTTTGTCCTACAAAAATGGATACATCTTCATTGAATCTACTGGATATCATCCAATAGGAGATATTCCTGAAGGATTTTCAGATAATGTTGATATCAGAAATGAGGACCCAAAAATTATTGAAGTTGATATTGCTAATTCTGATCATGCTATCTCTGGGTATGATGAGTTAACATCTTTTTACACTTCTGTAAAAGATAAATTTGGGGAAGGTTACTTTAATACCACTATTGAAGGAAGGGTTCTTTTGGAAAACATCACAAAAACAGACTCCCTCATTTCTGTATATGACAAGGAATATAGCTCTTATCAAAAAGATTTAGGATCTCAAATTGAAGACTATAATAGGAGATGTAGTGGCACATTGCAAAAAGATGTATACGAGCAATGTTTGTTGGAAAGAAAGTCTATTGAAGCCTTAGAAAATAAAGTTAAAATATTTCAAAAAAATTATCAAGAGAAAATAGATATCCACAATGGATATATAAATAAACTTAATAAAATTAATTCAAGAAATTATATCAAATAGAAAAAGGCAGGAAATCCCCACCTTTTTCAATTTGTTAAAAAAAGAATAATAATTAAGAAATAATTTTATAGATACTACCTAAAATATTAGATATTTCCTGTGCCCAGGCTGCATCTACTGATCGTCCACATATATATATTGTAAATAGTAAATACATTGCAAATAAAATAAAAGCCTTTGTTTTATCCATATATTTACCAATGTAATAGACAAAGAAGGCAAGTATTGTAAACATCAATAGCAATATTCTAAGTTCACTACTAAATTCAATTACATTAGGATCCATTTTAATTGGCCCATAAATTAGACAATACATAAATAAAGGAAACCCTAAAGCGAAACAAATATCAAAGATATTACTCCCCAATGCATTTGAAATGGCATCATTATAATTACCATTTCTAGCGTCTCTAATAGAAATAATTGTATCAGGAACACTAGTGGCCGCAGAAGCTAAAACCACAGCAACAAACATGATTGGAATATCTAAACCATTAAATTCATTACCAAAAAATGTGTAAGTATCTGCTCCAATAAATTCGCAAGCCACAACAAGCAGTAAGCATGCAGATCCAATAACAAGCATAGATAAAATTAGGAGAGTCCATGAGTTTCTGGAGTTGATTTCTTTGTCACCAATAACTAAACCTTCTAGGTTTAGTGTTAATAATCCTTTAAAGAAACCAACACTTTCAATTTTATCATCATCGTCCTCATCATTATCATCGTCCTTATCTTCATCTATGTCTTCTTTCATTGATGTCAACATGTATGTAATGTATGTAACATAGGTTAGCATTAATACTAAACCATGCCACCACTGAAGAGTGTCTCCGCTAATTAAGAAAATCAAAATGGTTTCTGCAATAATCAATGAAAGACCATCTCTTAAAATTACTTTTTTAGAAACTTGAATTTTTGTTGTTACTTTTGAATACAAAACAGCTAGTATTACTACCGCAGGAATTATCATTCCGTTAAAAATAGCACTTCCAGCTGTTGTTCCTATACCACCAGAAAAGCCATCGGTATCTTTAAGAAACAGCAAAAAGAAAATGGTTGTAAATAACTCTGGCATTGAACTCGCAATTGCATTAATAGTCGCTCCTCTCACTCCTTCAGACATGTTTCTGCCTAGGTATTCAGAAGAAGTTTCAAATCCATCGCTAGCTTTCCATATTACAATACAACACAATACTATTATCAAAATCGGTATTAAAAGTCCCATTATTTTTTTAATATTAGTTCAACTCTTCTATTTAATTTTCTTCCTTGTCTAGTGTTGTTATCACCAATTGGTTGATTTTCACCCATCCCATCATAGGAAAGTAAACTTGAAGAATATCCTTTTGCAATTAAAAAATCATAAATTGAAATGGCTCTTTGAACAGATAAATACTTGTTATAATCTTCATCACCACTACTATCTGTATGTCCAACTATTTTTAGCTCTACAGATGAATTCATTAATTCATTTAATAATCGATTTAAAGTTACATCATTATCATTAATTTCTGATTGATTAGTTGGAAATTGATAAATTGTATCTCCTGAATTGAAGCTAATCACAAAATTATCTTTTTTTGATGATTCTGTTTTAGAGCTAGAACTGCCAGAACCTTGATTGTTCTTACTGTTGGCGTCATTGCTGTTAGCAGAATAATTTGTTGAAACCTCACTCTCGGCTGCTTCAATCGGTTCACTTTCTGGATCACCACCATCATAATCACTCGATGCACCTGTGTTTGGATTGTCTAGATCGGATTGCGAACTGTATGCGTTTGATTCTGTAACAACTTTATCAGTGCTTGATATTACATCACTATTAGAATCAATATCAGTACTAGAGATGGGATCTGACTCAGAGCCATCTGAAGAATCATTGTCATTGTTCGTGTTATCTACATCTTCATTTGAAGCTGCGTAACTATTTTCTGAGCTGTTTGTATCAGAACCGTTGGGGTTTGTTCCCATAGCAACTTCGTCTATATTAGAAACCCCATCTCCGTCTGAATCAATTGTTGCATCACTAGGATCATTTGGATTAAATCCATTTGAAGTTTCATAATCGTCACTCATTCCGTCTGCATCTGTATCAGCAAATGTAGATTCTGAGTCGCTTGGATCTGAACCGGAGTTCTTTTCGTTGCCATCCTTTTGACCATCTCCATCTGAATCAGGGTTATTAGGATCTGTACCCATTTCAATTTCTTCAATATTTGGAATACCATCAGAGTCATCGTCTTGAAGATCAACAATATTAGAAGATAAGTCGCTTGTCCCAATAACTTCGTCACTGTCAGAGAAAAAATAAAAACCAAGTAGAATTAGTAATATTGCAGCAACAGCATATTTTAATTTACCAGATTTTTGATCATCATTGGAAGTGATCGTTTTTGTGTCAGTTTTAGCTTTTGCATCAGCTTTAACTTTTGCATCAGCTTTAGCTTTTGCATCAGCTTTAGCTTTCGCATCAGCTTTAACTTTTGCATCAGCTTTAACTTTTGCATCAGCTTTAGCTTCTACTTTGCTAATTTTGGTATCTGCTTTTGTTTCCGCCTTACCTTTCTTTATTTGTTTAGATTGGGAAGAAGCAGACTCTTTCTTTTCTGTTGAAGAAGCAGAGTCTTTCTTTTCAGTTGAAAAAGCAGAGTCTTTCTTTTCAGTTGAGAAAGCAGAGTCTTTCTTTTCAGTTGAGAAAGCAGAGTCTTTCTTTTCAGTTGAGAAAGCAGAGTCTTTCTTTTCAGTTGAGAAAGCAGAGTCTTTCTTTTCAGTTGAAAAAGCAGAATTCTTCTTTTTCTCGTTCTTTTTCTCGTTTTTTTTATCACTCATATCTAAAATCTAAAAGCATATTTATTAATAAGAGCCATAAGTCCACCTACATGACCCTTGCCGATAGCGGTAAAAGTCCATTCGTTTCCAGATTTTGTAAATTTACCGATCTCTACAGCATCAAATGACCCAAACTCGTCACCCAAAGTATATCTACATAATTCTCTGTCGGATTCTTGATCCCATATTCTACCATAGCATCCAGATACTTCATTGAATTTTGTGGAGCCATTACCTTCTTGGTGTATAGTTACTACAATCACCACTTCTTTGATGTGATCTGCAATACGATCAAAATAAATCCACATATCTTCATCATCTCCATCATTATCTTCATCTCCCTCTAATTCATCAATTGCACCATAGACACCAGAATCTGTAGAGTATGGTCTAGGACCATCCTCACCGTCTAATACTTGTTTCAATTCTGAATTAAAATAGACTAAATCAGACATTTCAGGAATATGACCGTCTTCTCCAACACAAAATGCTGAAACATCAAGGTCAGCAGTTGTATTCCATCCAAGACCTACTCCAGCTACTTTTAAACTTGGTAATTCTTTTGATAAATTAAAAGAACTTCCTTTAGATAAATTAAATCCACTCATAATTTTTGTTTTTTTAGATTATTTTTTCAGTTATATATTTCTAATAAAGCTCCAAGCCCTCCAGAATAACCATCTGCAAGAGCCTCAAAATGCCATTGTCCATCATATTTATAAATTCTTGCTATTTGAACAGAGTCTACTTCATTAAATTCATTAGATAAATTATATCTACACAATTCATTGTTATCATCTTTATTAGTTATTCTAATAAATGCATTTTTTACCATCCCAAAATTTTGATTATTGGCTGCAGCATCATGTATGGTTACAATGAACATCATTTGGACAATATCGGGGTGAACAGAAGATAAATCAATATGTACTTCTTCGTCATCGCCGTCTCCTTCTCCAGTTCTGTTATCGCCTTGATGAACTAAAGCTCCATCGGCACTTTTTAAATTATTATAAAACACAAAAAAACCGTCTTGTGGTATTTTGTTGTTTTGGTCAATCATAAAAATTGAAACATCACAGTCTATTTCATTACCATTTGAATCCTCTGCGTCCCATCCCAAACCTACATGAAGGTTTTTTAAAGTGGGTTCAATTTTCTCTAAACTTATAGTACTACTTTTTGTTAGATTGATACTCATAATTTATTTTTTTTTAATTTTTGGTATTGGAGGAGGAGCCAGTGGCCTTCTTCCTGTTTTATTATTTTCTAATTTATTCTTCTGAACACTATTTTTAGGCAACGGGGGAGGAGATCCAATTGTTGGTTGTTTAATTGATTTTTTTTTCGGCAGAGCAGGGGGTGCCGAAATTTTTGGACTACTTAAAACCTTGTTGCTAATATTATTTTTAGATTTTGATGGCTTTGCCGATTTTGAAACTATTGAAGGTTTTGGTGGAGGAGGGGGTGGCGTTGGCGGTCTTCTGGTAGTTTTTCTTGGCAAGACTTTCGCTGTTACAGGTCTTGGCCTTGGGACAGAAGGCTTTGGTGGCTGAATTGGTGGTCGTTTGACATTAGTTTTTGCTACTGGCGCTGATGCCGGCGTTAAAGTTTCATTTTTAGTTTCAGCTACTTGAGCTAAATCTCCACTTTTAGCACAGTTTTCTTTTGTGTAAAATAGGCGCAGTATTTCTGCCGACGGTTCATCTGACACGTACACATGTGCATAGTTTGATTTGATTTTATCTGTGTATTGATTTGAATGTATATCTCCATGAAGGATAAATATCACATCGCTCTGTTGCAGTCCTGTTTTTTCGTGAAACTGTTGAATATAGCCAAAATCCTTAGTAAAATGAGATTGGGTCATTAATGTAGAATTTATTTGACTCAATTTTATTTTTACTTTTTCTGTAATTCCATTACTTAGTTTTATTGGTTGATAAAATTCTTTTTTTGTTTTTAATTTTTCAACAACTTCAGTAAACAATTCCTTATGAATTTCTTTTTCTTTTTTTACATCTAGATTAAAGCCTTTTTTTTCTATCGCAAAACCAACCAGCCTATTTGCAATAATATCTATCATTGGATTAGTAGCAATATTGTCTCCTACATCCTTTGTTTTGTAGGTATTACTAGTCAATACGTCATGAAAGCTAAGATGAAGATTATCATCAATAGAGTCACTAACAATATAACCCTTAAAGAATCCAATTTTGCGATTGGAGTCAAGGTAGTTTAACAATAAAAAATTATAGTTATATGCTTCAATTTTTGAAAATCCTTCTTTCTTAAATAAATCATTAACAAGATTTATTTCATTTTCATTAATATCGCTGTAATAAACTAACTTTAAATTGATTTCATCTTTAAGCTCATAAACATTTTTACTGCTAAAAATGATTTCATTTAGGAATTCATTGATGAGTTTTTCAATGGCACGAACAATAATTAGTTTTATGTTTTGCTCATTACCAAAAAAGTTAAACGTACTATTTTTAGCCTTAATTAATTCAAAATAATTACCGTAGGCATTTTGGTCTCCATTAAAGAATTTAGTTTTTGCATTTTCTCCGATTATACTGGATGTATTATCAGAGTAAAAGTAAAATGGCGTGTAAGACTTTTCATTATAGTCAAAACAACGTAGATCTTTCTTGTTTTGACTATATAAAAGTTTAATTCTTGACTTTCCTATTAATATGTATACGTCAAATTTTTTCAAAAGATTAATTTAACTTCTTTAACAACACCATTTCAAGAAACTTCATACCCTCAAGAATTATTATTGGAGAAACAAAGCCAAATGGTTTGCCGTCTTGAAGATTTTTTCTACCCATTCTGTATTCTGGTGTTAATTTAATGTAATCAACGATATTCATATTATTAAAAGCTTCTACAAAGTCATCTTTTGTTAATTTCAAATCAAAGAATTGTTGACTAATTTTGTAGAAAAGGATAGCAAATTCTGAAAATTTTGGACATGGTGGTTTACCAGGCTCTGGCATATAAGCAAATGCATCTCCAATTAATTTAACAAAATCTTGGTCCATAAAATGCTGGCTATCTAAAGATATTTTCTTTCCATCTTTTGTGAATAAAACAAAACCGTCTTCTCCAATAATTTCAAGTGGTTTGTCTTTATCATCATTAACATAGAACTCTTCTAATGTTGAAGATGCTAATCCATAAGCTACTTCATATTTTATGTCTTTTAAATTTTCATCAGTTCTAGGGGTAAAAAACGATTTGGTAGGGGTAAGATGTTTTTTAGCTTCATCCATTCCTCCAAAACCATTAATGAACATTGTTCTGTAGTATTGCTCACTTATTTGTGGATTGAAAGCTTTTAGCCAATCCATAATTCTTGAACCTTTTCCTGTAAACTTGAGTTCAATTTTAGGTTTACCTTGCCATAGTCTACTTTTTTCACTGTCAGGCATATTGTCAATTTCTAACTTAATTTTCTTTGCAAGTTGTCCGGCATAAAAAATAATTAGTCCTGTAACATATAAGTTCACGCAAAAAAGTTCTTTACATTCATTGGCTAAAGCTCTGTAGAATTCATCTCTTTCCTTTTCATCTCCTAAACGATCAACAATTTGTTCAAAATAATATGCTGCAGTATCTTTGTTAAATTTTGAATTAGCACCACTATTGATCCCTTCAACTTTAAGGCCCTTTTTGTCCAAAAAGTTTTTAATCACAGAAAAGAATTTTGTACTATATTTTGTTGCCTGTGCTACACGTTGAGCGGCAAACCTTATAGAACTTTGTTTAATCATACTTTTTCTACCGCCTCCTGTTACTCCTAAAACAAGGATATCAGTAGTACTTCCACCAATGTCAAAACACATCGTAAGTTTATCAGCTGAGATACCTCCAGCATTTTTTTTATCACTCATGATATACCTTGCTACTGCACTTGATTCAGTCATCGATAAATCACTATTCTCTTTGATAAATTTGAATTTAACTCGATCCTCATTGTAATCGAGAGAATTTTCATTATTGTTACTGGTGGTCTCTTCATCACCCCATCCGACATTTGTTTCTTCTTTTTTGGGCTCAGGGGTTGAAGTTGAGAAGTCATCTCCCCAACTTTCAGTGCCGAATACATCACCTCCAAAACTATCATTAGAATTGCTTTGAGATTCAATACTTGAGTTTGAATTTCCAAATCCATCTTCATCTGTTAAGCCAATGCTAGCAGCTTTTGGGTTTTTGACTTCTAAGCTATATTTTGTTGTATCACTTAATGGATTAACAGTCGTTAATTCTTGCCATACAAATTCATAACTTGTTCTTTGAGTCTCCCCCATTGCAGAAGGATATGCCCATTTGAGAGTTTTAGGAAATAGCTTTTTTTCAAATAAATCAGCATACATGTGAAGAGTTAGTGATTTTAAGTATGCTTTTCTTCTTGCTACCGAAACATCATTTGTTGAACTATCCTCATCCCATTTCATATTATGAATTAAGGTTGAGTTTCCTATAGATCTAAAGTTTAAAGTATGTGTGTTTTCATTACTGTTTTCAATGGGAAGATTTTTTTCAAAACATGGGAATCCACCTTTTACTAATTCACTTGATAAAACAACAAAATCTTGATTTTTTGTATTTGTGAGTCTATTTTGATCATGTACTGATAAAACTGATTTTATTTCATTACTTTTTATCTCATCATTTTGAAAGAAGAATACTTCATCCTCAACAGCAGGATAAATTTCATTGTTCTTGTCATCTCCGCCAGGTGCAAATAATGATAATCTTCTATTTTTAAACTCATAACCTTCTGGATCTCCATTACCTACTCTGTAAGCAATGGCTGAATTCGTACTACCAAAGTCAATTCCTACATGTGCCTCTTGTAAACCATCTATAAAATTATTTAGTTCTTTGGAAATTAAATTACTTTCCCAATTAATTACGGCATAACCAGCATCATTATTTTGCTGCATAATTTTGAATCCTTTGAATGGATTTTTACTTTCAAAAATCTCATACTCATAACCGTTTGAGTTTGTTTTTCTTTGGTCATAATCAACTAATAATTGAACATCTTCAGTTAAAATATTCCCATTTTCTGCAATACTCAACGGTTCAATAGAATTTTCCTCACAAATTATTGAATTCCCCGATTCTTGGAGTTTCATACAAAATGGAATAGCTTTCCAATTTGTACCATTGTGGGGCATTTCAGAAAATAGATAATATCTATTCCATTCTTTGCTTATGAAATTCGGCCATACTAAAACGTCTTTTGACTCTATATCAGTACTAGTAACGTTATATTTTCTGGGAACTCCAGCTCCAAGTGATTTTCCATTACTGTCTTTAATATTTAATGTAACATGCAGCTGGCTGATACCATTCTTTTCTACATACTCAGCGGTTAGTCTTGATCCTACTTTTTTAGTGTCATCCAATCCAAGTACAGATGGTAAGGTGTCACCAAAGACTTCAATTCCTTTAGCACTAAGTGGTAGCAAAAAATGTCTAATTTCATCGGGTGATTCAGGTACAGATGCCTTGAGTAACATTAATGGTCTATTTTTTAGGAAATCATGATCACCCTCGTCGCAAACGCAAGCAATTTTTGTGGTTTCTGGTAAAAGAAGTTCGTTGGGCACAAATTCCATACCAGAAGAGCCACCCTCAGTTATTACGCCATTATCAGAAACTAGTTTGTTTGAGTTATCAGCAATTATTCCAAACGGCCCATGAAACATTGAAATCTGCGGGACTTCATCTTCAACAAATTGTGATTGAATTCCTCTTGAATTAATTTCATTTTCCATTTCCAACAACCAAGAATCTAAACATTCCTGTAGTGATGTATGATATCCGTCAGGATTTTCAATATTTAGAGACTTTAAAATTTCAAAGAAATACTCATTAAACTTATTTGAGTTTTTTCTCAGATGCTTAACATAACTCCAAACCTTTTTTAAATCGTTTGGGTCAAAGGATTTAACTTTATCCTTTGAAAGTGGATTGATAAATTTTCCAATTGTTTCCTCTGAAGATTTATATTCGTTAATATAGCTGCTTGTTTCGCCACTTAAATTGTATGCTGCCGAGGAGAAAAATAGAGAGTCTGGACTCGTTCCTCCAACCACTATTTTTTTCCCATCCTTTTTTTCATAGAGAATTACATCAATAAAAGGTTTTGGTATGTCTTGTGATAAATCAGACCAAAGATTTTTTCTCTCAAATAATGCATTACCAAAAGATCCTGCAATACTATAGATGTTTCCTACCGATGAAATATCATTATTATCTTCATAAACAAGATCAACTCTTTCTACAGTAATTTTATCTGGGTTAATTGCAATACATGACACCAATCCCTTCCATTCTTCAATGAGGTTGGTATAAAACTTTAGTAAGCCATTTTGTTCTTGAGATGAAGCTGCAACAGTCTCCATGGCAAGACGAAACATATTTGCTCTTGCAAATATTGTTGGCATCCCAGAAACCGCTGCACTTAATTTATTTATATCAGCTTTATCTCCAGTTGATTGTGTAACGATTTTTTTTGAAAAATCAGCTATACTTCTTAACTCTCTCCAATTATGTTTTTGTGGTTCAAGTTTTGAATTAGAATTTATTACGAGTGGTTTAAGTGGCATAATTTAACTTTTAATAGATTTATCAATAGCTTTATATAGGTGTGCAATTAATCTTTCTTCATGTGTACTAATATTGTGGGCTTCATCGGATGGCTCTGTTTCTACATCTTTCATTAGTGTAAGAAGATTGTCGAAAGAATCTTTTCCGGTCGTCGTGCTAGCGAACATCCCTCCTCCTTTTTTTGAACCGTTCCAGTACTTATCTTCATTTACATTTAAAAGGCCAGGATCTAATTTTTCAAACAAAAATGAGGTGTCAGACGAGTAGGCATCATTTGATAAGACAAATCTTCCAGTTACGGTTTTTTTGATTTGGTAAATATATCCAGAGACAAATTCTTGTTGTTTGTTTAGAGAGTATCCAAAAGATCTGAAATAATCTGTTAAAAGAGTTGTGAATCTCTTCTCCACAGTCTTATAATTGTCGATAACAGAGTTAATTCCTCCTTTATTATCTAACATCCCTTTAACGGCATCAACCGTTGGGTCGGCACCTCTATTCACAGATAGAATTAAATGCATTAGAGACATGAAATTACCAAATTTCTTCTCAAACAATTTTCCATGTTCTGGATCACCCAACAAATCTTCATAACTAATATTTAGACTATTTCCTTCATCAAAATCAAAAGATTTAAAATAATATGTAGCAGAGTTTTTGTCGTTGTTTTTTTCGGAACTGAAAAAATCCCAAGCGGCGCAACCACAAATAAATTCTGTAATGTGGCACTGATTTTTTTGAGTTGAACCTCCGGTTATAGTCTCTTTATCATTTTTCTCTTTAGAAAAATCAAATGCATCAACTGGCCAGCCTACATGATACATTTTTTTGTATGTTTTTCTAACAGTTGGATCGGACTCATAGAATTGAAGTGCCGCTTGGCTATTTAGAGTAAAAAATGAACTATCGGCAATAACTTGGTTACCGTCTGTTTTTTTCTGAGCATCTGTGGGTTTTTTGAAGCTAAAATATTCAGTCAACAGTGTAGATCCAAATTCTGCTTTATCGCTTAAACTTGCTGTTTTATTACTTTCAATTTGAATAAATGCATCTAAGGCTTTAGGTATGACAGGTATAGTAGAAGCCCCTGTTCCGCCAAATATTGAACCAAAAACAAAAATTCTTGCATTTTCAGAAGCATTAGTGATTCCCTTTACGAATGCTTGGAGTTGTTTTTCATTTTCACCAACTGTTCCGTCGCCTTTTTTTAATTTTCTTGCACATTCAATAAAGGCATGATACATAAGGTAAGAACCCAGATGGGTTTGAGCTCGGTATCCATGCTCTAGATTGAAGGATTGTATGTTATCATCTATAAATAAATCGGCTAATTTTTGACCTTTTTCGTCTTTGGCTATGTTTGTTAATTTTTTGAATGTATTACTTTCTTTTTCACTGTAGTTAGTAACAAATTTGAACAGATTTATTTTAGCGCTAAAAAAACTATCAGTGTTTACCTTACCATTACCATCTTCATATCCATGGGATTTGATACTGTTGTACTTTTCAATTAGCGCCTCTGTCCTGCCTTTATTACCGTTTTCATAATCAGTATCGAGCGTTAAGACATTAAATTCCATACCGTCGTACAACCCCATAGCACACATGTGTGTGAAAGTTTCAAGACACCTCATGCCTGTACCGCCAACGCCGATTATAAAATTCTTTTTTTCTGAATTAGACATATTAAACTATTTTTTTTTATTATTTATTTATTGAACCAAGTACCTACCTTTTTTCTTTTGAATATCTTTGATACAACTATACCAAAAGTGATAAAAACTACAAGAGAAACAACAGGAGATAAGGCACTATGCATGAAGAATTTATTCATCGCTGGCCCTGATTTAATTCCAGGTGAAACAATAAATAAGTTGTAGATGTAAAAAGTAATGGGTGTCAAAATTGCAAGGATCCAAAACCATAGTTTTCTTTTAGGTGTGTCTTTTGGGTTTGGCCCAGGTTGGTACTTAATAGAGTTTGCAATCAAAATTGCTATTGCAAGCATGACTACAGCTGCTAAAACTGCAAATACGTAAGTGTTTACAATTAGTCCTTCTACGTCTTTGATGTTCATTTTTCTTTGAACTATCATTGATATTGTTAGTATATTATTCATAATTATATTTTGAGTTTGTTATTTATTAGTTGAATGGTCCAAAATTGACGTAGTAAGTGTAAAGTACGGATTTTGGTTTGTTTCTTTTTAATATGTTTCTAAGGGATATGAACAATGTTTGATCAATACCTGAATCATCTATTTTATCCCAAGTTAAATTTGTTTTGTCTATAGGTTTTAATTCAAAATCTTCCTCATCGACATATACATCAATCTTAATTAAGTTATTTGTGTTAGCATTAAATCCTCTAGTATCGTAATCAAATTTTTTATCAAACTTTAAAACAACTTCATATTTTTGTTTATTGTTTAGGTTGTTCATTCCTTCCTCATTATCCAAAATTATAAAATCATTAATTTCATTATCAATTTCTGCAGATTTAAACTTGAACTCAGATTTCAACATTTTGGAATAGTCTTGCTGTGTATCTGAGATGAGTTTTTGATTTGTATCGTAAGCATTTTCTCCGTCTATAATTACATTAAAACACTCATCAAAAACAAGGAAGTTATTAATGTCTAGCATGTCTTTTCCTTGTGTTGTTTGATAAATAATAGGTTTATTTCTTTCAGCATAGAAGTTTTTCTTAAATAGACTGAAATTATCAGTCACATTGGACACTTTAATTTTTACATTATTTACATTGTAGCTTTCTATTTGATTCAGATCAATGAACAATTTTTCAAAAAGCGGGAAATTTTTACTTTTTCCTGTATTATAGTCTTCTCCGTCTCGAGTGTATGCAACAATGCCTTGTCCCGGGTCAAACCAGTCTTCCCAATCATCTAGTGGTGTTGTAAAATCTATATATTCAAAATCATTACCATCTTTTATGTAAGCATCAGGATTTATTCCGTTTTTATTTAATTCTAATGTTCCAGGCGTCTGAGAGTCTGGGTAAGAGTCTCTATCAATTAAACCGCTAACCTTTGTGCTGTAAGAATTTGATTTATAGATTATATTTTGATTGTCAAAATCAGCTTTCATTGATTCAATAAAACTGCCATCGAAACTACTAGGAATGAAAACTAACAAATACATGTGTTTGTTATAAGTTTTTCCTGAATTAGTTTCACTAAAATCCGTTGATATAATCTCCAAAGAACCGTTTTTACCAAACCATTCTTTTAGAGCATCACTAGCCCAAGGATTCATTGAAACTTGCATTGAAGCACTATCGTACAATTCACCATCAGTTATTACAATTCCTAAATCTTCTTTTGTGGCAATTGCGTTGAATGCTTCGTCTAATGGGGCACCAACTTTTAGTTTTCCATTTGAGTCTTTGTGACCATCCCTAATGAAGTAAGCCAAAGCTTGATTTCCTTCGTATTTTATTATTTTATCATCGCTGAGCTCGAAATAAGCTAAATTCTCTTCATTTGCCACATTATTAAAGAAAGTCTCTAGCAAATTTTTATTGTTTTGATCAGATAGAGCATATTTAGTTATTCCATCGCTCAAATCAACATAGATATTTGTTGCATTGGGTTTAGAATCAGTTTGTTGAAACGGAGAAAAAGAATTGTTGTAAGATTCTATGATTGTGGGAAAATCTTTATCAGTTATCGAAATATTGGTATCGATTTCAATTCCACAATCTTCTCCTCCCCCGCAGCTATCATTGGAAGCTAACAAAATTAATATTGGGAAAAATAATAAAATATTTTTCGAGTGACTGTTTTTGATGTTGTTTGTTATTTTCATTTTAATTAAATAAATTTTCTAAAGTTGACTTAAATTGGTTTCCAAAGTCTTTTAAATTAGACTTTAAATCTTCATTAAATGCTTTGGTAGTAGTTTCTAGTGTTTTGGCATAAATAACGCCTAAACTTTTAGAGATTTCTTCTCTATCTTCTGGGGTAATTTTTTCGTTGAGTTTATAAAACTGATTAGCTGTGTCTGAAAGTATATTGCTAAATTTTTCTAAGTTAATGTCATTGCTTAAGTCTATCGAGCCAACTAAAGACTTGAGCTTTTCTATTTTGGATAAAAAATAATTTTTGTAAAACTTTTTTGTTAATTCGCCATAATCTGAAACTACAGCATCGACTTTGGTTTTGTAGTGCGATTCGTAATTTTTTTGGTTGTATTTGAAATCATACAACTCGCTATTAAAAATGGAATCTAGTTTGTTCCATTTGTTTATGTCATCATTTTTTTCTTCCACAAAATCTCTACTATTTTCATAGCTAGACACCAAAACTGATGTTGGATCAGTTTGGCAAGAAAAAAATATTATACTTACGAGTACTAAATGTAAAACCCTTTTTTTAATCAAAACTATTTAATTTCTCTTAAAATGTAGGATAAGTAAAGTGTGGTTGGAGTACGGTAAAAATAGACTTTTTATTATAAACAATTGATCCAAGTTTGATACATTAAAATAAAATGCTACAAGTTCAAATGTTTAATAAACTCTATTTTAGCTAAATTAATTATTTTTTTTAAATTTCCAATGTATTTCGGAATTTTATCATATTTGTTACCAAAGGCATTAAAGGCGATTTTTTTTAAACTTTCATCATTAACATTTTCGGTAAAATAATTAAAATCGCTTTCGTTTAGTTGGAGGATGAATTTTGTAAACCTTGTATTTATTGCAAAATCAGAGCTGTTATGAATTTCAACAAGCTGGCTTACATTCTTGACGTATTTGTAGTTTAAATAATTTTCAAAAGTTGGATCAATTTCATTATTGATCAAAAGGGCATGGTACAAAAACATAACGTCATTGACTATTTGCTTTTCTTTTAGTGTCTTTTTGACTACAAATTCATGAGATCCGGTTATTTTAATATCATCTAAAAAAATCAGTAGCTCAGTTCCATCAAAATTGTTCTCTATCTCAAAGCTGTCATTTGAGATTAGTTTCATTCTATCTTCCTTACTTAAATTCCCATAATCGTCTGTATACGTTGTATTCCTGTGAATTTTATTTTTTTCGATTTTTATAGAGTCTTTAAAATAATCACTTAAACTATTGAAAAAACTCAGAAAGATTGTTTGTGTAGCAGTAGGAATGAAATCATATGGGCTTGAGAAAATCACTATTTTTTTGTAATCATTAAGCTCGACCTTTTTAGATGTAATTAGTTTTTGAAAGAGGTCATTCCCGAATTTATTGCCAATATCAGATTTTCCAAACTTAAATTTACTATAATCTTCGGCTGAAAATCCAATTACATTTTCATTCTTAATGTAGTGAGTTGCTAACGTTGTGTTTTTTTTCATCTAGTTTCTATAATTTCTTAAAAATAATATCAGGTCTTTATTTATAGGATCAATTAATTTGCTTTTAATCCCATATGCATTAGCGCCCTCAATGTCTGCTTCCAAACTGTCCCCAATGTGTATGATATTATTTTTAGAAACACCTATGTTTTTGCATTTAGATTCAAGGTTTTTAAAAAATATATTAGAAGGTTTTGAACTATTTATCTGATCCGAAAAAATATAGAAATCAAAATTGTCTATATAGTCAAATTGTTGGAACACCTTTATTAAGGTTTCTCCTTTGATGTAGGCGGTATTGCTACTTATATTTGTTGAAACCCCCATGCTTCTTAATGTGTTCAATATGTTTTTCAATTCTTCTAAATCATACATTGGAATCGGTGGATATTTTAAAAAAAGAATTTCTAAGTTATCGTAAATTTCCTTTGCTTGATTATCACAAATATTGTCGCCAAATTCTGCAAACAAATTTTTATACATAGATTCACTTGGTATACTTACACCTTGAGACATATTGATTTGATCAGACTCTTCTCCAATTTTTTCTATGTAAAAACTTATTTCATCTTTTGTCTTGTTCGTAAAAAACTTATTCTTGAAATAGTCTAGCCTAGAAGAAGAAAATTTCTTGTTAGAAACCATTATTGTATTCCAAAAATCAATGGATATGTGTTTTATCATTGGTTTAAAATAAAAATTTCAACTCTTCTGTTCAATGATCCTAAATTGGCATTAGTATAAATTGGTGCTGAGGAGCCAAATCCTTCGGCCTTAATGGTTGAAGCTTTAATACCAAGACTTAACAAATATGATCGAACTGAATTTGCTCTATCTATACTTAATTTCATATTATACTGATCTGAACCTTCACTGCTTGTATGGCCATTAACAACAAATTTAAGGTTCGAATATTTATTAATGAGCGTATAAATTTTGAGTAGATTTTTTTTGGATTCATTGGTTAATTTACTACTGTCGTATTCAAAATCAATTGTCTTTGCTAGCGATTCTATCTCACATTGTATTTCAGCGGATGGATTTTTTTTGTTAAAAATAAATGGGTTTTTTTTGTTTTGACCAAACAAAAATATTTTAGCAGTATCATTTACTACTTTACCTAGATATTGTTCAATGCCAACAGTTTGATTTTTTAAGGTTTTTGCTGTCATCAAAAATGTACTGTCATTTTGCCATTTCATATTAGTCGCATCAATTTCGTAACCCCATGAGCAGTTTCTCAAAATATATTCAAATTCATCATCATCAAAACAATCTGAATTTACAATGAATTTTTTAACAGTCTGAAATTCCCCAACCATAAAATATGCTCTAATTATATTAATTATTGGTTGTCCGTAAGGGCTCATGTATGGGTTTGACCAGTTTTGTTTGTATTGTTCTTTTTCTTGCTCAATTTCTTTTGTGTTCTCATATTCTGAATTGTTTTGGTTTTCTTCAACATCAAAATTTTTCTTTTCAGAAAGTTTTTTTTCAGTAACAACAAAAGAGCTTACTTTGCTCTCGTTCTTTAGCTCAACGCAAGATGAAATAAATATCAAAAAAAGGAAATAAATTGGTTTGCTCATTTGGTTCTTGTTTTTGTAAATTTAGTTGAACTAATTAAAACATAGGGATTGTTTCAAAATTATTATTTTAATTGTTCATAGCCTTTAGCTTTGTATTTTATAGGGTTTAATTTTCAAGTTTAGATTTAAAACTGCAGCGATTACAGAATCATTTTTTTTTTTTGAAATTGTTAGTTTAAAGTTCCTGTCTAATAACATTTGCTTTTACCATGGTGTTAGAAAAAATCACAACGAAAAAAAATTATAAGACCTGGATATTTTGGTTAAAAATCTAATTTTGGCACCCAGAGCTATTGGGTTTATGTTATTCTACAAAATAGGCTACGCATCAATAAAGTTTTGTCCCATGATATAGAACAGAGTGTAACTTGTCAATTATAAGAACTTAATTCAATCCTTTAGGATTTCCACCATATGAATTAGCCCCTTTGTCACCATTTGCAAAAAACATCCAGAGCACATAAAATGGAAGAATTTGGTACCAGCCTGGGTTGTTTATATCATGACAACGTTTAGTTCCTTGGGCAAACAAAAACCAAAGGCCAAACAACATAAAAATAGGTGCAGCCACAGCAGTAAAACTACAAAGAATGATGTATATGTACCATATTATAAAGCTTAGGCCATATTCTAATCGTCTTATTCTGCCTTTAAAAGAAAACGGTTTAGAGAACATTTTGGGTTTGGTTAAATCTTCTTGAGTCTTTACAGGGCTAGAATCCTTTCTTAATGTTGGTTTTGTAAGATCGATCTCTGGTTTTTCTAGAATGGATTTTAATTTGGTGATTTCATCAGCCTGCTTCCAGTCATCCATTCCTTCGTGCCAAATTAAAGTTTTTGATGTAATTTTTTTTTGCTTTAACTCTTGAAAGCTAACTGGACCTTTTTTGTCATTTCCATCATTTGAGTAATAGTATTCCATACTTATGTTTTAAATTCTACAACTATCAGTGGGTTAATTTCATTTTCTGAAAGTAAGTTTCCTTTTTTTGTTCTAATCATTACTTTTTTATCATCGTTCAATTCAATCACATAGTCTGGTTTACAGTTTTTATATCTATTAAGATAGCTAGATAATCCAGATAAAAACCCTTCATTCTCTAACTTGTGATAAACAAAATTCGAACAGCTTACTTTATAAATACATACCTTTCTTTTGTTTTCAGGTATTTTTGACCAATATAATTCAATAGTTTTTTTAAATAACCAGGATAGCATTATTTAGAAAAAATGAGCAATTGAATATTTACACTTTGAGCATTATTTTTACCTGCGCTAGAACATCCAGTGGGATTCACTGTAGTCTGCATTGAAGTCAAGTTGATGAAGTTCCATCCTTCATTAACATTTTCCTCAATAAGTTGCTGTAATTGACTTGCTGCTGCAGCTCCTGGATTGACATCGGTCACAGTAGGAACAAATGGTATTACTTTGGTTTTCATACATTTAAATTAAAAATTAAAAATTAAATTTATGAATTTTTTTTGAAATATAAATCAAATTGATGGTTTTTGAGTAGAGGCTCTTAGGTTTGCTTCTGTATACTTAATAGAAACTTATGAATAACTTAATTTTTACGAATTATTTCAAAACTAAATTTGAAGGTGATTACTAAGAGTTAGATTATGGTATATCTAGGGTAAACATAAGACGCAATCACATTCTAGTTTAGTGATTTTTTAGCCCAATGCTCTTTTGGTAACAAAAGTACGCCATCCCAAAAGTACCATTTGTAACTTCGTTATTTTGTTTATGTCTACTCTACGTTTTGTTAGACTTGGTAATAAAAGTTTATTGAGAAAAGCTAAAATTTTAAAAATTAATTTCATGGCTCAAAAATAAAATTTATTCGCAATATATCAAGGTGTTTTTGCTGTTCAACTTATATTTGTTAAAA